>JAAUYI010124084.1_pt1 | contig 28559 bp, 27 predicted proteins | sample 7278041 | NCBI WGS metagenome assembly JAAUYI01 (sample SAMN14350216, study PRJNA611818) | marine sediment metagenome | isolation source: surface marine sediment (0.6m) | place: French Polynesia: Moorea | collected 2018-08
AAACAAAATTGAGCTATAAAGCCATAAAACCCCATGTTGTTTAATTAAATCTTCATACATAATATCTATTGCTGGTCTTATTTTGGGGTCTTTTCGAGTACGTATGTAATCATCAAACTTGTAGTCACTTGTCCAAAAACTTAATGGTAATAATTTAATTTCGTCATACATATTGGTGTCGCAACCAAGAATAACATGAGAGATATCATGCGCCAACAAAATTTGAGCAAATTCTGGAGGTAATTCTCTAGGATCAGTAATACTCTTATTTACCTCATAATACTCTTCTAATCCTTGTTGAAGAGTCTGATTACTATATTTACTGGTGTAATTAGGACGAGGACGCTTACTCATTTTTATTAATACGATACGATATTGTTTCGTAAATTATAATAACACTGATGACTAAAATGAATAAAAAAATATCAGGAAGACCTCGCAGTGCTAAATCTCATCAAGCAATCTTGAAAGCTACTCTGGAATTACTAGGGGAAGTTGGATTTGAATCTATGAGTATTGAAGCAATTTCGACCCGTGCTGGAGTAGGCAAAACCACTATTTATCGACGCTATAAAAGTAAAGAAGAATTGGTAGCTGATGCGATTGAAAGTATTAGACAAGAGATAGTCATTCCTGACACTGGTAATTTTTGGAGCGATCTTGATGAACTTATTGAAAATGCTGCACAGATTACTTTGACTCCTTTAGGAAGACAAACTGTAGCTATGATTATTAGTAGTGCTTCTAGTAATTCCCAATTTGCTCAAATTTATTGGACAAAATATCTACAACCACGAAAACAAGCGTTTACTATAGTAATCGAAAGAGCCAAAATCAGAAAGGAAATTCAGTCCGATATTGATTCCGATCTAGTCTTTGACTCTATGAGTGGAATTATGCTTTATACTCTTCTATTTCCACCATTAACCGAATCTTGGACAGATTACGTTCGACGTGCATTACATTTGTTATTGAAAGGAAATTAAATCAGAATACTGTGAGATAAACATAGTCTGTGGAAAAAATTAAAATTCCCTAAAATCCGAAAAATCAGCTATATTATTGAAAAATTAAGATTTTTAGCCATTTTTATCGATTTTCTCTTGAGTATCTGCGATCGCAGTTCAATGAAATTGGGTTATGGTGAAGTTGGGGAGTTAGGAGTCAGGAGTCAGGAGTCAGAATAAGCAATATTATAGTAAATTATCGTGTTGAAAGCGTGATTATTTGTTTTTAATCTTTTTAACTTTAGTTTACTGGTTTTTTCTACTCCTAACTTTTTGAGAGTGTAATCTGATTTCATACTAAACTTAACTAATTTTTTATCTCAAACCCAGAAACCTGTGGAAAATCCTTAAGGTTTTTCCACACTTTTTCCACAGACTGAGAAATAAACAGAAGAAAAATTTAAGTCACAAAGAATCAGTTTTGAGTCAAAATACAATTGATCTACGTTTATCCTCTTTTCAACTCTCTATGAAATTCGTTTGTAGTCAAAGTGATCTCAATAGCAATTTATCTTTAGTCAGTCGGGCTGTTCCTTCTCGTCCCACTCATCCTATCTTAGCCAATGTGTTAGTGGTGGCTGATAGTCAAAAAAACCGAGTTAGCTTAACTGCATTCGACCTCAGTTTAGGTATTGAAACCAGTTTTAGTGCTAATGTCAGCGAAGATGGTCAAATTACTTTACCCGCTAAGCTTCTTAACGATATTGTATCACGACTTCCTGAAGGAGAAATCACCCTGATGAACCAAGAAACGGAAGACAATGATAGTCAAATTGTCGCCTTAAAATCAGCCTCAGGACAGTTTCAGGTAAGGGCTATGGATGCAGAGGAATTTCCCCCCTTACCCACAGTGGAAGAAGGGGAATCGGTTCAACTTCCTATTATTATGTTAACCGAAGGCTTAAAAGGTGCTTTATTTGCAGCCAGTAGCGACGAAACCAAACAAATTTTAACAGGAGTTCATTTAACCGGAACCCCTGATAGTTTAGAGTTTGCTGCTACCGATGGCCATCGTTTATCGGTGGTAGAAACCACTTTATCCCCAGCAACGGATGAGGAAAATGAAGAGGAGACAACCACTGAAATGCCCAATTTAGAAGGATTTGCCGTAACCATTCCAGCGCGGGCGTTACGGGAGTTAGAACGGATCATCGGTAATCGCAGTGAATCTGATACTATTGCGTTACAAGTTGATGATGCTCAAGTGGTGTTTCAATTGGGCTATCAACGGTTAACCGTTCGTAAATTGGATGGGGCTTATCCTAATTATCAAATGCTTATTCCTAAGCAATTTAGTCGCACCATTAGTTTAGAAAGAAAACGGTTATTAAGTAGTTTAGAACGGGTAGCGGTGTTAGCGGATCAAAAAAACAATTTAGTTAAGTGTACGTTTAATCATGAAGAAGGACAAGTTTCTTTATCCGTTGAAACCCAAGATTTAGGCAGTGCGAAAGAATCGATGCCGGCAGAAGTAACAGGAGACAGTGGAGAAATTGCGTTTAATGTGAAATATTTGATGGATGGTTTAAAAGCATTACCCACCAAAGAGATTAAAATGCAGTTAAATGAAGGGAATCAGCCAGTTATTTTCAATCCGTTGGGGGGTTTACAAATGACTTATTTAGTGATGCCTGTTCAAATTGTTAAATAAGGAGTAAACAAGGATATAGCAGTTCCCATACTTGTGAGGTACAAACTTTTCTAGTTTTGGGAGTTTGGGAGGGCAGGCTTCGCCCGATGCTCCCCAGCAGAAGTTGAATATTAGGTGTACCTTATGAGTCCAGGAAATGCTATAGAGATAATTAGTTCAACACCGAGCGGAGCCGAGGTGTTGAGTTAAGCAAGGGAGGCAAGGTAAGCAGAAGGGGAAAAATATTAACTTTAATACTTAGTATTCTGTGTCCTATCTCCTGACTCCTGACTCCTTCAAACTTAATTTAGTATAATGAAAAGTTGGACGCTTAAAATAATTTTATAACCATGACCTCTACCTCACGCCGTTACCATATCACAACTTTTGGCTGTCAGATGAATAAAGCTGACTCAGAACGCATGGCCGGTATTTTAGAAAATATGGGGTTTAAATGGTCAGAAGACCCTAATGGGGCTGATTTAATCCTTTATAATACTTGTACCATTCGGGATAATGCGGAACAGAAGGTTTATTCTTATCTGGGAAGACAGGCCAAACGTAAACACGAAAACCCTGACTTAACTTTAGTTGTAGCTGGATGTGTGGCCCAACAGGAAGGGGAAAAAATTTTAAGACGGGTTCCTGAATTAGACTTAGTAATGGGACCGCAACACGCTAACCGTTTAGAAGATTTATTAACCCAGGTTTTTGACGGAAATCAAGTGGTTGCCACCGAACCGATTCATATTGTAGAAGATATTACTAAACCTCGTCGCGATAGTACCGTAACCGCTTGGGTAAATATCATTTATGGGTGCAATGAACGGTGTAGTTATTGTGTGGTTCCTAATGTTAGAGGGGTGGAACAATCTCGTACCCCTGAAGCGATTTATGCAGAGATGGAACTGTTAGGAAAACAAGGGTATAAAGAAGTTACCTTGCTAGGACAAAATATTGACGCTTATGGCCGAGATTTACCTGGGGTAACAGAAACAGGAAGACACCAACATACCTTAACAGATTTACTGTATTATGTTCACGATATTCCTGGTATTGAAAGACTGAGATTTGCTACCAGTCACCCTCGTTATTTTACCGAGAGATTAATTAAAGCTTGTCACGAATTACCTAAAGTTTGTGAACATTTTCATATTCCTTTTCAATCAGGGGATAATGACGTTTTAAAAGCCATGAAACGGGGTTATACTCACGAAAAATATCGACACATTATTGATAAAATTAGGGAATATATGCCAGATGCTTCTATTAGTGCAGATGCTATTGTTGGCTTTCCTGGAGAAACAGAAGAACAGTTTGAAAACACCTTAAAGTTAGTGGATGATATTGGGTTTGACCAATTAAATACTGCTGCCTATTCCCCTCGTCCTGGAACCCCGGCAGCAGTGTGGAATAATCAATTAAGCGAAGAAATAAAAAGCGATCGCTTACAACGATTAAACCATCTAGTGGCACAAAAAGCAGCCCAAAGATCCCAACGGTATTTAAACAGAATAGAACAGGTATTAGTAGAGGATGAAAACCCAAAAGACAACAGTCAAGTTATGGGGAGAACCAGAGGAAACCGTTTAACCTTTTTTAAAGGAAATATTGAGCAATTAAAAGGAAAATTAGTTCAAGTGAAAATAACAGAAGTTCGCGCCTTTAGTTTGACAGGAGAACCGATTGCTAATAATCCTAATATTTAATAATCAAATGAACAACGCACCCAAGCTTATCTAAACCTCATTTATCAATTCTTAAAATGTCATCTTGATTGAATCCAAATCAGAGAAAGTTATGTCAACAGCGATCAATATTGGTACTCTCATAGAAAATGATCCCAAAATTCATGGGGGTTGTCCTATTATTTCAGGAACCGGGGTTACTGTCCGCAGGATAGTAATTTGGTATAAATTAGGCTATAGTGCGGAAGAAATTGCTGATGAAATTTCCCATCTTTCTTTAGCACAAGTCTATGCTGCCTTAACATATTATCACACCAATAAAGAAGCGATCGAATCAGAAATTATAGCCGAAACTGCTCAAGCAGATCGTATTGAAGCATTACATTATTCTCCTTCTTAATAATGAGTAAAATTTGCTTATATATGGATGAAGATTCCACAGCGCGATCGCTTGCTTTAACCTTGAAAAGTAGAGAAGTTAATGTGATTACTGCTTTAGAAGTAGATCGATTAGGGTATGGTGATGAAGAACAATTAATCTGGGCAACGTCTCAGGGTTATACTCTTTATAGTTCTAATATTAGAGATTTTTATTCCTTACATACAACTTTCTTGGAACAAAAAAGAGATCATGCAGGAATCATTTTAGTTCAACAACAAAAATATTCACTGGGAGAAATAATGCGAGGACTTTTACAGCTAATTGCAACTAAATCGGCTGAAGAAATGCTCAATCAAGTTGAATTTCTGAGTGCTTGGATTATTCGATAGGATATTATTAATAGAAATCATAGTAAAGACAAATGGATGAACAACGCACTCAAGCTTATCTAAACCTTATTAATCAATTATTAACTTGTAATGAAGGAGATGAACCCGAAATATTACAGGAAAATCAGGAATTATTAGATCAGGGTTTGATAACAGAATTATTAAAAGTAGCTGATAATTTAAGGTTGCACGGCAATCTCAATAATGCGAATCGGTTGATGAATATTGCAGGAAATATAATAAGAACGTTTTCTTCACCTTCCATAAAGTTAGAAACAATTTATCTCGATTTTTTGATGGAAGTGTTACAAAAAGTTGCTGAAAACCCTAACCCCCAAGTCATTTATCCCTTTCTAGGGCAAAATCTGGATAAATTAGATGATAGTTTTATTAAAACTTTCAGTAGTTGGGCAAAAAATAAGCTTTTTTCTGTAAAAGCAAAAGAAGCTGAATATATCGCTGGTATTATTGGCAATTTTAGTAATTTAATGGCAGAATTTTCTCTTGGTAATATTGCTATTAATTTAGAAATTGCTATTGCAGGTTATCAAATTGCTTTCAATGTCTTTACATCTGACACATTTCCTGTTGATTGGGCAATGGTACATAATAATCTCGGTAATGCTTATCGTGACAGAATCAGAGGAAGTAAAGCTGAGAATTTAGAAAGGGCGATTTCCTCTTTAACTGAAGCTTTGAAAATAAGAACTTTTAAGGCATTTCCTGTTGATTGGGCCATGACACAAAATAATCTGGCTAATGCTTACGTTTACAGAATCAGAGGAGATAAAGCTGAGAATTTAGAAAGAGCAATTTCCTATTTCACTGAAGCTTTGACAGTGAGAATTGTTGAGGCATTTCCTGTTGATTGGGCCATGACACAGACTGGTCTTGGTAATGCTTACAGTGACAGAATCAGAGGGAAGAAAGCCGAGAATTTAGAAAAGGCGATTTCCGCTTTCACTAAAGCTTTGACAGTGATAACCTTTGACGTATTTCCTGTTGATTGGGCAAGTATACAAAATAATCTGGCTAATGCTCACGTTTACAGAATCAGAGGAGATAAAGCTGAGAATTTGGAAAAAGCGATTTCATTTTACACTGAAGCTTTGAAAGTTTATCAATTTGACGCATTTCCCCAATATTGGGCAATGATACAGAATAATTTGGGTAATGTTTATCGTGACAGAATCAGAGGAGATAAAGCTGAGAATTTAGAAAAGGCGATTTCATTTTACACTGAAGCTTTGAAAATCACAACTTTTGAGGCATTTCCTGTTCCTTGGGCAATGATACAGAATAATTTGGGTAATGTTTATCGTGACAGAATCAGAGGAGATAAAGCTGAGAATTTAGAAAAGGCGATTTCTTCTTTGACTGAAGCTTTGAAAGTGAGAACTTTTGAGGCATTTCCTGTTGATTGGGCTATGACACAAAATAATCTTGCTAATACTTATTATTGCAGAATCAGAGGAGATAAAGCTGAGAATTTAGAAAGGGCGATTTCTTCTTTTACTAAAGCTTTGAAAGTTTATACATTTGACGCACTTCCCCAATATTGGGCAGATACACAGAATAATCTGGGTAATGTTTATCGTGACAGAATCAGAGGAGATAAAGCTAAGAATTTAGAAAGGGCGATTTCTTCTTTTACTAAAGCTTTGAAAGTGAGAACTTTTGAGGAATTTCCTGTTGATTGGGCCATGACACAGAATAATCTGGCTAATGCTTACCTTTATAGAATCAGAGGAGATAAAGCTGAGAATCTGGAACAGGCGATCGCATCCTATCACAATGCCTTAAAAATTTATACAAAAGAAGATGATCCTTTAAAGTGCTTAAATACTGCTCGTGGTTTGGCTAGGGTACACTACAACGAAGAACAATGGCAACCAGCAACAGAAGCCTATCATACTGCCATTGAAGCCGTTGAAAATGCCCGTTTAGAAGCTCTTAACCCCCAAAGTCGCCAGGAAGTTTTATCTAATGCTATTGATGTCTTTCATAGCATCGTACAGGCATATCTTAACCTCGATCAACCGAAAAAAGCCTTAGAATATATTGAACGCAGTAAAGGGCGTAACCTTGTCGAATTAATGACACAAAAAGCACTAAAACCTCAAGGTGTTGATCAAGAAATTATTGATAAATTAGCAGAATTGAAACAACAAGTCATTAATGAACAAATTCGCTTACAACATCAAAGCATTAATCAAAATTTGATGCGTAGTGATAACCTAACTCCCTATGTTCAAGATCAAAGTTATTTGAAAGAGTATCAACAAGATTTAGATGATTTTATTGAGAAAGAAATTACGCCCCATGACGAAAACTTCAAACTAACGCAAAAAGTTCAGCCTATTCCTTTTGAAGACATTAAAGCTTTAACTCATGACTCGACTTGTCTGCTGCAATGGTATATTACAGGTGAAAAGATTTTAGCCTTTATTGTCTCTACCAATGAAACGGTTAAAGTTTGGCAATCTTCAGAAGACGACAGAAATCAATTAATTAATACTCTCAATAATTATCTACAGCTTTATGAGTTTTTTAGAGATCTTAATAATAGTAATACCGAATGGAAATACAAACTTCCTGACTTATTACAAACCTTTGCAGATATTCTAAACATTAATCATATCATTTCTCTGATTCCTGAAACCTGTGAACGCTTAATTATTATTCCCCATTGGTTTCTACATATTTTACCGATTCATGCTTTTCCTGTTGATGATAATTGTATATTACAAGATAAATATGATATCCAATATGCTCCCAGTTGCCAACTTCTACAACTTACCAAACAACGCCCTTTAAACCAATTAAATAATCTTTTTGCAATTCAAAATCCTAGAAAAGATTTAATTTTTACTGACTTAGAAGTCAATATGATTTCAAGTTTGTTCAGCCAACAAGAAATTATTGCTAAAGATGATGCTGTACAAAACACTGTTACAAGCAATCTAAACGCTTCAGAAAGCCATTGTTATCACTTCTCTTGTCATGGAGAATTTAATTATAATAATCCTCTAAACTCTGCTTTGTTATTAGCTAATGAAAATCAATTAACATTAGGTGAAATCTTTGAATTAAATTTTAATAAAGCTCGTTTAGTTGTTCTTTCTGCTTGCGAAACAGGTTTAATTGACCTAAACTCAATTAGCGATGAATATATCGGTTTACCTGCTGGTTTTCTATTCGCTGGCACTTCAAGCGTTGTTAGTAGTTTGTGGACAGTTAGTGATTTATCAACTGCATTTTTGATGATGAAATTTTATGAGATTATTTTAGATAAAAATAAACATATTTCTGTTCCTGTTGCTTTAAAAATGGCTCAAAATTGGTTAAAGAATCTAACAGTGAAAGAATTTGAAGAAAACTTATCGAATCCAACTTTTAAACAAGTCTTAAATGAATTAGAAAAACAATTATCCTTCGGAGATTTCTTTGAATTAGAAGATGCGATCGCAGTGACTTGTGATAGCATAAAAGCTATGTCACCCCATGAGAAACCTTTTAAAAATCCTTTCTATTGGGCTGCATTTACAGCAACAGGTATCTAAACAACATCATTAATCTTTTGACTCTAATTGTTTTTGGTCACAAAACTTAGTTAAAGATGTTTTAACAATATAACCAGCGCAAGGAGTGGCAACCGCAACTAAAAGAGGATCACCAGCAGTAATTAATGCAGCTACCACACCACTAATTAGATCAGGTGCTAAACCTCCTTGAAAATCATCATTACACACTATCCCACGAGCTTGTTTTAAAGCAGTTTCCCAAGTGATTCCGCCTCTGACTCCTTCAGTACCTGCTCGACGTGCTAGGATGCGAGTAGCTTGTTCTAAATCCCCTCCACATTTCTCAATAATATCTAATTGGGCGATCGCTTGAGAATTATCTTTTAATTGTTCCCGATATTGCTGAATTTCTTCAGAGGTTAACTGAGTTGCATCTGTCATAACTTTACGTTGAAAACTGAAACAAATTTCTTTCTATTATGTCATTTTTTAGTGAATTTATAGTATTTTCTATGCTTATGAGGTAAATGCTTTTCTAGTTTTAGGAGTCAGGAGGAAATGACATTTGTTATACTGATCAACAAAAACGTTATGAAGAGTATCTTTCATTGGAGTTTAACTTTAGGAATCTTTCTCAATCCTGTTAGCAACCTCAGCTTAATACAAGCAACCCCAGTGGTAGCTTTACCACAATCGCAAGTTGTGGAATTTTTGTCAGGAATTCCCGTTCATAGCTTACTAGATGAAGAAGGGTTGCCCATTGGTCGCCAATTAGATGATGGTAGCATTGTTACTCCCGTCTTTATGAGTCGTAGGGAAGCTCAAGCTTTTATGAGAGAGTTACAAAAAATTGATCCTGAGAGTGCTAAATCCTATCGTATTCAAGTTCTTCCTCTCAGTAACATTTATGAAATTGCACGAGGCACTTCCAGTAATTCAACTCGTCTATTTTTAGAGTATATTCCCAGTGCAAAAGAATTACAGTCTGCTCGTCAATTGGTCAGTGAAACCGGTCAAAAATATCCAGGAGATGTCCCTTTATACATAGCCCAAATTGAATCAGATCAATCCTATTTGACTATCAAACAAGATGATCAAGAAATTGTTCCTATCTTCTTTGAAAAAGCCACCATTGACCAATGGATCAATACTGTCAGTCAAAATCAACCTCAGCTTGGCCAAAGTATTAGTATTAATGTTATTTCTTTGAGTGGTTTAATTGCTAATTTGGAGAAACATGATAATAATTTACTCAGAAGTTTACGGTTTTGGCCTTCTCAAGAAATGATGGAAATTATTCGCTCTAATTCTGAAAATCAACCTCAATAACCTGAGTTCGACGAACTATAGTTTAGATATAAATTAACTGTCTTAAGAAATATAAATAGGTTGTAACCCAACTCCGAAACTCCTGCACTCCGGCACTCCCCTGCTTACTTCACAATAACGTTTATTTTTGTCCAGGTACTTAATTGCATATTGCCCCTATGTTTCCTATCTCCGGCCAACAATTAGATCAATGGTATGATTGGGCAAAACGAGAAGCGATCGCTGCGGACATATCACCGTCTGAGGTTGACTGGTTGCTTCAAGCCATGACTCCATTAGATAGTTTATCGTTGCGCTTGGGGTTATTTAAAGAGCGATCGCAAATCCCTCTGAACTCTCCTTTATCTGATTTAACTCAATTATGGCAGCGTCGGGTTAAACAAAGAGTCCCGCTACAATATTTAGTGGGGACGACTCCCTGGCGACGGTTTTCTTTAAAAGTCTCCCCTGATGTGTTAATTCCTCGTCCTGAAACGGAATTAATTATTGATTTTGCGGTTAACGCAGCTAAGAAAAGTCCTAACCCTGATCTGGGTTTAGGCCATTGGGTGGATCTGGGTACAGGCAGTGGTGCGATCGCCCTTGGCTTAGCAGACAGTTTTCCCCAAGGAACCATTCATGCTGTCGATACTAGCACAAAGGCTTTAACCATTGCCCAGGAAAATGCTATTAATGAGGGGTTTTCTTCCCAAATTCACTTTTATCAGGGATCGTGGTGGACTCCTTTGGAACATTTAAAAGGACAAGTCAGCGCAATGGTGTCTAACCCTCCCTATATTCCAACATCTTTACTCTCTCAACTACAACCAGAAGTGAAAGAACATGAACCGATGCTTGCTTTGGATGGGGGAAATGATGGTTTAGATGCGATTAACTATCTGATTGATACTTCCCCTGATTATCTCATTTCAGGGGGCATTTTTTTAGTGGAAATGATGGCGGGACAAGGGAAGAAAGTTAAGCAATTATTAGAGGACTCTGGCTATTATCAAGCTATTGAAATTTTACCCGATTTAGCAGGAATTGGTCGTTTTGCTTTGGCCTATCGTTGTTAAAAAGCAGGAGGTTTACTCACATCTTGCACCTTGTTTAAAATTGGTTAGCGATGGGAGGGAATAGGGGGTCATTACATCCATCCCTTTTGGCAACGGAACCTGATTACTTAAGCGTAACTTATTTTTTAACAACTGAGTTAGGGTAAGTAAAGCACTGGGTTCAGATAACGTTAAGGCTTGTATACCTGTTAATTTTTTCACCAATTCTACCCCTGAAGACGTGCTAGTAGCGATCCCTGTAATCAGATCTGGTAAAAAGCCAAATCCCTGACAAACCCCTACTACCGCATAGGGATCAGATGCACATAAAACCGTTAGACAAATGTGTTCTTTTAATTCTTCTAGGACGACAGAACCGTTGTAAGGTTCTAGGGGAGAAGCACCGGCTTCAATGACAACCACATCAGGATTTTTAGCTGCAATCATGCTCAATAACTGACGGACTAAAACCCTAAATTCTTCAGGGGGTGCAACGGAAGAAGGGAGTCCTACATCCACAAAATCAAAAATATAATCAGCCCCAGCATCTCCCATCGATAAAACATCACGATACCGTCCAGCGCCGGTTAATTTAGCTGCCACCACTTTCAAACCTAACTGTTTTAATTGATGGACAATAATGCGGCCAGAGGTGGTTTTTCCAGCAGACATAGATGTACCAATAATCATGATGGTTGGACAATGATAAGCAATATGGGGAGTTTTGGGGACAAACTCTTTCATGGTAACTTTTTCACCATTCCGCATCACATGACCCTGATATTGAAGGGAGGTCATAGGGGGTAATAAGTACGATTTAGAGGTGATTTTGCCAAATAATCCAGCACAAGTCATGTTATCCATCCGTCCATCTTCTGGGATAGACTGCCATTCTCCCACTGCTTCTAGGGTTGCTCGTCGAATACCAAAAGCCCCAATAATGCGATCGCCTTCTAAAAGGGTTCCTAAGCGTCCGTTGGTTAATTCTAGCTTGGCATTGGGGGGAACAGGAGATAAGACTTCTCCTACTACATAATCACCGGTTTCCCATTCTTTTCTGGGTAAAGAAACCACATCAAAAGGGTTAACTTGAAGATCAGAAATACGGGTCAAAGAACTGTATAAATAAGGCGGATTTAAAAGGTTGGTTTTCATGATTTTTATCCCTTCATTAATCACTGGTTACTGTTAACTTAGTAAAGGCGGATCAAGCAGCAAACTGGCTAACAACGCCGATCGCTCCCCTAAACTATCCAGATAGATAAACTCCCCAGGAGAATGGGCCGCGTCTCCTACAGCACCTAAACCGTCCAATGTTGGGGCGTACAGGTTTGTGGTATTGCCATCGGAACCACCTCCTGCGATCGCTTCTGTAAGGGTTAACCCTAACTCACATCCCCGTTGATAAGCTCGTTGCCAGAGTTTTTCACTGTCTGGGGTTTTTTCCATCGGTGGCCGGCCAATTTTCCCAGTAATAATCAGTTGAGTGTCGGGGGTGGTGGGTTGTAAATTGAGGATTTTTTGTTCTATTTTTTGAGCATCGTCTTGATGGACGATTCTGACATCCACCACTGCTGTACTTTCTGGAGCAATCACATTGGAACGAATCCCCCCGTCAATCGTCCCTACATTCACGGTAATACCCTTTTCAGGATTATTCAGGGCAAACAATTGTTGAATGACAAAAGATAGCTCTAAAATGGCACTGGCACCCTTTTCTGGTTCTAACCCAGCATGAGCAGCTTTCCCTACCACTTTTACTGTAAACCGTCCCACTCCTTTACGACGGGTTTTCAGTTGTCCCTTTTCCCCTAGGGAGGGTTCCATGACAAAAACGCGATCGCATCCTTGCACTAAGCGACGAATATAAGGGGTAGATTCTTTACTGCCGATCTCTTCGTCGGTGTTGATTAAAAACAGAGGGGTAACACTGGGGATAATATCATGATACAAAAGGCTTTCTAGGGCAAAAATGGTCTGTATTAACCCTGCTTTCATATCATAGACCCCTGGTCCGTAAAGTTTGCCGTTTCGTTGCATTAATGGCATGGTTTCCAAGGTTCCCAAGGGCCACACTGTGTCACAATGACCTAGTAGGAGTTGTCTGGGTTGACCTCTAATACGCTGTTTTGGTACGGCTAAGAGGTGTCCTCCGGTGTTTTGACCTTTGAGATAGCGAACCCAATAATGACGGCTTTCTAGGGCATTTTTGAGCAGGGAGAGGACTTGTTTCTGTGCGGTGGGAACGGTTGAGGGAGACTCCGCTAAGACTAACTGTTTTAAAAGATCCACCATTTCCCCCTGACGACTGCGAAGATAGTCAAGCAGTGTTTGAGAAACGGAAGGGGTTAGGGTTGAGGTGGACATTTTACGGTTGAGTGTGGGGAGTGTGGGGAGTGGGGGGAGATGGGGAGTGTGGGGAGACGGGGAGAGTGGGGAGTGTGGGGAGTGATGGGGTGACGGGGAGACTGATAACTATTATTAAACCTGAAAAAATTTAACGATGAAACCCTGCATGGAAGGGGAAGGAGAAACTATGATCGATGATGCTGTATCGTCCAGGAGGAAGATAGACTAGGAGGGGAATATCGAGTAAAATGTCTTGATCATCGCGATCGCTTCGTCTAAGGGCTTTTTCTTCTACTTGGGCTGCGATAATTTTACCTACGATCAGGCTATTGTCGGCAAATCCATCTATAATCCGATCCAACTTACATTCTAGATACAAATAACTGTCTTTTAGGTAAATACTGTCTATCTTAGCAGTAGGAAAGGTTGGTAAGAGTGATAAAGCGGGTTTTGCATTCTCCTCACAACGAGAGGTAGCCGTTAAACTGGTCAGTAATATTTGATTGGGTTGTGGGAAACTGACACTAAAGGCTTTTTCTCGAACAATATTTTGATAAGTTCCATGACGAGGGGTACAAATAAACCCAAAATAATTATCCCAGCCAAAAGGCATAGCCATGTGTTTAGGGGCTAGATCGTACTTACCATCGACTTCTTTGGTGCCAATAATCACTAAAGGTGCCACGGTAAAGAAACGGTCCCATAGTGGTTGGTTGAGATCCAGAGAAATGAGGCGATTACTGGTAACTGAAGACATAAGCTGCCCCCCTGGGAAAAGTAGAAGGAATATTCTACCTTCTTAACCTAATTATACTCACCTTCTGACCGTTTAATGGACTTTTGTACTGAAAGTTTACAATGTTTAAAAAAATTTTAAATCCTTACTTTCGTCTGCATACTTCAATTTTCGTGACTCTCCAAGGAACCATTAACGGAATTATTATTCTGATTTAATAAGTTAGTGAGTGGATCTAAACGAAATCCTGGAGCGGTATAATTTTCGGGTAAATAATCTTCTGGAATCGTATTATGATTACCGTCACGAATGGCACTATAATGAGGGGACAAAATTTCAATATCAGCTTCATTACATTTGTCTTGAATATTTTGATGTAAGTGAGAATAAATCTCTGCCATTTTCGTTGATTCGTTGGTGTAAGCATTAATTTCATAGCTGACGTAAAAATCATTTAACCCTGTTTGTAAGACAAAGGGTAAGGGGGTTTTTAAGATATAGTTAGTAGATTGAGCAGCAGCAATTAACACTTCATGAACCTTACGCCAAGGAATATCATAACCAAGAGTAATCGTGGTATGTAAAATTAACGGTCGTTGTAAGTCTCTTTTTAATGCACTATAGTTGACTACGTTACTATTAATGATGACAGAATTAGGAATCGTAATAACAACATTTTTAACTGTTCTAATTCTTGTTACCAAGAGATTTTTTTCAAGAACATCTCCTATCGCATCTCCAATTTTTACCCGATCAGAAAGTTGAAAAGCACGGGTATAAATCAAAACTAATCCTGATACCGTATTAGAAACAACGCCTGTTGAACCTAATGTAAATAAAAGCGCGGCAAAGGCAGAAACTCCTTTAAATGCAGGGGAATTAAACCCTGGTAAATAAGGAAACGCAAACACCGCAGCTAACATAATAGTTAACCAACTGAGTAGACGATAAGTGGGTTGGGCCCATTCAGGATAAAACCCAGAAAATTGTAAAGTTCCTGTTTCTATTTCGTTGAAAATAAATTTTAAAAATCGTAAAATATAATAGGTTAAATAAATAATAACACCCACAACAAAAATATTAGGCAAATAACCCATTAATCCACTAAATACCGTATTAATTGCTAGAATTAAATAATCAAATAATAAATTCGCAATTTTTCTAGTTTGGGGGAAAAAACCTAAAACAATGGGAACAAAGATATAAAGGATAAGAAAGCTTAAAGTGATCCGAATAACTTTAATAATTGTTTTAAACGTTTGGGTTAATTTTTCTGCTGATAATAATTCTAAGTTTTTGATTCTAATGGATGGAATTAAAGTTCCTTGCAAACTTTCTAGATGAGAATAAAAATAGGGAAAAATGAAATCAAATATTTTTAAGATTAATAATAAAATTAATAAACTAATGACAGTACAAACAACACCAATAACCCAATAAAAAGGACGACGTTCCAATCGATAAGCTTTTAACGCTTTTTTCATGGTTTTTAAATGCTCTTCTGCTAGATCTTGACGGGAAGTCTTTTCGGCGATCGCATCATCTGGTGTTACCGTCATCAATGTTTTTTTATTAAAGATAATCAGAATAACATTACCTCGATCATCAATATCAAACTTATCATCGGTAATTTCTATGTTACTATCATTAGCAATGGTGTTTAATCTTCGGGTTATAATATCTGCTCTTTCTTCTGCTGATAAAGATCCATTACCTTCATAAATAGTCAACAAGTTACTATAATCAAAAACCACAGGAAATCCTTGATGCTCTACATTTTCTAAGCTGTAACTCGGGAAAAAACTGCTTTGAAATAACACCAATAGTAAGGTAGCTATTCCTAAAATAATCCCTTGATAGGTTTTCGTTTTCTGCAATTTTAAAAACCTGCTTTTCATACCAATTCTCTTCCCTAGCTATTATTGACTCTCTTATTTGCCATGACTGACCTAATATAGTAATTATGCCTAATCTTTAGGGGATAAGACTTGTTATTTAGATTAATTTCAGAAATTGGCTGGTAAGTTCAAATATAAATTCTTGAAAGTGACTGGAGAGTTAATTTAGGGACGTATTCTTGTTGATCGCTTTTTATTAGTTCCCATTTATCCCTGATGCTCTATAATTTAGGGATAAATGGCAACATTAGGATAATTAAACATCACGACATCTTTGCTAGAGCAGACACTTTTGCTTTTGTTGAAGGGGTTAAACCTGTTAATTCATCGAGGGTTAACCATCTTTCTTTAACTAACTGAGCCAATACAAAAATGGATGTAGACTCTCTAGTGTCATACTTACCATCAATATTGTATCTTTTACTATTCAGATAGTCACTTAAAGCCCAAATATCGTTGATATTAGTGACTTGACTAGCTTTTTGATTAATTTCAGCCACCAATGCTTCTGTTTCTCTGGTATATGCTTTTTTCAATGCTTCTTGAGCAATTTTTTGGTCTTTTTGTGACCATTGTTGAGTGTTCGTAGTGTTCGTTTTCATATCGGAGTTTTAAAGTCATTAGAATACGCCCTAACTAGTAGAGCGCATCTATCATATCAATTGTGGTTTTACTATCCTTAGAAATATAGCAAAAATCTGGCTAATTAGCGAGCTAAGTTTAATAGCTCTTTAGGAGATGCAAGTAAATCGATAGCCACAAAGAAAATTTTATTTTCAGGATTGAGTAAAAATCTCCAAGCGATATTCATACCAACACCACCACCAAACCAGGGAGTTTGACACTTTCCTGTCACTTTAATTTGAGTGAAACCATCCTCAGCCGGTTCGGCGACTCCTCGTTCGGGAATTAAATTGAGATTTTGACATTCTTCACGGAAGAAACGCAGCACGTTTTCCTTACCAATAATGGGTCTGCGGAATGGAGGTTGTAAGGCTCCATCTTCGGTAAATAATGCAATTAGAGCATCAAAATCATTAGCATTCAAATTATTCATGTAGCTAAGAATGGTTGGGTTGTCGACCCCTTCAATCTTCACTTGAGTTCGTTGTGACATTTCTTTGGGGGGGGAAACAGGTTCTGCAATTTTTTCAAAATTGCTCATTTTACTGGGGTCATAACCCATATCCACCACACAATTACGGAGAACGGTAATTTGTTGACCAGATTCTAGGCCAGTAATGGTCAGAAGGACAGAATTAGCATTAGCTGAAAGCTTATAACCTTCAGGAATAGGAGCAATTTTGCCTTGTTCCATTAATTTTCCTAATTCATACCAAAAACCAAGCTTGATATTAGGACTCCAAGTCGCATAAGTCCGACTAATAGGTGTATCAGCACGGTTCGCTAAGTCGCACATGGCTTGACTTTGCTCTAAAAAAGTCATACTGAGCATCTCTTTAATTGTACCTTCAGCAAACTGCATATTTGCTGCTCCTGGCGCAGCAACGGTGATAGTTTTACCCATTTCTAAATAAGCAAACCAAATTAGTGCCAGTTGGTCTTCAGCACTAAGTTGCTCGAATCTAGCTATGGTTGCAGGAACACTATCAGCAGCTAAGGTGTTCGGAAAAATGTTGCGGGCTGAATCTAGAGTAAAAGGCATCTTTATCCTTATTTTTGTGAAGTTCTTTTCGGAGACTAACAATTAGTTAAGTCAGTCATATTCTCTATCAATGTATCATGAATGTATTAAACAAATAGCGTTTTTTTTGTTGCTTCATTAGAGATTTTAAAGTCTCTGCTGACTCAGTAATTTCAATTTTGGCAACTCCAGACATTAGGCTTTCTTGCCGTTATCCCCCAATACCAAATCTCCAGTCATTTTTGAGAATTGGTATAAATGATTAAAAATTTTTGTTTTATAACCTATCGTTAACCCTTATTACTTAGCTTAAAATCTAAAGATGTTGTGAAAATAATTCTTAAACCCAGAAAAACCGTTTACAAAGGAAAACGAAGGTAAAGCAATATAAAGAGGTCTTGGTTGACTTTTTATGGAACAAATCATACAAAATTCCCTCATAACACCCTATTTAGCCCTACATATTCCTGACGGGTTTTTAAGTCCTTCCGTTAGCTTATTTTGTTGGGTTATTACCCTGGTTTTAATTACTGTTTCCCTGAAAAAAGTCAAAAAAGACTATCAAGAAAAAACAGTCCCTTTAATGGGGGTTTGTGCAGCCTTTATTTTTGCAGCACAAATGATTAATTTTCCCATTCCTGGAGGAACATCAGGTCATTTAGTAGGTGGAACCTTGGCCGCTATCATACTCGGTCCGTGGGCCGGAACCTTAGTGGTAACAGTGGTTTTTATCGTTCAAGCTGTTTTGTTCCAAGACGGAGGTTTGACCGTTTTGGGAGCTAATATCTTGAATATGGGACTATTAGGAACATTTTGCGGTTATTATCTCTATAAAACCATTCGTTTCACCTTGGGTCGCCGTTCTTGGAAAAGCATGACCATTGCAACAGTGGTATCTGCTTGGTTTAGTGTGGTGATCGCAGCGATCGCAACGGCCTTACAATTAGCCTTATCAGGAACGGTTCCTTTAATCGTATCGATGATTGCTATGATATCTTGGCACGTTGTCATTGGTATTGGAGAAGCCATCATTACCCTGATCGCTGTAGGGTTTGTTTGGCGATCGCGGCCTGATCTTATTTATGATAGTCCTTTCTCTTTTAAGTTAGATGCTGACTAAATGGTTGATGGTTACAACCAGAAGTACATCTTATCAACTCATCACAACACAAAGATTCCTAAAATGACGAATAATATTTCTAAGCAACGTAATCGTCTATTTATCTTAACTGGACTAGGTATTGCTTTAATTATTGCTATTTTTGTCTCTCCTTTTGCCAGTTCTGATCCTGACGGTTTAGATAGAGTCTCCCAAGACTTAGAATTCGAGGATAAAGCCATCGAAGATGCACCAGCTAAAAAATTACCCTTCTACGCTCTTTTTGAAGAATATGCCTTACGAGGGGTTCCCGATGGTTTAGCGACTCCTTTAGCTGGTTTAGCAGGGACTGTCGTAACCTTTGGCCTTGCTTGGGGAGCCGGTAAATTATTAATTCGGCCCTCAGTTGATAAAAAAGGAGAATAGTGATCGGGAGTGTGGGGTGTGGGGTGTAGGGTGTGGGGTGTGGGGTAATTAAGGCTAGTAGAAGTCTTCTGCAACTAACTGATGTACGGTTTTAGTAAGATGGTAACAACTTTCAGCTAGATTAAGGGCCTCCTGCCAAACCCTTAAGTCCCGATAAGATTGAATTTTTGAGTTGGCCATAGATAACGGCTCGACCTTTCGACAAGCTCAAGGCAAGCAGGGCAAGCCGCTCGGCGTTATCCCTGAGGGAAGTCGAAGGGATAAATTTACGAATTCCCCTACACCCTACACCCTACACCCCACACCCTATCCTTACCAATACTTTATAACGCAGGTGCAAGATGTGAGTATCAATTCTTTTCTCAATAAACATAAAAAACAACCCCATACTCTTTGGTATTCACTCAATTGTCAAACGAGACTTTTATGTGCTTTTATGGGTGTTTTTGCCATTGCTTTGACGCGGAATGGACAATGGATAACTTGGGGAGTTTATGGGGTTGGAGTATTATTTTTAATTCTGATTAGTCGTGTTTCTTTGCTTAGCTTATTTTCTCGAGTGATTATTGAATTTTCTTTTGTTGGAGTTGTTTTATTGGGGACTTTATTTCGTCCTGAAGGGGATATTATTTGGTCTTGGGGTCTCCTTCAAATTACAACCACTGGGGTAATGGTGTTAGGTAGTGTGACCATTAAAGTCCTCTTATCCTTACTGTTGTTAAATATATTGATTTTAACCACAGAAATTCCTGATTTATTTCAAGCTTTATTGACTTTGAAAATGCCACCTTTATTAGTCGCAATTATGGCTTCTATGTATCGTTATATAGATGTGTTAAATCGAGAATTTACGGCTATGAAAAGAGCAGCCATTTCTCGCAATTTAATGAGTAATGGAAAAATGATTCGTTATGTCATGGGGAATGCTATCGGGTCTTTATTTATTCGTAGTTATGAGCGGGGAGAATTAATTTATCAGGCTATGTTATCACGAGGGTATCAAGGGGTTCCTGTAATTTCTGAAAGATTATTGTATAAAAGTCAGGATATTATTGCTTTAATGATTACAGGAATAATCATTATTATTGGTCAGATCATTTATTTTTAATTGGATGAATCTCAAAAAAATATGGCGTTTTATTCCTCCCATCGAAGCGTCAGGAAAAATACAAATGGCCATTGATCGCTGGTTATTTGAACAACACGAACAGGGACAAACACCACCAATTTTACGCTTTTATACTTGGTCAAAACCAACTATTTCTTTAGGTTACTTACAAAAAAAATATCCCTACCATTGGGATAATTTAATCTGGAAACAATGTCCATTAAATTTAGTCATGCGTCCCACAGGGGGAAGAGCCGTTTTACATCAAGGAGATTTAACTTATATGGTTATTATGCCTTTAGATAATCGTAAAACATTGGCTATTTATCAAGATATTTGTACCTTTTTAATTCAAGGATGGAATACGTTAGGTATTGCCTTACAATATGGCACCGCAAAACGGGGATATATTCATAATTCTAGTTGCTTTAATACAGCAACGATGGCAGACTTAATTACGGTAGATGGTAGTAAATTAATTGGTAGCGCGCAACGACGGGGAAAACAGTCAATTTTGCAGCATGGTTCTATGGTTTTGTCAACAGATAAAGGGTTATTTGAGATGATTTTTAATCAAGTTTCTCCCTGGAATTTGACCTTAAAAGAACAATTATCTAAGGATTATTCCATAGAAGAGATAATTGAAGTTTTAACTGAAGCAGCTAAGGAACATTTTAATATAGAATTAATAACACAACCTTTATTAGAGCAAGAATGGAAAGAGATTTTGTCTAAGCATTCAGCTATCAGTTGTTATAGCACTACGCATTTTGGTTAGGACACTTATAAAATTTGAAAACCTTGTAGGGTGGGCAATGCCCACCTTACCGTAATGTCATAATCTTTTTTGGTAGTGCTATAGTGATTAGTTTAAAACCTGAAAAGCTGAACGCCGATGATTTTGTAGTGATGGAGAATTAAAGATTAATGTCTAATCAACCTGAGTTTAAATTATCCCATCTTAACGAAAAAGGAGAAGCAAACATGGTGGATGTTTCTTCTAAAAAGATAACTCGTCGTCAAGCCATTGCCGGGGGACAAATAAGAATGAAGTTAGAAACATTTAAAGCAATAGAAACAGGAAATAACCCCAAAGGTGATGTTTTGGGAACTGCAAAATTAGCAGGTATTATGGCAGCTAAACAAACAGCCAACTTGATCCCTTTATGTCACCCGTTACCCTTACACAAAATAGACGTAACAATTATGCCTGATGAAACATTACCAGGGTATCAAATAGAAGCGACTGTGATCACAAAAGCGGAAACAGGAGTAGAAATGGAAGCCTTAACGGCTGTTTCTATGGCTGCTTTAACCCTTTATGATATGGCGAAAGCCTTAGAAAAATCCATAACAATTGAAAACATCTGTTTAATCAGTAAAACAGGGGGAAAATCAGGAGATTATAGGGCGTAAATTTTTAATTTTCCGTTGTTAAAAGGGGATCTAATTTATTTTGTCCATTGAGAGAATATAAATCATCACACCCCCCAATATGTTGATTATTAATGAAGATTTGAGGAACGGATCGTTTTCCAGAGGAACGTTGTGCCATTTTTTCCCTAGCTGCTTCATTCCCATCAATTTTATACTCAGTGAAATTTACCCCTTTCCACCATAAAAGTAATTTCGCACGAATACAAAATGGACAAGTCTGCCAAGTATAGATCTCTACATTCGCTTTGATCTTTTTGGAAGGACGACCTAATAAAGAATTAACAATATTAAACATCGTAATTTTCGATACTTTGACCATTAATATTATAAGAGATAAGATAGGTCTGAGGTGAAGCAGAAACAGTCACTGGTTTTTTCCTTATCCCCTATCTGGTTACCTAACTTCAGAAACTCTATAGCTAATAAAGCAAAAGAAATGCTATAAAGGGCATAATAGAGGATAAAAAGAAATTCACATCATTTGAAAATTGAGTGGAGATAGGTTGTGGACTGTTGTGGGTTGTCGTCGTTAATCAGTGGTGGTTCGGAGTTAGAGACTAATAACTCCCATGATGTTTCTATAACCATCAGAGAAGCTCAATTACATGATATTAAAACCTTAACCGAGGTTCTTACCCTTAGCTTTCATCCCGCTAAAGGGTGGTTCTCTTTCTTACAACCTATTTTGAAATTAGGAGTTTATGAAGATTTGCGATCGCGTCTTCGTCAGACGATTCCTTATTATTGTTGTTTGGTGGCAGTGGAAGTCAAGTCAACTCCTCAGCAAACCCAAGAAAAAGTGATTGGAACCATTGAACTGAGCGTGAAAAGTGGGTTTAATTACCATTATCTTTATATTAGTAACTTAGCGGTTATGGAGAGTCATCGACGACAAGGAATTGCCAAACAGTTACTACAAAAATGTGAAACAATTGCCGTAAAATGGGGATACCGTACCCTCAATCTCCATGTTTTGGATAATAATTATGCTGCTAAGAAATTGTATTTAAGTAACGGTTATCAAATATCTGAAACCGACATCACTTGGCCTAACTTGCTTATTTTTCGTTCTCAAAGATTATCCTTACAAAAACAGATACAAACCGATGTCTAATAATGTTCTCAACCAGGAAGTGAGTGCTAAAAAACCAGACCAAATTGAGGAGATCCTGCGCCATTTGCACCATAAAAAACTATTGGTCATTAACCCTCGTCGTAAAAATGGTTTAATTCTCTATAAACCCTATCATGCTGAGTTTGCAGGTCCTGGGGCTGCGATCGGGGCTGATTTTGATTATGATGTGATTGATGTGCTTCCGGTGGGTAAATTATCCTTAACAGTCCCAAAAACCTCCCAAGAACGAATCAATAGTTATTTAATTCGGCGACAATGGGTTAAATTGGCTAAACAAATTAGTGATAATACTATTGCTCAACAAAGGGCCCAAGTTATTTTAAATCAGTTTGAACATTGGTTTGATCTTGAAACCGCCACCCATTTATCTGATGAAACTTTTGCCTTATTAGTCGGGGTACTGCCTCAAACCATGAAAAAAGTTCGCACCCAAAGCGAATTATTGTCACAGTGACATACTCCCGACAGCAACCGCTTGGGCGGTATGCTGCGGGCTTCTCAGTGACTTCCAGCCAACGCCAGAACATTACCTGAGCTATTAAGAACGGAATGCCCTACCGCCCTATATTTTATATTTATCGCTGCATTCCAATCTCTCGGCAAAGACAACCCACAATGATGACAGCAATGCCAACGATTTTTTAAGGTTTTAGGAACAGCTTGACCGCAATTAGAACAATCAACGGTGGTATTTTTAGGATTAACTTTAATTACCAACAAACCAGCTTTTTCAGCTTTGAATGTTAATATCTTAAGAAAATTTCCCCATGCAGCATCGTTGATACTTTTTGCCAACCGAGTCCTTGCTAACCCTTTGATATTTAAGTCTTCATGAGCAATAACCTCAGCTTTTTCTAGTAAATAGTTAGCGATTTTATGATGAAAGTCTTGGCGTTTATCAACAACTTTTTTGTGTTGTTTTCCGAGTTTAGCTACGGCTTTATTCCACCGCTTACTTCCTTTTTTTCTACGAGAAACTTGTTTTTGAATGGTTCTTAATCGACGCTGTGCTTTTCGATAATATTGAGGGATAGGAACAGGATTTCCATTATCTTCAATCAAAAAATCATGTAACCCCATATCAATACCTAGGGTGTTTTTTAAAGTAGGTTTGATTTTGGAAGTAAAATTAGGAACTGTTTTATCTTCTAGGCTTAAAGCTACATAGTAACCGTCAGCTTTTCTAATAATTTGTGCTGTTTTTACCTTAAAACCATTGGGAATAGGTCTATGCAAGATAACCTTAACTTTACCTATTTTTGGTAAATTAATTCGATTTCCCTCAAAGCAACTTTGTTTCATCTGGGGATAAGTAAAAGAGCGATAACGTCGCCAACTTTTAAACCTTGGACGACCTGAACGTAACCCATCTTTATCCCCTTTCAAGAATCTTGAAAAAGCCAATTCAACTCGTTTTATGCAATCTTGTAAAACTTGGGAGTGAATTGATTTATATTCAGGAAACAACTCTTTTGTTTGTAATAAATTGGCTTTTTGTTGATAATAATTGGGTTTATCTTTTAGTTCAGGAAGATGACAAATTAGTGGACAACTATTTACTGAACTACGATTTTGTTCCCACCAATTAAACCTTTCAGCCAACCGATAATTATATTGGCACTTCAAAAGTCCAAGCCATTTCTCGATAATGGCTTGTTGATTTTTAGTGGGTCGCAATCGGTAAATGTATGTTAGTCTCATGAAGACTATTGTAACTTGGTGTCGTATCAATGATAAGAGATTTATTCAGGCTGCTAGGTCAGTGTCAGACTTAAAAGCCCATTTGGTGTTAACCACAAAATATCGCAAAAAACTTATTACCCCTGCTATGCTTGAGAGATTGACGGAGATTGTCAAAGATCAATGTCAAAAATGGGGTTGAGAGTGCTTGGAATTTAACGGTGAATCTGATCACTGTCATTTACTATTCCGCTATTATCCTCAGCTACAATTAAGTAAGTTTGTTAATTCTTTAAAAACTGTAACCAGTCGATTGATTAGAAAAGAATTTGCTGAAAACTTACCCTATTCTTATGAGCGTCGTCATGTTTTTTGGAATGAATCTTATTTTATTGCGTCTTGTGGTGGAGTAACGGTTGAAGTTCTTAAGAAATATGTTCAATCACAGGGTAAAGAAAAATCGTAATCTCGGCCCCTGCTTTCATCCCGACCCCAAGCTATCGCTATGGGGCAGGGCTTCTCGCAGGGAAGCTAAGGTTTTAAGTAAACTTAAGATTCTCTGTCTAAATTCCTTATTAGGATGAAGTATAGGTGACAATAAAGATTACTTTTCATGGAACTCCTACCCTCAGAAATTCTAGCAACCAATCAATTTGAACAATGTGTTCTTAGTCTTGCCCTGATTAATATTTGTAACCAAGACAGTCATGTGGGTAAAGCCATGAAACAACGTTACAATGCTTGGAAATCTGAAACGGATGATCCCATCAATAATCCTTGGTTAGACTTACATCAGTTTACTATTTATGTGCCTCACCCTGATCAAACCTACGACGATATTACCCTAGAAGAAGGACTAACCCTAGGTTATAACATCGAGGTTGAACCCATTATTGATCATGACAGTATTCCTTATAATATTCCCGAAGGGGGTCATTTTGTCGCTGTTTTGAAACAAAATAAGGTCAATGGAACATTTAAAATTGCAGCAACGGGAATATTTATCCCGCCTCTAGCTGCTTTGAGTTTAGATATTGTCACCGATCCCGACGAAGGTAAATATGAATCTATGGTGATTAAACATCCCATTATTCGAGATTATCCCCAAAATTTTCTACAACAAATTAGTCAATATCTCAATCAAGAAATTCATTTTAAACAACTCCCTAATTTAGTCGGATACGTCGATCAAACCCAAAATCCAGATTATCGTCAACCGTCTTGGCAGGAAATTTATTTAGAAGGTCAAGGGGTTAAACTCTTTTAATAATTAATAATTAATATAGCAGTTCCCATACTTGTGAGGTACAAACTCTTCTAGTTCTAGGAGTTAGGAGTTAGGAGTTCGGGAGGGCAGGAGTTGAATATTAAGTGTACCTCATGAGTCCAGGAAATGCTATAATTAATAATTGTTATTTTGACAAAGATGGATAATTTTATTAACCACTTCTTCAATGGTTAAGCCATCGGTGTTTAATTCTATGGCATCCTTAGCCTTACGAAGAGGGGCTAAGGTTCGATGACTATCTTGATAATCTCTTTGTTCAATATCTTGTTCTAATTGTTGAATATTGATATTGTCCTCTCCCTGTGACTGAAAATCAACTAACCGTCGTCTTGCCCGTTCCTCAACCGAGGCGGTCAAGAAAATTTTAACATCCGCATCAGGGAAAACATTAGTACCAATGTCGCGCCCTTCAGCAACAAGACCCCCTAATTTCCCCAATTCCTGTTGATAACTAACTAATTTCTGGCGAACTTCAGAATAGGCTGAAATAGGAGACACTAAAGCCGTAACTTGGGGGGTGCGAATGGCTTGAGTTACATTTTCTCCGTTAATAATGATTTGTGGGGGTTGTTCATCAGAGGAGGGAGTAAATTCTAGGGTTGCTTGGGAGACTAATTCAGCGATCGCACTTTCATCGGCCACAGGAATTGCTGAGTTTAACACCAACCAAGCGATCCCTCGATACATCGCTCCTGTGTCTAAATAGGTTAAATTTAAGGCTTTGGCTACTTTACGGGTAACAGTGGATTTTCCCGCGCCAGCCGGCCCATCGATAGCAATAATGGGTTTTCTGACTCGTAAGGTAATATTATCAATCAGTCGAGTTGACCCCAAATAGGCAGCAATGGCTAATAACCCCGCTTTTTCAATGGTTTCTAACGGTTGTAGGGTTTGAGGATGGACGCATTCAATATATTGAACCGTTATAGCAGAATGGGGTATTAATTGCTCTTGAACATGATTAATTAAAACTTGAGTTTGTCTTTCTCCGGCCAGAAACGCTTTTTTAGCGGCTTGCAACCCTTGATACAACGCGATCGCGTCTTTTTTTTGCGCCTCTGTCAGATATTGATTACGAGAGCTATAAGCCAGTCCGGAGGGTTCTCGAATGATAGGACAACCTTTAATCAGCACTGGAATGTTTAAATCCTTAACTAGCTGACGGATAATAGCCAGTTGTTGGGCATCTTTTTCCCCAAAATAAGCCACATCGGGAGCGACAATGTTTAATAATTTTGTCACGATGGTAGCCACCCCTTGAAAATGGCCAGGGCGAAACGGCCCGCATAAGGAGGAGATCATGCTCTGAGGAGGGATAACTTGAGTGGTTTCCTTTGAGGTGCTATTAATACCCATTCCTTCAGGAGTTGGGGCAAAAATTGCAGCTACTCCCAGATTTTCGCACAGTTGAGCGTCTGCTTGTAGTTGACGCGGATATTGATCTAAATCCTCTTCTGGGCCAAATTGGAGGGGGTTAACAAAAATGCTCACCACCACCCCATCAACTTCAGACGTAGCACGACGGATGAGACTGATATGACCTTGATGTAAGGCTCCCATCGTGGGGACTAACCCGATTGTTTGGTTGTCCCCCAGAGAACCTAAGTAGGTACGTAACCCGGCCACCGTTTTAAACAGACGCATTTTTTTGCTGTTGATTAACGTCCCAAAATTTCCAATTGAACGGGAGCCACGCCACTGTTAAGTAAGCCAATGACACCAGCCGCTCCTTTTGATAAGTCTATCACTCGGCCATGGATATAGGGACCGCGATCGTTGATACGGACGATAACAGAACGGCCATTATTAAGGTTAGTAACCCGTACTTGAGTGCCAAAGGGGAGACTTTTGTGGGCTGCAGTTAAACCGTTTTGGTTGTATCGTTCTCCATTGGCGGTTAAACGACCATGAAACCCTGGCCCATACCAAGAGGCCATCCCTTTACGACGACTGGTGACAGGACGAACACTGGCTAACCCCGACTCGTTACTGGAGGGTTGATTAGGGTTAACAATGGCGGTTATAGGAGGTGCGTCTCCCATTAGTCGCCGTAAACGGTTGGTAGCTTGTAAAGCGTCAACCGCCTGGTTACGGGTGGTGTCTGGTAAGATAACTCCTTTGTCGAGTTTGATTAATTCTTCAGAATTTAATTTAATACTATGGGTTTTATCTGAATTTAAGCTAACGGTAAGGTTTTCTGCTTTAAAAGTATCGTCATTATTAAGTTGATTGAGATGTTTTGCCAAAGCTTTAGCACGTTTTAAGGCTTCGCTTTCGATTTTACCGGGATCAATGTCATCTCCTTGCTCTTTGAGGGCGGCTAAATCAGCTTTAGACCCCAGGAAGGTTAACACAGGAATCTGACGAATTCTTAATGTCACTGCCAGTTGATACTTCCATTGGTGAAGATAGAGTGTGGCTATTTCCTCTGAAGTTGTTTCAGCATTGGCATCAGTTTTGATTGGGCCTAAACTGACAACATTTTGCGCCTGAAAATCGGAACTTTCTTGGGCTACAAGCGTCCCAATCCCTAGCATTTCTCCTATTTGTTCTACCTTATTCATGGTGTCAGATGCTTCTGAGCCTTGTAGAGAGACACCGATCACGGCAGTGGTCCCTACGGTGGTTAATAAGGCAGTTGTTAGTCCGGTCCAAAATTTTTTGTTCATAGATCTTGTGTTAAGTGAGTTGTTCAACCCCTCGAAATTCTGTTGATTCAATGGATTTTCCAACCTTGACTCCTCACAGAACTGTGTTTTACATTTCTTAAACCTT
>JAAUYI010217446.1_pt1 | contig 28551 bp, 22 predicted proteins | sample 7278041 | NCBI WGS metagenome assembly JAAUYI01 (sample SAMN14350216, study PRJNA611818) | marine sediment metagenome | isolation source: surface marine sediment (0.6m) | place: French Polynesia: Moorea | collected 2018-08
ACTTATTACTTGTTATTGCGTAATGGCTAATGGGAGATGAACAAAAAAATCTGTGGGAGAACCAAATTACTTATTACTTATTACCCATTACTTATTACTTATTACTTATTATTGCGTAATGGCTAATGGGGGGATGAACAAAAAAATCTGTGGGAGAACCAAATTACTTATTACTGATTACCCATTACTTATTACTTATTACTTATTACTTATTACTTATTACTTATTACTTATTACTGATTACTGATTACTGATTACTGATTACCCATTACTTATTACTTATTACTTATTACTTATTACTTATTATCTGTCTTGTAATGGTAAACTATACCAACCATACCAGTGACGAACCGCTAACCAAGTTGCTGAGAGCAAACCTGCTAAACTAAGGGTAAGTCCACTATAAGGTACTAATAACCCAAAAACGGGTAATACTGCTGCCGCAATTGTAGAGATTACCGCAGCTAGGGAACCACGAAAACTTGACCCCAAACCCCACGTCAATATCAGTAATATTATAGAAATCATCGTCCAAGCTAGCTGAGGATTCATCAAGCGGCTAAAATAAGTCAAACTCAACAGACAAGCAAAGAAAATCCCCCCTGCGATCGCTACATTTTGCAACTTCATGGGTACTGACAAGTAGAGTAACAATATCCACCACAAAAATAATCCTGGTGCTAACAATAACAACCGAGGAAGAATACCAGTATGGCGAATCGGGTCAGTGCTAGTAAAGACTCCAAAAGGATTTTTCACTGACACATTGTCGTTAAATATCCAAGTAAATTGCGTACTTTTACCATCTACTTGAATATCATTGGGGACAATCCCACTGGCAAAATTTGCTCCCGCAAAGGTAGCGATCGCTGTTAGACGAAAATTAGAAAGTAACTTTCCTGTAGCATTATAAACCCAACGCGGTCCCCCTTGTGCCTGATATGTAACCTTAAATATGGTTTCTTCACCTGGTGCGAGACGAAAAGGAAAGCCATAGTCACCAGGGTTAGTTTGTTGTAACCTCCTCCCGTCACGTTCTACCTTATAACTTGCAAGCAGGGAATAACCATAAGGTGGTGGTGCTTCAAAGAAAAAATTATTAATATCTGTCAAGTTATTGACTAATTTGTACTCAGCACTATATTCTGATTTATATACTGTGCTACGACCCTCAACACTTGGAGTTTGGTTGAGTTGTACCTGAATTTGCGATCCTGCTAAATTGAGGTAACGGCTAACTTCCCTGGTGTCATTTACCTTAACTATTTTATCCTTAACGCGGGTAGTATAGCTATAGGGAACTTGCACCACGTAACGAATTTGGGGAGCAGTTTGTTCTATCCTTTCACCAGCAACACTCTCTGCTACTTTCGCTATTTTTGCCTGTTCCCAGTGATGATAGCGATTGCTTAAAGTAGAACATAAAAAAAATCCCCCCACCAGCAACACTAATATTAAGATTAAATGGGGTAATCCCCGCAAAAATTGGGAGTAATTTCCTGTCCATTCACTCATAAACAGGGTTTGTTCTGGTTGATGACGACGCAGAGAAAAACTCACCAACGCAATGGCAAATCCCAAAGCTAATACCAGTAATACCAATAACAGCGAAGATTGAATTACACTGTTACCAAATTGGACTAGTTCTCTAGGATGGGTTAAATCCGGTAATCCTGGAACACCTTGAGCTGATTCAAACATAAGCAAATTGTAACATTATTTGCTTTGTTTAGACTCTTCCCATTTTAGTAAAGTTTCTTTCGGGAGATGGGGTAATGGGGAGACAAGGAAGATTAATAACTACTAACTCCCAAAAGAATTCAAAATACCCTACGGGAAGCGCAAAGCGCTACAAAATTCAAAATTCAAAATTGGTAACTCCAAACTCCAAACTCCCAAAACAATTCAAAATTGGTAATTCCAAACTCCAAACTCCCAAAAAAATTCAAAATACCCTACGGGAAGCGCAAAGCGCTACAAAATTCAAAATTCAAAATTGGTATATAGGACTCCTATTTGATTTTTGAAAAAATCTCAGTACATTTTCTGTTAAGAGTTCCCTATCTTCACGAAGAATTTTACGAATCAAACCGGATTCCTATAGCGTTTACCAGTCTAGTGAAGTACGGTTTTAAATCTACTTGCTGTTCGGATAAAAATTAGGAAAAATTAGGTGTACCTCAGTTGCTTGGGAAACGCTATAACTCCAAACTCCAAACTCCAAACTCCCAAAACAATTAAAAATTGGTAATTCCAAACTCCAAAACAATTTAAAATACCCTACGGAAAGCGCAAAGCGCTACAAAATTCAAAATTCGTAATTCCAAACTCCAAACTCCTAACTCCTAACTCCTCACTCCTAATTCCTAACTTCCAAAACAATTAAAAATTAGTAATTCCAAACTTTTAACTCCTAACTTTTAAATCCTGTACAGACGCGACATGTCGCGTCTGGAACAACTCCTAACTTTTAACTTTTGATTTAATTACAAACTGGAATTAGACAAAGGTTGATAATTATAGTCAGAATTTACATCTTTTTGAATATATTGTTTGATAGTATCAATGTCGATAAAACAGTCAGCAACATTAATCAGACTATCGCTTGTCATCGCACGCAAGCTAACTACTTCAACTCGAACACCTTTGTAGGAAACAGTATTCACAGCGTATGCTAAATCGCCATCGCCACTCACCAATATTGCGGTATCATAGTAAGGTGCTAAATTGAGCATGTCCACTGCAATTTCTACATCCAAATTGGCTTTTTTAGAACCATCTGGAAACTGGACTACATCTTTAGTAACTAAGCGATAGCCATTGCGACGCATCCAAAGTAAAAAACCCTGTTGTTTATCATTAGCGCGATCAACTCCTGTGTAGAAGAAAGCACGCAATAACCTAGAATCCCGAGTCAAAACACAAAGCAATTTGGCATAGTCGATTTCAATACCTAATTGTAGGGCAGCATAAAATAGATTGGAACCATCAATAAAAATTGCTACCTTACCCCGATTAGAACGGTCTTCAATAGAATAATCGCTGTAAACTTCTCTAACGTTATTATATTCACCAACTTCTCTTCTAATCGGTGGCTTTAGTGACAAACCATTCCGGTTATTTTTAATTGGAGATGGATTTATCTCTTTGTTGATATCGTTATTCATCATATACCTCTTTTATGAAAAATTTATTGTCATCACTCAAAACTTCATCAAAACTAAAAGCTTTATGTGACATAATTGCCTAGTATTATAGTTAATCATTCGTTCTTGATTAACACATTGACTAATCCATTGCGATAATTACTATTCTAATTTTTATCAAAGCTTTGACATGTGATTCCTAAATTTATGTATTTCTTTTCAGGGAAGATGCGACCTTTGACAAGCGAACTACATGCTTCAAATACATCTGAAGGCAAAACAGAAGATTGTGAAGATTGAGCAAAGATACTATCCTAACCCTAACTTAATAAAAACAGTTTTTTAGCTGTTTGTTATTGAAAATTTAAATTTATCATTTTTTGTTAATGATACTACTTGAAATGCAATCTAAATTACATGAATTCATTTTATTATTACACTTCTTTACATTAATAGAAAAATCTTAATAATTCTTGAAGAAGTGGGGATAGCCTAGGTTCGGCAATCCAAGGGAGAGTAGGGATTGTTAATTCTTATAGTCTAATTCAGCGAACATAGATCAGAACTGCATGTTTATTCTGTGTGGTTAGTGTTTTAAATCCCGATTGCCTTCGTGGTCATGTCTTGATTGTTTTTTCTTCACAAGTTCCTCAAACTCCCGAGCTAAAGTCCAATAATAATAAATACACGAAAATAAAATTAGATCAGCAAAATCATTGAAATTTCCCAATTTGTCCGGAGGAATGCCGATAATTGCAGTTGCTATTACTAATTATTTGTTTTATCGTCAAACAGGAGCTTGAAATATGGAATCCATCGACCAATCCGTCGATTTACCAGATTTAGCTCAAATAATAGAACATTCTCCTGTAATAGTTACACCTAGAACTGTGGTAGTTGATGACTTTGCTGTCAACCCCTTTGGAATATACACCCCGCACCTAGGCAACAAATAAATGGTAGTGATTTTATTTTCACCCTTGGGGTATTTATTTGCTTGATTCTAGATATTTTAATCATAAACCAACTAGCTATACTTTGGTGATGGATGATGCGATTTTTGTTATAGATGCCACAAGTCGGATTACATATTGGAATCAAAAAGCGCAACAAATATACAAATTAACAGGAGAGAAAGTTATCGGTAAGCAATTAGAAACAGCTTTTAAATCCCTGTGGTTAAAGGAAGAAGAACGGGGGATTGTCAACGATGTCCAAGCAACTAATAGTTTATGGCAAAACAAAAGTATCCATTGCAAATGTAACAAAGAGGAAATCTACGTCTCGTCATCGATTTCTGTTCTCAAAAACAATAGTGGTGCAGTGATTGGGTTGTTAGCTGTCAACCGTGATATTACTGAAGACGAGCAAGCCGAAATTGCCATGAAAGACAACGAAGAACGCTGGCATTTGGTGCTAGAAGGTAGCAATGATGGCATTTGGGACTGGAATCTGCAAACCAATCGGGTATTTTTTTCTGCTCGCTGGAAACAAATGCGCGGTTTTTCGGAATCAGAAATTGGTAATACATTAGAGGAATGGTTACAGCGAATTCATACCGATGATATTAATTGGGTAATGAAAGCTGTGGAGGATTACTTTGCTCAGAAAACCCCATGTTTTGCCGTTGAGTATCGCACCCTTTGTAAAGACGGTTCCTATAAGTGGATGTTTACTAGGGGAATTGCTCTTTGGGATAAGTCGGGAAATGTGTTGCGGATGGCAGGTTCGGAAACAGACATTACAGAACGCAAACTTGCCGAACAGCAAATCCGGGAACAAGCGGCTTTAATAGATATTACTACAGATGCAATTTTAGTATTGAGTTTAAAAGGGGAAATTATTTTTGGCAATCAAAGTGTAGAACGTATTTACGGCTGGCATAAATCAGATATTTTAGGAAAATATGCTAAGGAATTATTGTACGATGAACTAACTTTAGATCAACTAGAATTACCATTAAAAACTGTTTTGCAGAAAGGGGAATGGCTGGGGGAATTAAATCAACGCCACAAAAATGGAAAAAAAATTATTGTAGCAGCCCGTTGGAATTTAATTAGGGATGAGAAAGGTAACCCCAAATCTATTTTGACAGTTGCTACAGATATCACTGAAAAAAAACAATTAGAAGCACAATTTCTGCGTACTCAACGTTTACAAAGTATTGGTACTTTAGCTAGTGGAATTGCCCACGATTTGAATAATATTTTGACACCAATTTTGGCAGTAGGGCAACTACTACCGCTAAAAATCCCCGACATGGATGATAGCACCCAGGAACTTTTGAAAATAGTATTAACCAATTGTAGACGTGGTAGTGATTTAATTAAACAAATTTTGTCCTTTGCCCGGGGTACAGAAACTAAACATACTATTTTACAGGTTGGACATTTATTAGTTGAAGTAGCAAGAATTGCCAGACAAACTTTTCCCAAATCCATTGAAATTTGTATGGATATTTCCACTAGAGATTTGTGGACTGTTTCTGCAGATGCTACCCAACTACATCAGGTATTTATGAACCTCTGCTTAAATGCCCGTGATGCCATGCCCAATGGAGGTAATATTACCCTTGCTGTCGAGAATTTCTTTATTGATGAAAACTATGCCAGAATGCATTTAGATGCCCATGTAGGTGCTTATGTAGTCATAACTATATCTGATACAGGATGTGGGATGAGTTCAGAAATTTTAGACCATATTTTTGAACCATTTTTTACTACCAAAGAACTCACTCAAGGTACAGGACTTGGTCTTTCTACCGTCATGGGTATTGTTAAAAGCCACGGTGGTTTTATTAATGTGTATAGCGAAGTAGGAAACGGTACAAGCTTTCAAATTTATTTACCCGCAGTGGAGGGAACAATCAACCCAACATCTTTGGATTTAGAACCATTAACAGGTTCGGGAGAATTAATTTTAGTTGTTGATGACGAAGAATCAATTTTAGAAATTACCAAAACTTCCTTAGAAACCTATAATTATAGAACCTTAATTGCCAAAAATGGCATTGAAGCAATTGCACTATTTGCCAAACACGAACAGGAAATTAAAGCCGTATTACTGGATTTAATGATGCCATCTCTGGATAGTCTTACAATCATTCGCACCTTACAGAAACTTAACCCCCAAATACCGATTATTGTTATGAGTGGACTAACCTCAAATGAAATAGTTTCTCAAGTTGCTAGTACAGGTATCGAGGCATTTTTAGTTAAACCCTTTACCGCATGGGAATTATTAAATACTTTGCAAAAATTAAAAACCGAGTGTCTAGAAAATGACTAATGCTTTTTGCCTAAATTTTACTTACATCTTGTTCTTGTACCAAAGTGTTAATACTGAATTATTTTTCTGGCAATAAACATATATTTTTAGCAATAAATTAGAAAGATAAAGGTTTGAAGCCGCTAACGCGTCTATGTTTATATAGTTTTACCTTTATAAGGTATAGGTGCAAGATATGAACACCCCACAAGGGGGAAGTCAAAAGTCAAAAGTATTAACCTCCCTTATAACAAATGAAACAAACACATTATTCTCATTTGGCTAAAAGCCTTGCTCTATAAGGGTTTGAAAATATGTTAGTTAGGAGTTTACGTTGATAGCGGTTTTCATGCTTATCAAGTACAATATAAGTACAGTAAGAGTATGATGGGCATCTTGTGCTAATTTCACCCAATTTTATTTTTTAGTTAGAGACTATTTATAAACTAAATATTAAGTCTATGGATATTATAGCGGTTTTCCCTTAAGTCTAATATACTTTTGTGGGATGGGCATCCCTGCCCGTCCCACAAGACCTGATTGACTGACAAATCTTTTTGATGTAGCTTGCTTCCCCGGAGGGGTAGCATGTAGACGCGGTAGACAGGTCATGGCTTGTCTTTAAGTGCGGTTTCTCCCAAAGTAACCCAACAACCGCAACCGATTGCGTTGGGTGGAGGGGCTACAAAATTTCAACACTTCCAAGACTTTTGTCAGTCAACCAACCCACAAGACTTTATTCCATCGAAGTGAAAACCGCTATATCTCAGAGAAACCCGGTTTGTGGGGTTTTAAGGTTTACTTTATAAATAAGCCTCTAGAAGCTATAACCTACTCCTACTTGCAAACTGACAGCATCAGCAGGACTATTTTTGTAGGCATCAATTGCCCATTTAGCATCACCGTAAACAACTACATTTTTGTGAACTTGTGATTCAGCACCAAGGGTAATTACCGCAGCATCCCGGTTACCTAAAGGACTATTTTGCCCTTCATCAGTAACAAAGGAGTAACCAGCACCGAGATAAACATTAGTGCGTTCAGCCACAGGCACATCGTAAGTTACATTGGGTACAATTGCTGTGGAATCATCACCAAACAAAAGCGCACCCCGGAGAGAAACTGGTTGTTTAGGAATAGCGTAACGTCCTTGTAGGTTAACACCCAAATTTGCAGCATCGTTAGTTTGTCCACCATTAGTTACACCTGCAGCTGCACCAACACCAATGTAGTTAGCTTTTGTTCCTGGTTCAGCCATTGCTATACCACTTGCAAGAACAATAGAAGTTACTAAAAAAACGGAAGTTGTTAAGTTAGCAAGTTTCATATTTTCACCTCTTTAATAGGTGCAATTAATCATTTGACTTTGCATAAATGCGGGATGATTTTAATAGTTTTGTGAAATAGGCATCTTGCCCGTTCCTTATATTTTTGGGCAGTCCATCCATATTCATCCCTTATTCATTGATTCAGCAATGCCAATTATTTCCAATACTAGATAATCTTTTTTTCAGTGGTTTATAAACTAAACCATATCTAATCTGCACAATCCCTCATTGCTGTATTTATTGTGAAGTAGGCACCCCTAACTGCCCAAATTCAGCTTTGTTAAATGTGGAACATAACAGTTTACTTTTTGTAGTTTAGTCACCCAGTTATAAGAATTTTTGGCGTTGTTAATTTGAAGTATCAATCCCGGTATTCCAGACCTTACAGTACAACATTTGGAACAAGGTTTTTGGAATTACACAATATCCTGTATCATCCATGGATATAGCTAATGCACCCGCTACACTAACAGCAACGCCAGATTTTTTAAATCTTGATATATCAAGTTAGACTAATTAGTTACCATAAATTGGTAAGTATCAGAAAATGGTGAACCCATTACCTATTACCAAATCCAAATTAAATAGAAACTACTAGCTAATACTCTGTTCCCTATCTTTTAACTGCTGATGTTTACAACGAAGCTTCTAGCAATCAATATATATATGTGAGAATAAAGATAAAATTTGGATATACTTACTATCTCTCTCTATTGCTAATATAGCATAAAAATAGGGGAATGGGTGTAGCAGCCAGCAGTCAAAGACGAAAGGTAGAAATACAATTATACTTTCAGTATTTCCTCACAAGTTCCTCACAATGTTTTTCTACCTTATGAATAGAATTTAAGGGTTTTAAGTATCTGTAGGGTGCCCTATGACTTTAGTCTAACGCACCATCCTGTAATATACTTTGGTGCGTTGCACTCCGTGACAACACAGCCTACAAATATAATTTCTATACCTTGTGAATATAATTTAAGGACTTTAAGAGCGTTCCGATAACCCTAGTTGCAAACGAAAATTTGGGTCATACTTTGCTTGTTCCCAGTTGTTTGCAGCTTTAACTTGCTCAATTCTCAGTTGTTTAGTACCGATAAAAATAGCACCCCTGAGATTAGCATTACTGAGATCCGCATGTAATAGATCCGCATCCCCAAATTGGGCACCTTCTAATTGGGCATAACTTAAATCTACACCTTCAAGTTGGGCACCTTCTAATTGGGCATCCTCCAACTGGACACCTTCTAAAGTGGCACCGTTGAGGTTGACATAAGAGAGATTGGCACGGCTAAGATTAGCACCACTGAGATCAGCACCCCCAAGATCAGCATAGCTAAGGTTGGCACGACTAAGATTAGTACCGTCTAATTGGGTGTCGCAGAGGATGGCATAGCAGAGGTTAGCACGCTTGAGGTTAGCTCGACTGAGATTAGCACCATCTAACTGGATATCACAGAGATTAGCATATTTAAGGTTACTATAGCTGAGGTTAGCCAGACTGAGATTAGCATAGCTGAGGTCTGCTCCCCCCAGGTCAATTTCACTCAAATAACCTCCCGGAACATCCAAATATTTTAACGAGACACCATATTTGTTTAAATCCTCTAGGGCTTTGATTCTAGCATAGCTGGTAGGTACATTTGCTCCCGCTGCATTATCAATCACTTGCCATGCTTCATAAATACTTTTGCGTCTGCGTTCCCGACTTTCTAACAAATATAGAGTTGATGCGGCTAAGATGCTAAAGCCTTCAATATTATTAATTTCAAATACAAATAATGTTTGTCTACAAAAGCATTGCCAAAATGAATCCTCTGGTTGGCAAAGTGGCTGTTTTTTATACCATTGCTCTAAAGGACTAAATATCAACAGAAACAGGTAAGCGATTACAATTGCTAGGAAAACTCGAAACCAGACTATATCTAATAGATTACGTACCCGTTCTCTGAGCTTTCTGAATAAAAATACACAATTCATAATATTTATTTAAATTTGACCAGGGGTCTGAAAAAATCTGCAGCTATTTACTAGAAATTATCTGAGACTATGCAGTCGTAAGTAAATAAGACCTTGTTTTCAATGAAGCTAGTGTCATTTAAATTACATATTTTGATTGCTTTCATTAAACATAAATTTATAAAAATGCTATTGTTTACGACTATAAAATCAAGTTATCAATGTCATAAAACTGCTTAAACAATCTCAGTAATTAGATAGTTATTTTTTTGACATTAATTTTTAGTAACAGTATTTTATTTGATAAAATTTTGCGAAAACATCATCTAATCTTTAAAAGAAAAAGCTCTAGACCTGTCGTCAAAATTCTAAAGTTTTGTTAAGATACTAATGCTAGTAAATTCTCTACGGAAACTAATCATCCAAAGCTGGAGAAGTAAATATTACTAGCAGCATAGAGTTGAGAATAAGAAGCTATGACCACCTACATTTTCTTTGACGAAGCCCTCCACATGCTTGTAAATGCTTTTCTAGCATCAGTCCTCTTATTGATTACAGGTTCTGGTATTGGCTTAGCAGTAATCGAAACTATAGAAAAAACCAGCGTCCGACAACCTTCTCCCAAACAGTGACGCTAATTTCTCTGAGTAAAAAAAATAACTAATTGTCGATAACCCTTGAACCTTGTGTTCGCTTGGCATTAATCCTGGGAACACTATATGTTAAGAGTCTCTGAGCGTTATTTTATTTACAACAGGTTACGTAAATACGCGTAATTTTAATGCTCTTGAGACCCCTGCAAACGGAGCAACATACGATGGGTTTCGACAAAGTGTTAAATTCACAAGTTCAAGTACAAGATCAACTAAGTCCAGCAGAAGCTTTTGCTGCGATCGCCTTAGCGGCAATAGCCTCAGATGGTTATCTCTCTGAAGAAGAGGGACGTGCTATTTCCTATACTCTGTCTCGGATGAAACTTTTTAGAAGTTATTCCCATGATGCGATGCTAAAGATATTTGACAAAGTCTTGGGGATTGTCAGAACACAGGGTATAAATGCTTTATTTAATGCAGCGGAAGAATTCCTTCCCCATGATTTACGGGAAGCAGCTTTTGCGGTAGCAGCAGATTTGCTATTGGCTGATGGGATTGTTACCGCAGAAGAAAGGGGTTTTTTGGGGGATCTGCATCTATCCTTGGGCATTACTAGCGATACAGCTACGCAAATCGTACAAGTAATGTTAATTAAAAATCAGGGATAAGCTCAAAAGACCCATTTTCAGGTCAAAATACCACAGTTAGAGACGTAAAATTTTACGTCTCTACAAAAGTTTCGGTTCTTGTGGGGTTATGTTGTAATACCAATTTGAAAAAAGAATGCCACACATGATTGGTTGGTAGGGGTACGGTTTCCACACCCTACAATTGCATATGTTGCAAAAATTTTTTGATTTGGTATTAGGTTAGAGTCCCTTTACATAAGGGGAAGGATTTACAGGTGAACCATTAATTCTGACTTCAAAATGTAGGTGAGGTCCAGTGGTAAAACCAGTAGAACCAACACGTCCAATTACAGTATTTCTACTGACAGACCTACCTCTTCCTACTAATATTGAGCTAAGGTGAGCATAAAGGGTAGATACACCACCAGAGTGAGTAACGATGACGGTTTTTCCATATCCCGATTGATACCCAGCGAAAGAAACTCTACCAGAGGTAGAAGATTTGATTGGAGTGCCATAGGGAGCAGTAATATCCATACCATTGTGCATACCACGTCTGGGAAATCTTCTATATCCAAACCAACCAGTTATAGCTCTACCAGGTAAGGGATTATACAATGAAGGTTTTAACCTTCTTCTCCATGAGACTCTTGTTGACCTGCGTCGTGATGAAGTTCTTCTTAACCTTCTTCTCCATGAGACTCTTGTTGATCTCCTACGCAATCTGCTATATCTTCTAGACCTCCTGCGCAATCTGCTATATCTTCTAGACCTCCTACGCAATCTGCTATATCTTCGAGACTTCTTCCTGTAAGAAAGTTTTCTCGACCTCCTGCGCAATCTGCTATATCTTCTGGATCTCTTCCTGACCCGAGTTCTTGTTGACTTCCTATTCCTTAATGAAATCAAGATGGGACCTTGGTCTATAGAGGGATTCTGATCTATAGATGAGTCAGTAACATCTTGTGTAGATATCACCAATGCAGGAACGGGAGGAAGGATATCCATTAATAATGGGATCACTATGGTAGAACTCTCTGACTTAATATTTGCTTAGTAATATTTTTTCATATCAGCACAGTTATAAATACGTAGAATATATGATGATATTTTGTTGATTTGATAAAGAAATTATGAAAATAATCTCAACTCAGAGAAAAAGATTCCTGACCGATATCATACAGAGTCCAGTGTGTGAGCTAGTTTTGGGAATATAGCGGTTTTCAGTTGCGCTATTTAGGGAAGAGACAAGATGTAGACTTTGAGCGGTTGCAACTGGTGACTGAGGAGTTGAGTAGACCAGATCGGGAATATTGGAATCAGGTACCAGGTATTGGAAGTTAGTGGTTGCATTCCCTGGGGAAGGAAATCGTACAACTGCTAAGTGGTCGTAGAATAGTTATACAAAGTTTTGTATAAAATTTGTGATTGGCGAAAAACCCAGACTACAGCCCTTTCCTTTTAAGGGAATTGCAGATAGGGAGTCAAGATTAAAACTCTCCCCTGTACTAAAATAAATTTTTTAACCATCGCAATCCGATACTGGCAGCATACATAATTAAATTCCCATGACAATCAACCCTTGGCGCTTTTCTTACACCGTACTGACAGCATTTTGTTTACTGGGTTTAACTGGTGCATCAAGTTCGGCGAATAAAAATTCAGATGTGGAACTGAGGATTGGGATTGTGCAGCGATTTGGCGATCGCCCCACCGAGGAGTTATTACTAGAACCGATGCCAGGTAATAGTTTACGGCTACAATGGCAAACAGGTAAGAAGAAAGAAAGCCTAGTCACTGCCAATCCGGTAAAGCTAGAAATACAGATGCAGCCAATTTCCCAACCAGTAGTTGAAGAACGGGTCGTTTTAGCTACTTACCGCACCTTTGAGACAGCGGAAGATGGTGCAAGAAATTGGCGTTCCCAGGGCATAGAAGTGGAAATAGCCCAACCAGAACGTTGGCAAGTTTGGGCAAAACGAGATGTTTATAATACTCCCCTCCTCAGACGGTTTCTTTTACAAAGTGTCCAAGCTGCGGGTAATAAGCTGGCATATATTGACACTAAAGTGTTGCAAAAGCAGCCGCGAGTCAGTTGGGTAGTGAATAATTTTCGTTACAATCGCGATCGCTTAAAAATTAGCAGCGACAATAATTTAATTAAAGTTAACGAAACTCCTAAACCCCAGAAAGCCCGTATTTATCCGGGAAGATTAGAGATACAACCCAATGCCTATGGTTCTTATACTTTGGTAAACGAAGTACCTTTAGAAACATATTTACGGGGAGTTGTACCCTATGAAATTGGTAGGGGTGCGCCAATGGCAGCAATGGAAGCACAGGCAATTATTGCCCGTACCTATGCCCTGAGGAATGTACGCAGATTTGAGATAGACGAGTATCAATTATGTGCAGATACCCATTGTCAAGTTTACTATGGACTGCAAGGAACATCCGCGAATACCGACCAGGCGATTGCGACGACACGGGGGATGGTATTAACTTATAATAAGGAGTTAGTAGACGCTCTGTATTCTTCCACCACTGGCGGTGTGACTGCTGCTTTTAGTGATGTGTGGAATGGGGAGGATCGTCCTTATTTGCGACCTGTAGTTGATGCTCCTACAGATATTTGGAATTTGTCTGGACAGAGTTTAGCTTCGGAACAGAACTTGCGCAAGTTTATCAGTCTTAAAGAAGGATTTAATGAAAGCAAGTGGAATCTGTTCCGGTGGCGTAGGGAAACCAGCCTGGAAAATATTACCAAGGGGTTGCAGAAATTTCTCAAAGTGAAAAACAGCCCCTATGCTAAGTTTAAGAAAATTAAAGCAATGCGAGTTGTAGAGCGTAGTTATGGTGGACGCATTCTCAAATTAGCAATTGAGACTGATATCGGCACCTTTCACCTCCACAAAGACGAGGTTCGTAGCGCTTTTGCAGCACCAATTAGCACATTATTTTACCTCCAACCCCTGAATAAAGGTACTCCAGGAACTTGGGGATATGCCTTTATTGGTGGTGGACTAGGACATGGAGTAGGTTTAAGTCAAACTGGTGCTCAAAATTTAGCTAAACTGGGATGGTCGAGTACTGATATACTTCAGTTCTACTATCCTGGTACCAAACTTCAGGCACTCACTAAGCTGCTTAAACCTTGACCGGAGGTCTTCGACCTTCAAGGAAGAAGGAAGAAGGAAGAAGGAAGAAGTGCTAAAATATAGCTAGTTACTTCAAACATCGCTCAATGGTGTAGGACGAACTAGGAAGAATGAAGGAACAATGAGTATTTTAGTTTTCTTCAAATAGCTTTAGGCAGCTTCAGAGAACTTGATATACAACGCTCTAATTGCACGCATGAGTTGGTTTAGAAGCGTGAATCTCAACTATTTTCGCTCAGCAATGAATGAAGTTGATGAAATGCAAAGAATAATCGTTTGTGTGCCCAACAAATTGAACAAATCTTCTAACAACTCAATTGGATAGAGGTTAAGCGTCGTAAAAGACGGGTAAAGTTTGGTAGGAGTGCAAGCTTCAACACAAACATAAAACCGCTCAAACCCTCTTCCTTTCCTTTGACACTCTCACCGTCACAATCTTTGATTTGACGGGAGATTCTTGCAACCCCCCATCAGACCGACTCCACAAGCTTTTTATGTTGCTGGTTTCTATCCAGGACAGGATCTGCCCGACCCCTAAAACTGTCCTGTTTTTGGATTTTTGATAGAAACAAGGATGGAAAATCATCAATGCCATGATGAGAATAAGCAAACAGATGGCATGGTTGCTCTCTTAGCATTAACCATTTCTGCCATTCTGCTTTGCTTGGGATTCTAGATTTCTACTGGTAGTTTTGATACACCTACTTCACACAAAAGCGCGACTCTTGCAAGAGATTTAGACTTTGAGGTGCTTTATTGGTTATTAGTAGAGTTCTTCCTCTTTATTAGTTTCGATTGTGCAGTCAGAGGTTGGGTAAGCAACACAGGTTAGTACATATCCTGCTTCGATTTGATCGTCATCTAAGAAGGACTGGTCAGACTGATCGATGCTACCAGATACAAGCTTACCAGCACAGGTAGAGCAAGCACCAGCACGGCAAGAGTAGGGCAGATCCAAACCAGCTTCTTCTGCTGCGTCTAGAATATAGGTATCCTCAGCACAATCAATTGCTTGCTCTCCGTCGGGAGTTTTCAGTGTTACTTTGTAAGTAGCCATTAATTAATCCTCTCTTTTGCAAACGGCAACATAAGTTATCCTAAAGCAACAGTAAAGTGGCTCTTATCGGTTTAGGCGTCTTTACTAAATTTGCTTCACTTCTGATACTACGGGAAAAATTAAAGAATGTAACAGAAATTTGACCCCGATTAGTAATGAAATTTAGTTGCTGAATCAAAATAAGTTTTAGTTATATATTTGAACTGACCTCATGGATACTATTAGAAAAAATTATATCTATAACATCAATCAGAATATGCGCCACTTTAAAGTATGTTTTATTACATTTTGTATTTAGAATTTTGGGGAGCATCCCAAATTTTTAGCGATACCCTTCTAGGGTATTGCTACACGAACTTAGACGCGTAAAGCCAAGTACTCAACCACATTAATTTTGACAAGTCGCGGGTGTGAGCGATCCCCGACTTCTTAAAGAAGTCGGGGATCTGTGACCCCTCGTAACTACTCCTGTCCCGCTAGAAGATTACCGAATTGAGTGAGAGGGGGAAGAGGGGGAAGAGGGGGAAGAGGGGGAAGAGGGGGAGAAATTTTTATCGGTAATCTTAGAACGAGAAGGGAGTAATGTGGTGGACTACTAGGGGATAGCTTTGCTTACCGTGCAGCGTGTCGTTACCCTTAGGAAAGCCTCCTTCGGGGTAAACATGCGACTCAGCGTCATATCTTGCAGCATTCTCAACAAGCAGAAAGAAACTGGCTTTATGAAGGAAAAATTAGGGTTTTGACAGGTCAATATACCCAATAAACCCGCTTTCACAACCCAGGTGCAAGATGTGTATCACCCCGTCCGACCGACTCCCCTGTGTTGCGAGTACTCTTTGGGAAGCTTCCCTAGGTCGAGGGGAAGGAAGAGTAAATAATATGACCCCTCAAACATTCTCTAAGATATGAGCCAGAAAAACTGGGTTTCTAAAGGCAAAATTTAGGCTTTCAACATTAGACATCTGCGAAAATTAAATATGCATTGTCCAAAACCCTTGTTCCAGACGTTGCATTGCAACGTCTCTACATTCTTTTCCACCAGATGTCTATTAGTGATTTTCAAGAAACCCCGTTTTTAACCCAGGTGCATTCCCGTGTGATATTCCTATAGTAAGTATAGTTATTAGGTATTAATAACATTGGTGGAAACTTGCGAATTAGTTTGTAATTTGTGAAGGAACAATATTGATAGTAGCAATCCGACTAAACCAAGAACAGTCCAGAAAATTACTAAGAAAAGTTCCGATGCAAAGCCATAAACGTAAACACCTATGGTCATTGACATAAGTGCAAATCCCATTGTAGTTGATTTAATTAACATCACTCCCGTTAACACATAACCCCAGAATTTTTTTCTCAACAGTTGAATAGCTGCATAGAGACTTATAGGAATAACAAATCCTAAATCCAGAACATAGACAATAGTTAAAGGTTCACCAGAAGGGTTAGGAAATAAAGGTTTACCCATCAGGTAACCAATAATATCTCCCAGCCACAAAAATGAGAGTATTAAAGAAATAAGTATCAGGTAAATGCTGCTGATTGTGAATATAAAACTAGAAGTTTTCTTAAAATTCAAGCTGCTAATTTGGATAAAAAGAGTAATCAAACCCAGAACAGAAATTGAGATTAATGCCACATAAAGCGGAAATAAAATATTTAATTTCGGTCCTAAGGCATAAGTAATATATGTGTATGTCAAATATCCGAATAAACCAACTTGGATAATTGATTGGTTGAATTTGTTGATATTAAAGAAAGAAATAAACAACAAAATCAAAGCCACAAATACAGTTACAAAATCTTGCCCAACCAATTGTGATTTTATCCAATCTGTATCACGATAGATATTTGCAAATATTCCTGTCAAAGATGCTATTAGGGCAAGAATTGCCAGAGAAATGCTAATAATTTTATTTTTATTCATCATAATCTTAGTTCCATTATTGGTATCTGATTGCATCACATTTTAAATTCTGTGGTACGGGTGTGTAAATCAATAAGTAGATGAGCGACATTTGGCTATTACACTCACGCTTCTGACAAGCTATCAATCAACTAGAGTAAACTAATTTTAGACCTGCACTGCTAGGAGTGGATATATGTTGCTAGAACTCAAGCGTATCGAAGTTCCACCGGGACAAAGAGTACTGCTAAAAGATGTCACCTGGCAAGAATTGGAAACAATTCTAGAAGATTTGGGGGAACATCGTGCAGCACGAATTGCTTATCACCGGGGAATGTTAGAGATTATGGCACCACTACCAGAACATGAATTTGATAAAGAAATCATTGGTGACTTAATCAAAGCACTTTTGGAAGAGTTAGATATTCAGTTTCTCAGTCTTGGTTCTACGACTTTTAAAAATCAAGTAATGCAAGCAGGGATAGAACCAGATCAGTGTTTCTATATCGAAAATGAATCAAGGGTACGCGGAAAAAATAGACTAGATTTAACAGTAGATCCACCTCCAGATTTAACATTAGAAATAGATGTGACTTCCCGGACTCATCCGAGTATTTATGAAGCGCTAAAAGTTCCGGAATTATGGCAATTTGAAAAAGGGAAGTTGCAAATTAATGTATTGCGAGATGGGGGTTATGTGGAGTCAGATTCTAGTTTAAATTTTCCTGGGTTACCGTTACTTGAAGTTATACCTCAATGTTTGGAGAGAAGTAGGAAAGATGGGAGAAATGCAGTTATGAAAGCTTTTAGGATGTGGGTAAGAGAACAAGTAGAACGGACATAAATATGACCTATTAATGTGTTTATATTATTTGTTGGTATAAGCGTAAACCTTTTTTTGCTTCAACGTCAAACTTTAAACCTACTTCTTCTTCTGAGGAGAGATTTACTTGATTTATTGGTTTATCGTTAATCCGAATACTCTCTATTTTAGCTAATTGACAGTACGCTTCACCAACTAGAAAAAGACTTTCTCCAACAGACAAATTTGGTTTTGAGATTTTTGCTACTGCGGCTTTGGGATTTTTAAACCATTCTGTAATTGTACCAATTTCTTTTATCTGTCCGATAGATTTTTGCCGTTCAATAACCTGAAAAGTCATTAGTTCTGAAAGAGTTTCACATAAAGTCTCTATAAAATCACATAATTCAAGTAATAAGTTAGAATTTAGAATATTATCTACTACACCGTGTGCAGCATTATTGCGATAGCTTATTAATTCATTGAGTTCATCTTCAGCAGTATTTTCATTCCCTCGAACTTCTCTCAAAAAATATTTTATTAATCTATGTTTTTCAATCCAACTCCATGTATTTGAGACACCAGCATCTGCTAGTAATTTTTCTAAAATCTCTTTACGTAAATTTTGTTCATGAATGAGAAATGCATCTGCTAATAACTCATATTTTTCCTCATCATGAACTCCGTGAAATATACCACTAACAACTTCTTGAATCAAAAGATGTTCGTACCTGCCTTTATTTAAGTCAAGTAGTAATTTACCTACACCCATCTGGTGGGTAGTCCTGATTCTTTCTTCTAAATCAGAATAAGTTGGATATAGTTTTGGTAATATAGCCAACCAATCTCTGATTAAGTCTTCTACAAAGCGTTCATAAATTGCATATAATCTTGTTACAGCAGCACAATGATCATAAATCCTCCACTCCCGCAATTTCGGAATATCTTCTTGAAGTACCGTGAATAATTTTTTTTCATCTTCTGATTTTTGTTGTGCAGCTAAATTTCTCAAATTTTCATTAATTTTGATGACAGAACGGACAGTAGAAATATTTTCATGAACTTTCACCAGAATCTCTTGAAACATCACACTTTATCCTGCGATAATTCTGGAGAGCATTTCATCAAATAATCTTATTCTTTCTTGGATATCGGCTTTAGTTTTTCCACTTCCTGTAAACAGCTTTGATTTATCTTCTATAAACAATTTTTTTGTTGATTCAATCAGACTTGCTTTTTGTGATAATAATATATCTTCGTCTTCCAAATGTCTGCTAAATCCCACCATAACAGCATCATAACAGGCTTTAAGAGCCTTGTTTTTCCAAGTATTATTTTTTGGGTCAAACGGCTTAAATAAATTATCTTCATATATTTCATATGCTAAATTGATAGTTTGAGTAAAGATTCTTCTAAGAATTTCTACATCTTTATTAGAAAAATCAATACTTTTCATCATATAAAGGTCAAGAAATCCTTCCATACCTCCACGGAAGTCTTCTACGTGACGCAAGGCAAAAAAACGTAAAACCAATTCAGCATCTTCCATTTTTTTGTACAGGTTATTTTTGGCTAATTCTTCAGGATTATCTATAGGTATATCCCAAGCTTGAGCAAATATTTTATTATTGGCTAGGTCAATTAATAGTTTATTTAATTCACTAGAATAAACGCAATTACGTACTTCTTGACGACTCAAAGCTACTCCACCAGTATTCAGTCGCTCGAAAGCTATTTGTTTTAAAAAAAATGCTTCTTCTGGATTTGAGGTTGATTCTGTTATCAAAACTATAGTTGATATTGAGCGACGGTCAATTCCTGCTCTAATTTTAATAGGTAGTTTATTGTAAGTAAAACCATTAAGTTCGGGCCATATTTCCAAGCTTGCAAGTTCTAATTTATTCTCATAAAAATCTCGAATTGCAGTAATTCTTTGTTGACCATCCATTACTTCATAAGAGTTATAATCTTTTTCATATAAAATAATTGGTGGAACAGGAATATTTATTAAAAAAGATTCTATTAATCTTGATTGTTTTTTCTTGTCCCAACGTGCCCTTCTTTGATAGAAAGGATTTACATCCATATATCCAGGATTTTTTAATGATTGAAAAAAACTGGGTAGTTTCTCACGATTCATCTCTGTGAGTATTCTTTGTTCTCCACGTTCATACTTAGCATTAATTTGCTCCTCAGTGAGGTTATTGGTATGGTTCTTAAAAGGTAATTTTTCCCACATTTTTTTTTCACTAGGTGCCAGAATCATAATATTACCTCCTCCCTAGAAGCATAATCGTTAAATCAGATGCAATATCCTAAATACAGGATAGCGCTTCTTGTATTGAAAATCTTGCTTAACAAAATCAAGCTACATCATTCAAAGAAAGTTTCGATATCTGATTATAAACTTCCGCATTTTCTGCAAAAGTTTGACGTATATCGTACTGCGTTTGTAAATTCAACCAAAACTGAGCGCTGTTACCAAAATAGCGAGATAAACGCAAAGCTGTATCTGCTATAATACTGTTTTTTCTAGATAAAATTTCACCGATTCCTATTTGAGATACACCTATATTTTTACTCAAGCGACAAGGAGTAATATTGAAAGTTTCTAAAAACTCTAATTGTAAAATTTCTCCAGGGTAGATATTTCACAGAGGGTTGTTGTTCATAACAAAAACCTCTCTTTCCTTCTCTCTGTTCCACTCTACGAGAAGCCGCTGCACGTCTACTGCGTTCTCTGCGTCTTTGCTGTTAATAAAATTCCCCTTCTTTGCTTCCTAAAGAGAGGGGATAATATTTACCTATTTATTGATATTATCAAGGAATCATGACATAAAAATTTGCACAGCAAAGCTAGAGATATTAACTATTTTAGCGCAAAACCACAGCTTGTAAACCTTGAAATATCGTGACTCATATGATAGGTATTCTCAATAATTTCAGAATTTTGAGAAGGAAGACACTTTTTTGCAAAATTCACAAAAATTTAGAATTTGCTGGAGATAGGAAGCTTGATTTTATCAAGCTACATCATTTAAAGAAAGTTTCGATATTTGATTATAAACTTGCGCATTTTCTGCAAAAGCTTGACGTATATCGTATTGCGTTTGTAAATTCAACCAAAACTGAGCGCTGTTATCAAAATAGCAAGATAAATGCAAAGCTGTATCTGTTGTAATACTGCGTTTTCCAGATAAAATTTCACTAATTCGTATCTGAGAGACACCTATATCTTTACTCAAGGGATAAGAGGTGATATTTAGAGGTTGTTTATAAATAAAAGGTAAAGACCAAAAGAAACCCGGTTTCTAGACTCTCACCAGAATTTTATATTTATTTTATAAACATCCTCTTAGAGGTTCTAAAAATTCTAATTGTAAAATTTCTCCAGGATGAATATTTGGTATACAATTGTTATTCATATCTAGTAGTCTGTCAATTTTGAAATGATGGATAGATTTATGTAAGTTTGATTTTGGGGTAATGCTTTTCGAGATTGGCTATCCCTCAAAATTATCTTGACAGACTACTAGTTGAGTTGTGTTCATACATATCACCTCACCCCTAACCCCTCTCCGAACTCGCGGAGAGGGGAAATAAAGCAAAGCTTTATTGGGGTGAGGTTTTTGTGTGCAGTATCATCATCAAATCCACAGTAATATTATTACCTTAAATCTCTTATCATCTGGGCAATACTTTCTAAAACACCAGACAAATTCATATACACATCTTCATTTGTAAATCTGATAAATCTAATTCCTGCTGACTCAATAAACACTTGTCTTTCTGTGTCGTATTCAGCAGCACCATCTTCAAAATGACTGTCACCATCAATTTCTATAGCTAGCTTTAATTCAGGACTGTAGAAATCTATCACAAATTTATCTACGCTATATTGTCTGCGAAATTTACAGTTTTCTATTTGTCTATTTTTGATTTTTCCCCAAAGAATCTTTTCTGCTTTTGTGATATTTTGACGTAGCTGTCGCCGTTTTTCTTTCTCTGATGATTTGTTATAAAGTTTAGTCATCTTAAAAGCTGATATTAATCCCAAGCATATTTATATCAGCCTAATGCTATAGATTTTATTTTCACATCCGTTGAATTACCTCACCCCGGCTAAAGCCACCCCTCTCCGAACTCGCGGAGAGGGGAAGGGGGTGAGGTTACGCGCTGTAACACTAACCATAGGGAAAGGGGGTCATGTTTCTCAATCACCTCACCCCGTCCTATCGGACACCCCTCTCCTACCCTGCGGGAAGCCGCTAAGGCGTCTATGGTAAGGAGAGGGGAAGGGGGTGAGGTTAAGCGCTAAAGTACTTCGCTACCGGGTGATAACAAATAATCGCTGTCGTAGACTGTTCTGGATACAGCTGCTCACTTTCATCCATATACATCTTAATCCGCTCAACCTCCAACAACTCCAACTGCTTGTACTGATCCTGAATATTCGGACAAGCAGGATAGCCAAAACTATACCGCGAACCTTGATACCTCTGCGCTAACACATCCCGAATATTATCCGGTTCCTGTGCTGCAAAGCCCAATTCACGGCGAATACGCGCATGTGTCCACTCAGCTAACGCCTCAGCCACCTGCACTGCCAAACCGTGGAAATACAGATAATCAGTGTATTGATTATCAGCAAACAACTTCTGGGCAAATTCCGTCGCAACTTCACCCACTGTCACCGCTTGCATGGGGAACACATCCATCACCCCGGAATCCTTCGGTGCAAAGAAATCTGCAATACACAACCTGCGCATGGACTTCTGTCTAGGAAACTCAAAACTCGTTCTTACCTTCGTGTCCTTCGTGTCTTTGTGGTTATATATATACAAAGTATTCCCCTCAGCTTGACAAGGGAAATATCCATAAATCACCTGGGGATGCAACAAATTCTCTTCAACCACCCGTTGCTTCCAAGTTTCCAGAATTGGGTAAACCTTCTCCTGCAAAAATTCCTGATATTCTTCCTTAGATTGTTCCTTCGGCTTTCTAAATTGCCATTGTCCTGCAATCAAAGCCTGCAAATCTAAATACCAGAATAGTTCATCAAAAGGAATATCCTCCGGTTGTAACAACTTGGTTCCCCAGAAAGGAGGATTGGGACGTTCAATATTCGCATCCACTGCTTCGGAACGTCTGGTATCTATTACCAAGGGTTCCTCAGCTTTTTTCTTCTTAGTCTTCTCTCCACTTCCTTCCTTATCAGCATTTCTTCCCACTTCATTTTCAGAAGCATATTCCCCTAAAAATCCTTGGATATCATTCCACTGCTGAGAAGATTTTGCTGGCATTAATTTGTCCATAAAATGCAAATCAGAAAATGCATCTTTACCATAAATTACCCTACCTTGATAGGTATTTTGACAATCTTCATGGACAAATTTCGGCGTTAAAGCTGCACCACCTAAAATTACCGGAACTGTAATTCCTTTTTCGTTAAATACCTGCAAATTCTCCTTCATAAATGCCGTGGATTTCACCAACAAACCACTCATGGCGATACAATCAGGCTTATGCTTGTGATAAGCTTCAATGATATTTTCCACTGGCTGCTTAATACCCAAATTAATCACCCGGTAACCATTATTCGAGAGAATAATATCCACTAAATTTTTACCAATATCGTGAACATCACCCTTCACCGTAGCGATTACAAAAGTTCCCTTAGCATTATCTTCCCCAGATTCCGACTTTTCCATGTGGGGTTCCAAAAAAGCCACCGCAGCTTTCATTGTTTCTGCTGATTGTAATACAAAGGGTAGCTGCATTTGTCCAGAACCGAACAATTCACCTACAACTTTCATTCCATCCAACAGATAGATATTCACAATATCCAACGGTGGATATTTCTGCATCGCTTCCTTTAATGCATCTTCTAAACCAATGCGTTCACCGTCAATAATATGGCGTTTTAAACGTTCTTCAATGGGGAGATTTTCGTCCACCCCTTTGTCACGTTTTGCGCTTACCCCTTCAAACATGGTGGTTAATTCACCCAAGGGGTCAAAAACGCAAACATCACCTTCAAATTTCCGTTCGTCGTAAATCAACTGACGACAAATTTCTTGATGTTTCTCCTCAATCTTCGACAGCGGTAAAATCTTATTAGCGCTAACGATTGCTGCATCCATTCCCGCAGCCATACATTCGTGCAGGAACATGGAATTAAGCACAATTCGCGCTGCGGGGTTTAAACCGAAGGAAACGTTAGAAACACCCAAAACCACATGACATCCCGGTAATTCCTGACGAATCCGTCGAATAGCTTCCACCGTGGCTTTACCATTTTCCCTATCTTCCTCAATACCCGTAGAAATCGGTAGCGCTAAGGGGTCAAAAAAGATTTCATAGGCAGGTATACCATATTCTACCGCTTGCCGATAGGCACGTTGAGCAATTTCAAATTTCTTATCAGCAGTCCGCGCCATCCCATCTTCATCAATTGTACCAATTACTACCCCCGCACCGTATTTATTTGCCAATTCCAAAACTTTCAAAAATCGAGGTTCCCCATCTTCATAGTTGGTAGAATTCAGTAAACACTTACCTCCCGCAACCTTTAAACCCGCTTCCATTTTCTCCCATTCCGTGGAGTCGAGCATCAAAGGCAGAGTAACATTATTTACCAATCGGGAAACCAACTCGTGCATATCACGCACGCCATCCCGTCCCACATAATCCACGTTAACATCTAGAACATGGGCACCTTCTTTTACTTGCGATCGCGCAATGGATACTAATCCATCCCAATCTTCCTCATTTAGCAGAGTTCGGCATTTCTTGGAACCACTGGCGTTTAATCTTTCACCGATAATCAAGAAAGAATTATCTTGGTCATAAAGTTGAGTCGTATAAATTGACGCTGCTGCTGGTTCATATTCAGGTTCTCTGACTTTAGGCTTTAAATCCTTGGCAATTTCCGCCAATGCTTGAATATGTTCTGGACGTGTCCCACAGCAACCCCCAATCACTTGGACACCCAAATCTTCGATAAAGTGCATTAAAGCCATCCGTAATTCTATCGGTGTCAATTTGTAATGTGCTTGACCACCGACGTTCTCCGGTAAACCTGCATTAGGAATACAGGAAACTACAAAAGGCGAATGTTCTGAAAGGTACTTGATATGCGGTTTCATCAAGTCTGGACCCGTGGCACAATTGAGACCCAAAATATCAATGGGATAACGTTCCAAAATTGTCACCACGGCGTTAATTTCCGTACCCACCAACATTGTCCCCATGGTTTCCATTGTTACAGAAACCATCAAGGGACGACGTTCTCCCTTTTTAGCAAAAACTTCCTCAATGGCATTCAGCGCAGCTTTAATTTGCAGCACATCCTGACAAGTTTCCACCAGGAATAAATCCACACCACCATCCCACAGCGCTTCTGCTTGCTCCACATAGGCGGTTTTTAGGGTATCAAAATCAATATGCCCTAAAGTGGGTAATTTTGTACCTGGTCCCATAGAACCAGCCACATAACGGGGTTTTTCTGGGGTGGAAAATTTTGCAACCACTTTTTTCGCTAATTGTGCAGCGGTCTTATTTAAATAATAAGCCTGGTCAGCCAGGTCATATTCCCCCAGGACAATAGAAGTACCCCCAAAGGTATCGGTTTCAATCACATCCGCACCAGCAGCCAGAAAAGCTTGGTGTACCTTCGCCACCGCTTCTGGTTTAGTATGGACTAAATACTCATTACAACCCTCGTATTGCGCACCACCAAAATCTTCAGCCGTGAGATTTTGGACTTGTAAGTTAGTTCCCATCGCACCGTCAAAGACGAGAACCGGACGTTCGGGACTATTTAGGCGTTCTAGGAAGGATTGAGTCATAATGTTTCCGGGAAAATCTTTAATAGTGAATTTACTATTGTGCAAACTTTCTTGATTTGACGAATGTTTTCATTAAAACATGTTATTGTTTAAGATCGTGTAAACAATGCCTAAAATATTACTTTTTTACCGAAAAACTATTGCTATTGCACAATAGTTTAACCAGCAAAAATTCGGATCAAGTAGGAATCCGGGGGTTGGTGAATCACAATTTTAGTCCGTACTTTCCCGGAATAAGACAACAGTAGTTTTGCGGGAGAATTATCCACAGTGCAAACTGTCTCTCCTGTAGGACTTATAGCTTTTCTCAGTCTGGTGAAGTACAGATGAAATTACTAAAATTATTGTGGGGTAGGCATCCTTGCCTGCCCTTTTGTACTTCAGCAGATTAGGAAGCGCTATATACTCCCAACGGCTAAAAACTTAACTTTTCCTAGCGACTGTCTTGATTGTCAAGTGCGATCGCTACAATCTGTTGCAAATTAAATTTGCATCTTTGTGCGGGCAGGGATAGCCACCCTACAAAAAATACAATAATTTAGAGTATATAGATTAGATTAGATATGGTTTAACTTATACCAGTTGCGTCAGTCCTATCCTAGATATTTTAAAGGCAAGGTGAGGCTAAGTCTTAGCTTGGTTCTGTTGGAGGAGTACAAAAATCAAATAGTACTCCTATATAATTAGTAAAGATAATATATTAGAATTATTTCTCTTTTGTGAAATAGATTCGTTAATTTGCAGTCGTTTTCCAATAGTACAAAGTGATATGATGTTTAATACATGGAGAAATAGATTAATACTAATTTATATTATGTTTGTCACTTGTATTCTCGTTCTATTTGTTGGTAGAGCGAGAGTAGAAGAAAATTCGACAATGGCATCAAATATAGTTTCACAACCTGCTGCATGGAGTCCTGGAAGGATGCAAATACAATCAGATAAAATCCAAGCAGCAGAACCTCAACCTTTATCAACTCCTTTATCAATTCCTTTATCAACTCCTGCCATAGAACCTACTTCTATCCCCCAGGTAAAAACGCAAATTAAATCACAGTCCAAACAAACAAGTAAAGCTGAGAAATTGCTTGGCTATTCTTTCAAAACTACTGGGGCTTTTAAACGATATACTCCCAAATATGCAGTGGTTTTAGCAAATAGTAGTAACTATGGAGAACGCTACAGCAAAGACATTAATGGTGTACCTGTTAACAACCCACCAATCATAGTTCTTCATGAAACAGCATCCACTGCATCTAGCGCTATTAATACTTTTAGAAACTACAATAATTCAGACAAAAAGCAAGTAAGTTATCATGCCTTGATAACCCTCGACGGGATGATTATTTATATAGTTCCCCCAGATAAACGAGCCTTTGGTGCAGGTAATTCTGTATTTGAAAGTCCTTATGGTGTAGAAACTGTTAGGACTAATCCCAGTTTACCACCATCTGTGAATAATTTTGCCTATCACGTCTCTTTAGAAACACCTGCAGATGGGATTGGGGATTACCACCAACGAAGGCATAGCGGTTATACAAATGTTCAATATAAGTCTCTTGCGTGGTTAATTGCTCAAAGTCAAGTTCCAGATGGTCGTATTACCACTCACCGGGCAGTGGATCGTTCTGGTAATAGAATTGATCCCAGAAGTTTCAATTTTAATAAGTTTTTTAAGTTACTCCATTCCTATCGTCAGCCAATTAGGTAAAAATGTCAAACCTTGACTGAGGGTTAATTTCTTAGAGACGATTTATAAAGTAAATATTAAGTCTATGGGTGTAGGTCGAAACCGGGTTTCTATGGGTGGAGTATCAAATCCCCATCGTATTTAGTCTCAAAGAAACGCGGTTTCTTAGGTCTTAAGGTTTACTTTATAAATAACCTCTTAATGGTAGAGAATTAATGGTAAAAAGCAAGTAGATTTATTTTGGGAATCAATTCCATTTTCCAAAGGAAATATCAAATCAAAAAATGTTTGCGATAGATCCAATTGTAGGGGTGCGGAAACCGTGTCCCTACCAACCAATTATGTATGTGTCGCATTCTTTTTTCAAATAGGGAATAGGGAATAGGGAACAGGGAACAAAAACCATTAATTACCAATTACCAATTACCAATTACCAATTTCAATTCCACAACTCATCTAAATCCACCTCATTTATTTCCGACTGCAACTCTTGAAAATAGTCACTTTGGGTAATCATTTTCACTTCATGTTCACGTTTTTGATGGTCAATTTCTATTCGCAATTCTTCTAACTGTCTTTGCAAATCTGCTTCACGGTGTTTACGTTCAGTAATATCTTGAATAATACCTTCGTAATATAGAATATTACCTTGAGAATCAAATATAGTTCTTGTATCTTCCTCGATCCAAATGATGCTGCCATCTTGACGATAAACTTGATATTCCCAGTCTTGTACTTCGTCAAATTCCCTTAAGCGGTGTTTAAATTCTTCCCTATTTTCGAGGTCAACATAAATTTGTTTTTCTTCAATATTGCTAACTTGAGCAATCATAGCTTCTGGAGAATCATAGCCGTGACATCCTCCCACACCAAATCAGAGATTATGATATGGGCTTCCCAAGAATCACTTCTTGGACTTCCTGGTTGCTTCCTTTCGGATTTTCGACACTTGCCTAGGCTGAAACGAGCATATTCCAGCCCCCGGTAGACCGTCTGCACAGGCAGTTTCCATTCCACCGTGTCCCGGCGTACTAGTTGGTTGATATGTTTGGATCTTTTCGCTGTCTTGAAAAGTTCCTTTAAGCGAGCGTCACTTGCTACAACGGGGGGAACCCCCGCAACGCAGTGACTTGGGAACCTCGCCAACGGACTTTTCGCTACTCAAC
>JAAUYI010061932.1_pt1 | contig 28540 bp, 21 predicted proteins | sample 7278041 | NCBI WGS metagenome assembly JAAUYI01 (sample SAMN14350216, study PRJNA611818) | marine sediment metagenome | isolation source: surface marine sediment (0.6m) | place: French Polynesia: Moorea | collected 2018-08
CGATGACTAAGGGTAGTAATAAAGCGTGGAGAATCCCCGCTACTTCCAGGGCAAAGTTAAAGGCTAGTTGAATGCCGCCAAACACGACTTTGATTACTGCCATCATCACGGGATTGCCCGTAAATAAGGTATTAGTTAACTGGGCTGCAACTTTTAGTCCGTCTCCGTTGACTACGTTAGTGCCTAACTCCTTAAGATAGGACAGAATACCTTTGGCGTATTTGGCTGCTGGGTGTTGGGCGATGGGATCGTTTGCCTCTGCTGCATCGGCAATCTTCTGGATTTCAGGTATTTGTTTTTCCATACATTGAAGTGCTTCATCTCCCGTTAGTTCGTTACACTCTGCAAGCAGGCGATCGACTTCATCGCGAGCGTTGTTGCTCAGACTAATGTTTTTTAGGGAGTCGGCGATGGTAAGGTCGAGAATCTGAGTGTTTGCCAGGGTACGAGTTAGGTTTTGGTCGAAGCCGTGGGTGATTTGCAGTATGTTGCTGGTCAATAGACCATTGCCACCCAGGAGAAGACTGAGGATAATGACCATGACTATGCCGTCAATGGTGTACTGGTGGCGTTTGTTTTCTTCGACTTTAAACCCTTCCCAGGCGTACAAAATCATTCCTAGCATGGCAAAATCTAAACCTCCAGCAATTACGGCTTTCCAAAAAGACGAGTTGGTATTGAAAATAATGCCATCCCATACGGTTTGAAACGATTCTGCTAGCTGATTGGAGATAAAACTGTGGTTTTGCAGAATATCTAAGGCATCACCCACTGCATAGTCGGGAATTTCTGCCAGAATTGAGATGGGCGCGATCGCGAGATACATTTCCATGACTAGGGTTTTTCGTATAAAAATGTTGGTGTACCGACAATGCCCCAGGCATTTCTACCTAAGTCAGAAGCAGCCGAAGATTCACGGCGACGGCGTGTAGACTCCATCGACAGATGACGAGCCTGTTGCAGTGCTAGATTAATTTGATTGGCTCGGTCTTTCTGTGCCTGGATGTTTTGGCTAGATATCGTTCCCAGTAATTGAGTATTGATGCCCGACTGTTCGGATAAATTCTGAAGGATTTGCTGGGAGACATCGGTGCTGGCGGAATCTTGAGAAAGATCTCCACTCTTTTTTAAGGCATCTTCTAGTTCGACTAAGGATGCAGCAGCAGCTTCTTGAGCTTCCTTAGAAGTAGTGCTGGTAGAAACCGAATCTTGAATCAGCAGCCGTTGAACTTGTTCTGCTTCATCTCGGTTGATGCTAAAGCTATCACTTTCTCGGTTCTCTAGCTGCCGTCCGAGTTCTTTGCCTCTAGTGTCGTTATCTTCAATGGCATCCTTGACGATATTCCAGTCGGGAGTTTTAACCTCAAGGATTTTATCGTTAGTATTTTCAATTCCCTCTAAAAAGTCGAGAACGCCTTGAAAAATATCTCCCAAACCCAATGCGTCGGCAATAGTTTCGGCGATGCTGCGATCGATTGTGGGCAGGTCGTCGATCGCAACATCTTTGCCTTCAGGTTGGGTGCTTGCTAAAGAATTAGGTTGGATTAAGGTGATGAAACAGCAGCTCAATAAAATTGTCAGAATAGTTAATTTGTAATTTTTCATAATTAAATTTGTTTAAAAAGTTAAAAGTTATTGTTATAAAAGATTTAAATCAGTCAACTACTCATAATTGCCTTGGCGTACTGTTCTAACGCCTCCCAACGACTAGTTCGCTCGGCGATCGCCAGATCCATAATTTGGTTACGAATCTTGACTTCGTTACTACCGTTAGCTACCATCGCCAGGTTGGAGGGAGAAGGATAAAACCGCGTCTGCCAAAATTGGTTTTGAATTTCTAAAAGCCAGTGGGAGCAGCCTTTTTCTTTATCGGTTTTGAAGGCTTTCGTCGAGTTTTCGTAGACTAAATCGGGGTATTTTAAGGCTTCAACCAAGCTAGTTGCCCCATCGGTAGTGATTCTGCCAATCAGCTTAAAAGAGATATTTTTGAGAATATCCGCTGCTGCCGAACACTTTTGAATTTCTTCAATGTTCTGACTGATAGTAAGTAGGGAGATGCCAGATTTACGAGCCATGGCGTGCATCGCTCCCCAGGTTTGGGCAAAGCCACCTTTTTTCAACAAGTCGGCAATCTCATCACCCACAATCAAAGATTTGGGATACTGGAGGGCAAGACGGACACAGGTGCTTTGAATAGTCTGGGCGATTAACACCTGCTCTCTTTCCGAGTCAAGATTGACAATGGTAAAGAACTTGATGCGACTTTGGGGGTCAAAGGTACTGGGACGACCTACCGTATCTCCCAAACTAGAGCTAAGGAGGGTCGCGATCTGAGTTTGGATTTGATTGATAGCTTGTTTATCGAGTTCCTCGAAGTTACGTAGATTGAGCTTTTCTTTGGTACAGAATTTTAGCCAATCGATTAGAGTGGGAATTTTTAGCCATTCATCCGAGCCAAAACCAGCATCAAAAGCCTGATTGATGCGCCTTCTAATTTTATTGTCGTTGATGAATTTTTCCGTAGTAGCGACAACCAGATTTTCCACTCGTTGAGTTAGTTTGGGGTCGTCGATACCAAACATGATGTAGTTGGTCAGAGTATTTTTAACCGTTCCCTTCCACTGGTTAAATCTGGTTTTGTAGTCATCATCTTTGTATAGTCGCAGATCTGGGGGTTCGACTATATTGCTGGAGTTGCGACTGATATCGATGTGCGCTCCGTTAAGCATTTTGATTGCCCAGCGGAAGCTGCTATTACCCCCAACAGCCGAGTCCATACCGATGACGGGAATGTTATTAACCAGAAAATCAAGAATTACTCGCCATGCCAGAACCGATTTACCCGAACCAGATTCGCCTATAATCAGTCCCCGCAGGGTATCTTTGCGGTGCAGATCGAGATAGATGGGTTTGCCCCCTTTGGCGATTAGTTCGATACCGTCATCGTGAACGTCTTCGGGTGCGACATTGGGTAGATAGCGGTAGTAGGAAATGTTATCAACTTTAATTCGACGGTCTTCAACGATACTTGTTTTTTGTAAGATTCTACCGATAGTGATAGGTAAGGTTTCTAACCATAATGCCCACACGGCACTATCCTGTCGCTTGAGGTTACTGTTGAACTTACGACTGAGTTCGGCGCAGGCTTCATCGAGAGTTTTGCGGTCTTGCCGATAGACTTTAGCTATAAATGACAGGTAGATGCCCGCCCCGCCACCACCTACTAGTTTTTGTGCCTCAAAGGATTCTTCGAGTAATTGTTCCGACCTGACATCTCGCCCTATGGCACTCTCTTCTGCCATTAGTTTGGCGGAGTTGGCTTGGGCAATAGTCTGTTCGAGCTGTCGATCTAACGCCTGAGAAGATACGGTGTTGAGCTGGATGACAAATTCGGTATCGATTACGTCATCGCATTCGATAACTTCAAACAAATGAGTTAACTGCTCTAGTTTGGTCAGTTTGCGTCGGGAGATCTCTTCAACGGTCATCACGCCACAGATTTGCTGACGACCAGGCAGGACAATTTCATCCTGACGCTGATTGTGCTGGGGAGTAGAGCGGGTATGGGTTACTCCTTTAGAAAGTATCGACAGAGGATGGACTGGGCGATCTACTACTTCGTCAAATTCTTTACCATCCCAAGTCCAATAGTTTGGTATCGGTTCGGGCTTGGTCGAACGGGAATTAAACTGATACCAGAGATGACTCCAGGTATCTTCTAAGCTCAAAGGTTTAACATCTAGTTTCCAGGCAGTTTTTAGTAGGGACTGCCAGATGAGAAATCCTTGAGCGTAAGCAGATTCTAGTGATTCTGCGTAGAAATCATGCTGTAGTTGAGCTTTGTCCCCCGTGGCGGTAGATAATAATTTATTACCCATCCGAATTAAGGTAGAGACGAAATCTGTCCCGACATCGCCACCGCGAGTAAAGCTGTAGGTGCAGGTTACGGTAAAGCTCAAGTTTTGTCTCAAGCCTTGAGCCGATAGGGATTGAGTTCTGCCCAATTCTGATTCTGCCAGCAGAGCCACACCATCAGAGTCGCAGTTATTAATTACCCTACTTAGCTGGGCAATACGTTCGATATCCGAGGCGTATTTTTCGCAGTAAAAGGTCAATGACTCTCCAGGTAAGATTTCTTTGGCTGCTGTTTCGGTAGCCTCACAGTATTTCTGTGCCTGTTGGGGCGTAAAGCTGGTGTGCCAGGGAGTTAATTTGAAACAAAAGACGATCTGATATTGCTGACCATTTTTGAGAAATAGCGCACCACGGTCTTTTCCGCCCTGGCTGTATTTGATGAGTGAAATTAGGTGCTGAAATCTATTGAAGGCTGGGTAGACTTCTTTTTTTCCGTTCTGAGCCATCTCGACAGTGTATTGAGGTTTTAAAGTCAGTTCTTCATCCTTAATGAGCGATCGCAATTCGGCGGGACGATGTTCGGGTATGGGAGAAATATAAGGCAGTTTGTTGTATGCCCAGTTTTTACCAGGTAAAGGACGCATCCTATCAGTCATGTAGTGGGGGTGAGATCCTGTAGCCAGAAGCCAAGTACTCGTCATGAAACCAAACATCATGCCAAAGTGCTTGTCTTTTCCCCCCGATGCTCCCACAATTAAAAAGCAAAGAAAGGCAATTACTCCTATCGGCATTACTTGAGATATGGGCAAGAAGCCGAAGAACTTGGCTTTGCGATTTAAGGAGGAGTTAATTGAGATTAGTTCTGGAGCTTCCATTTTGTGGTAGTTTGCTTGATAGACTGGGTTGGGGGTTTACTGGTTTTTAGCTATAAGCCTTAAGCTGTAAGCTATAAGCTTTGGAAGAAGAAAGACTCTACGTGCCTGTGGCAATTACCGCAGTCATGATGTCGATTGCCAGAACGATACCGAACAGACCACCAACAAACATAATGATTGGGGTCATACTTTGTCCTTGCTGCTGTTGTTGCCAAGCTGCAAAGCCTCCGCCAAGACCGACCAAAACTAGAGCAATTCTGACAAAGGTAAACAGAGTGGCAATTTGAGCTGTACTAATACTGCCTACTCCTCCATTCGTTACCAGACCGTTAACCGCGTCTTCTAATCCAGTTAAGAACAGAGCGTGAGCTGGCTCAAAGCCACTAAAGACTAAAGTTAAACCACAGACGACTGTGAGTAGATGCCAGATAGAGATTCTGAAATTAAGTTTTTTGGAAACCAGAGGCAGACAGGCGGAGATAAAATATAGGCTTCCCGCTACAGCAAAGCTAGCCAGAATAGTAACTAGTAGAGCCAGGTCTGTAACTGCAAGATAAATAGCCATGCCGATACCACCCACCACAAAGATTAGGTCCTTTTCTTCAATACGGAAGCTAGACAGAAATTGCTTGGAGTAAGGCTTTTTGGTTGTATTTTTGTTCGATCTTGATTGGAAGGAAATAGTCATTTGCTTAAAAGTTGTAGTTTAGATGTTCATGTATTGCTTGTGTATCTAAACTAACGACGAGTCAACCTTTGTCGCCCTAAGATTTGACTCGTCTTCAATCGTTATTTGGTTTTATGCGATCGCAACTTTTGTTGGGAAAAATCGTACTAAGGTACGAGGGAACATGACAGTAGTTTTATGTCGCTACACTTTTACTTTTAGATCCGTCTCAGTTCCAGCTAAACCAACGCTTTGTTTAAACTCAGCTAACAAACGATAAAAAGATTCAAAACCTATTTTCTCATTGTGACAAGAAAGCATAATTAACTTTGCCCAGGAAGTAACCGATTTTACTCCTAGTTTTTCCTGTAACCAAGGCTGAAACTCTTCATAGAACTTGTTCTCAGCTTCAGTCAGCTCGATATCCATTTCACTACGAGCAAATTCATAACCGACGATAAACATAAACAAGTCGCTGACTGAAGGACGACCAATATACATCCCTGGAGATTTTTCAATTTTTTCTAAAACTTCAAATAAATCGCTCATACAACTACTTTCTAATAACCTACAAAGATGTTAAAGATGTTAATTCATCGATGATGAACTTATTGCTACGGGAATGAAAATCACTTAACCAATTCTCTCTCGATAAGCCCTCTGTAGAAAGATTATCAAATACTTTGCCAAAAACCTCTACACCATAATGAATGCCATTTTCTGTGATAGATTCGTTACTTCCATAGCGATCGCTAATAATAAAAACCTCACTTCGTCTTTTAGTTCTTAACCTCAGAATTTTGCCTTCTATTTCATTATCCCTTAGCCAGTTCATCACCGAAATAGCGCAGCGATCGCACTCTAGTAGTGGATACTCAGCAACAATTCGGCTGACATTCTGCCAAACCTCTTCTCTCGTCATTATTTGGGCATTTTTTCTGGTGTATCCTGATAGTAATTTTAGCTTTAAGCGATTGTTGTTTCGTCAAGACGCGATTTTTTAGTAGAAGTCTATTTAAGAAAATTATTGTTTCTGACTATAGAAGACACTACCGCAAATCTATTGAGGAGAAAATGGATGACGAGCGCGTATCTTAAATCTACCAGAGAAAACCTATAAGTATCAGTTTGTGAGTAGCTTTATAAATTTATGGAGATAACACTATTAGGAAATGTTTACGTTCACAGCCCATTAAAAGAACCTGAAGCAGGCAAACTTAAGATTGTTGCTGGGGATTTTTGGCTCAACAATTTCTCTGATATTTTGAATGTTGGTACTGATGTTATTGGTGGTTCTGGTCTCTATAGGTTTCTTTTAGTTTCTCAGTTAATTTCTCAAATTCAAAAACTCTATGAAATTCAATACGATTTTGTTTTAGTAGATTTGCCTCCGTCTTTTAATACTCTTGTTCGTTCCGCACTTTATTGCTCTGACTATTTTCTTGTTCCATGTACTCCCGACCTGTTTTCTGCTTATTGCGTAGGTCTAATCGGAGAGGTGTTGCCCTCCTTCATTAGTGACTGGGAACAAGGTAAACAACGCTATATGAAGTCGAATCCATACGACACGCTCATACCTGCAAAGGGACAACCAAAGTTTGGTGGATGGATTTTCCATGGCTTTGATACGAGAAAAAAAGCTGGAACACAAATCATTGCAGAAACAGGTGCAGATAGAGCGCAGTACGAAAAAATTAATCATAGTATTGTAAATAATCTAATTCCCTCACTTAAATCAATTTCATCATATAGCTGTGTTCCTAGCTTTGTCACTTCAGAACCTGTAGCAAAAATTGAAGACTTGAATGTAATGGCTCCAGATAGTATTGTTCAAAATATACCAATAAAGTACTTAGCACAGAGTAAACCAACAAGAGATATCGGTAGAGGTTCGTGGTCAAAAGAACAAAAAGCTCTTATGGGAAAAATGGATCAAGTCGTTGATAATCTAGCAGATTACATAATTACTAATTTTCAAATTTAGGGTAGATTTAACGAAGTCTATTTGTCAGGATTTTCTTTGAATACTTTGAATACATAGCATCGTTAAAATTTTACTAACGAGGTTTAGTATAAGAATATTATTAAAGAAATTATTAAATGGTTTTCTTTACAAGAAAAGAGAAGGTTCTTCCTTTTTCGCTTTTTTTGACTCTGGTGTTTGTCCTGGCTGGTTTACGAAGTTTGTAAGAACCGCTCCCTCTGCCTCTACAAAACGCTCTAGGATATCTAATTTGACAGAATCATTAATCTGGCTCGATACTTTCCAGCCCTCGCTATCTGCCTGAGCCTCAAACACCGAACAAGCCATGCCATTGTCTATCTCAGAAACTGATAGTCGTTGTCTGTCTTCTGACAAATTAATTTGCAGCTTATGGACTTTTAGGCGATCGTTGAGTTGGTCTAAATCTCCTTCATAACTAGAGATTAGATCGACCATTTCTCTATCTATGTCATAATCTGGTGCTGAATCGACAGTTGTTTCTGGTACTTCGATTTCTTCTGCTGCTTCTGTTTCGGTTTTAGCCTCGGCAACAATGTCTGTATCTATTTCAGTTCTGATTGGCACTTCAGCCATAGGATTATTGGCTACTACCTCTACTTCAGTCTTAGCCTCAGTTTCTATCACCATATCTTCTGGATTATGTATAGAAGTAGGATTAGTGGCTTGAGCTTCAGATTCCAGGGATGCTTGAATTGCTTCGAGATTTTTTTCGATCTTAATTAACTCTTCCAACATCTTGTCGAGGGTTTTTTCGATCGCATCGAGCTTTTCATCGAGGGATGCGTTGGATTTTAGAAGTTTATCGATCGCCGTGTCTGCGGGTTCTGGTTTGGATGGTGCTGGTGTGGTAGGACTAATAGGAGCAGGAACAGTATCTTTAAACTTGGTTTCGGGCTTGGGAACTGATGTATTAAAAACATCTGTATTAGTTACGGGGGGTTTAGGTTCTGAAGCTATAAAATCATCTCCTACTCGATCCATTTTGAGATCGAGCGCCCTTTTTTTCTCTCCAATCAGTTTCATTTGTTGGGCGATGCTTTTTAACCGAGCTTCCTGTATTCCTGCGGGGATTCCGTTGATGAAGCTGCCAATGATGTTTAAGGTATCGCCGTAAAGCTGTATGGGATTGACTTCTCCTTTAGCCATATCTTTGAGAGCCTTACCAATATTTTGATTTAAATTGCCCGCAACTTGTAGGTTTTGATTGGTAGCTTTTATTACCTTCGCTATTCGTGGGTTATGGATGGGATTGGGCTGAGGAACGGGCGATAGAGGAAGCGCAGTTACGTTAGCATTGGGAAGTCGATCGGCTATAGGTGCATTACCATTACTATTATTAAGTGCAAAGTTATTTTCTTCGGTAAAAGCAGGGAGATTGTGACTTTCCGCCTGGGGAGGTGCAGCTAAAGCAGCAAGACCAGCTACTGCTGAATTGATAGGAGTAAGGTTTTGAGGTTGAGGAGTTTCTGAGGCAATAGTTTGGATCATTGCCTGTGCTTTGGACATAGTTGGTGCGTGAGAAGTTGGTATTGCTCCAGGCATAGCTTGAGAAGGCACAGTTCCAGTTTGGACTGATGCAGTACTGGGTACTCCCAAATTTGTCGGTGGTATGGTTGCAGAAGTTGTAATAGGTGGAGGTTGAACGATACCGAGATTGGCTGCCATACGAGCAGAGACTATATCGGGACGAAGATAGGTTAACTGTTCTGGACTAGCCTTTGTTCCCTGGGGTAAGGAATCTTTGATTAAGAAATAACTAGTGCTAGTGCGATTGCCAATGCTAGCGGTAAGTTCGGGAACGGGGTTTTGTTGACCCTTCAGCTTTTGTTCTTTGGAGTTGAAGGTAATGCGGGGATAGTTGCTGTCCTGAAGAGAGTAAGTGTCGGCTATTCTTTGAGCGGTAGCAATATAGATTTCGGGGGCGTACATCCCACCCTGCTGACACTGCTGCACCGAAGCTTCTAGAATGCTTTTAACGTAGTTTATTTGATTTGGGTCTTGAATGCGGTTGTTTTTTTTGTTGTAAACCATGATGTTGTTAATTGTTTGAGGTGGTTAAATTATTTAAATCTCTAGCTGATTGCGATCTGGTTGGAAATCGTCAGAGCGATCGCTTTGGATCTGCCTTTGCTGTTTTGGCAGGCTTTTGCGGTATTCTCGGCGTTTACTGAGAATTGAACTTATGCGATCTTGGTTGCTCCTTTGAGTGGTTGCTACTTCTCGGCGACGAGCTTTACTGCGTAACTTTTTGGGACTTTTAGGGAGTTCTTTGTGAGGAACGATAATCGAACCAGGCTGGAGCGAAAGTTCTACCGTTTTACCATCGGAGATCGCTTGAGCCGTGAAGTTAGTCGATACGGGGAGTTTATTTGAATCTTGGGCGAACATTCCCAAAGAGTAATAGTTGCCGTCTCCAGGATGTTGCATATAGACCATGGGATCTCCGTGACGGTCTGAGTTGGGATCGTTGAAGGTGGAGACAAAAAAGTTAAGTTGGCGACCTTGATAATAGGCAGAATTAAAGTCGTGTTGGGCGTAGGCATTTTTATCCTTACCCAATAACTGAACCTGACTTATCTCCTGTCCCAAAGCCTGAGAAACTCTTTCTGGCATCACGGAAAAGACTAGAGAAGCTTTACGGCTTGTCTGACCCATTAACCAGTTCATGTGTCTGGGGGCAGCAATACTCACTGGATTGTATTTTTTAGTACCTGAAGTGAAGGTGAACAGTTTGTTATAGAGTTGACGGTCGCTATTGAATAAACTCTGTCTGGCTTGTTTGAGATCGATAAGATCGTGGTGACGGGCGATCTGAGGATCGTGAAAAGGCTCGAACAACTGTTTTACATGGGGAGCGATATTTTTAATCGCAAACACTACGCAGGGTTTACTGGGATGAACCGTAGCCTCAAACTCCTGACCTTGAGCGTCTAACATTTCCTTGATGTAGACGGCACAGTCTTTTCTTCCTTGGCTGGCAAAGAGACTAGATTCAAAGGGAGCTTCGACGATATATGCAGGTTGGTCTTTGATTAAGTCTCGTCTGTATTGGTGTTTTTCTTTTTGATAGGTGTAGATACTCGGATCGAAGTAACGACAAATATCAATACATTTACGACGACAAGAAGTTTCCGAACTATTGTTGTGTTGCTTTTGCCACAGAGTAGCTGCCAGTTCATCTTTGGCAACGCTACTTAGTTGAGCCGTCATGATTTGCTCTTTGACTCCCGCATAGGTTCTGGCAAATCTTTCTTTAATCTGTTGAGGGTCGCTAATTTTCTCTCGAACGATGAGTTTTACGTTGTCGTTATATTGCTGGAGAATGTTTGATGACAATCGAGCGATCGCAGCTTTGGCAGTGTCGTCTATATTCTCCTGACTCTGCAATAGATGTTTATATTGACTGACGGGCATTTCTTTTAACTCGCAGCTCTCCCAAATCTGGTTGATGTGACGGGGTAAGATATCTACCACCGAACTATTTTCGGGTACTGGCATAGGAGCAGAGCTAAATACCCGCTCATCCTGTTTGAAATCAAAAAAAGGTAGGGCAAAAGCCTGACTGTTAAGCCGTCTATTCAAGTCTGGATAGTAATCGCTATAGCGAGACGAAGATTTCGGACTGTCTACCTCTACTTGTAACGAATCGAACAGGACATCCATTAATTCTCGTTTAAATTTTATGAAATACTGCTGGTCTTTGATGTCTGCTTCGGGATTGGGCTGAGAACAATTAACTCTACCGATAGCATTGGCGATACGACCGATAGAATTTAACCTTACAGCTAGTGCCATGTGTTTGAGGTCGGACTGAGGGTAAGCTTTTTTCTGTTTTTTAACTACAGGATTAAAGTCGCGGTTAATGTCGTTCCCTTCCGCATCTAACTGCACCCGTGCGGTGCGTGTCTCGGCTGCAATAGTGGGAAGCAGATCGCAGGGAGTACAAACTAACTGGTCGCCATCAAAGTCACATTGGTGATATCTCATGGCATCGTCGGGATTGATAAAAACGCATCCTCTAGTATCAATTAGTTCGGGGATTTGTTCGTTGTCTACAAGATAACGACGGATATTATCTTTGTTAATAATGGGGTAGCGGGTAACGATAACTTCAGTGCCACTAATTAAGTGCGGGGCGATGACCGTACCTGGTTTGATGTCGGCTGGTTGAGCCATAGCCGATTCTAAGGTGTTGGCCCCTTTAGTTGCCAATTCTAACCAGCGTTTGCGTAACTGGTCGCGACAAAACGAGACAATTTTAGGATGGTTGGCTAATTCTCCTCTAGTATCGGCACGCAAAACTTCAATCAAACCAAACTCGTTTTTGTCTTCAATCTCTTCTTCCTCCAAGTTTTTTAGCTGTTGTTTTTGGTCGTGGTTCTTAACTAAATATTGAGCTAAAAGCTGATAATCATTTTGAATCGACTTCAAATATTCAGCCTCGGCTACGGTAGCGGGGACAATATCCTGCTCGATCGCCTGGGGAGAATACCATTGAGTTAGCTGCCAAGAATTGCGATAATCCTGAAGCTCGGCGTTGGAATTATTTCCCAGCACTACTTCTGGCATTTGATATACTCCACAGGCAAGGCGATCGCGACCCCAATCATAGGCATGGGCGAGAACGTCTAAAGCTTGTTTGCTCGGCCGATCGAGGATGTAGCTGCGATCGCTAGGATCGATTTGATACTGGACTCCTTGGTTTTGTAGGATAGTCGGTAAATAGCCGAGATCGGCAAGCTGCTGCGGACTGAGATTGGGTTTTGGGGTCAACCGCCATTGGTTATTTATTTGGCTGACCTTCATTGGTCCCGTATTGTTAGCCCATCCCTTAATCGAACTGCGATCGAGAACTAGGTCATAGCCTCGATTTTCAGTACGTCTATTATCTATAGCTACCGTCCCTTTGGCGATAAAGGCTGGTAGAGGGCCATCGGGACTATAATTTGCCAGACGAAATTGAAAAGGAGTATTCTCTTTTCCTCCCAACATTTTTGCCAAACGAGGTGAAATTTTGCCGTGACAATCCCCCACCCGCAGATCTTTAGCCACTTTGCGTTCCATCTCGCTTTCATGCTCGAAATCGACTATCTTGATGGTAATAGGTCGATCCAAACTAGCAATGCCTTCGGTACAGCTCGATACCAGTAGAGAACCGTATCTACAGCAGTGGTCGGGTTGAGAAGCGAAAAAGCGATCGCGTACCTGAGCTGCTACTTCGGGTTCGCTCATGTATACCGTACCCCCAGAGGCTAACAGGACTTCGGTACAGTTACCTAAGTTGAGGCGATCTAGCTGGGAGAAATAAGCCTGGAGATTGTAGTCGCGATCGCCTGTAGCCCTGAGCAAGTCATCATCAACCTTAACAGCTACGATTTGGTAGTCCCTACAAAATAGTGGAGGTACGAAAAATCAGGAATTTTAGAGCTTTTGAGACTCTTCCAGTTACAATTCGTAACGAATCTACTTAGTTTCAGCCAAAAATTGCACGATAATTTTAAGGGCTTGCAATGACCTCCAATGCTCTGCAGGGACTACCGTATTTGGCGATTGGCGGTTGCGAAGCAAGTCGAAGACTTAGCCTAGCCGAAGGCATCGCCCGATCTCTTTAGTCAAACTAAAATAAGAAGATGATTTTTTCACTAAAACCATGAGTATCATCAAACTTATCAGCATTAGTCAATACATTTTAGCTGTTTACTATACTTCAGCAGAGTGCTACAAATATTCCGTCATCGACGATGATGGCATTATCTTTGAGCCAGATGATATTTTCTACACAAGTTTCGCAGCAGAGCAAGAAGGTAGAGAAGCTATTAATGCTGTTCTTGATTAGTTTTGCTAAGAGAAAATTATAACTACTGCAACTGTGATATCTGAAACTATTACCGCTGACCCTGGATCCTTTGCTACATTGACTTTTAAATTAATTGGTAGAAAAATAAAAGAAGGAGCGATCGCCAACAAAAAAAGTTGGTAATTCACTCCTAAACAGGTGCGCCAACACCTATTTTTCTTTTATCCAATTAACAAAATGATATCATCTGAATTGCTTCTCGTTCAACTAGCTAAGGTTGATGACTATATTTGCATTGTGGAATTAGCCATGTCTCTAGAGACTTCTGTCTCTCAAGTAAGACATAGACTAAAGGAATTAGGAGAGCGGGTAGAACACAACGATAAAGATGAATGGCGGGTAGTTAAAAACGTTGTTTCAGAAAGCATACTGTCAGAAGCAGAAAAAGTAGAACGAGATAGTCTAGAGCGTACCGTTCAACAGGCATTTTATGTGGCGGGGGAAGCTTTAAAAATACTGAGAGATAAAAGATTGTATCGAGAAACTCACGCTACTTTTGAATCTTATGTACGCGACCGCTTTGACTTTACCAAACGTGCTGCCTATTATTTAATAGATGCTCACGAGGTCGTGAACAATCTAAAAGCAGTGCTACCTAGTGCGTCCGAAGACGCCCTAAAGGATATATCGAAGTGTATCCCTTTAGGGACACCTTCGGATAACGCGGAGTCGCTGCTCAAAAGTGAACAAATTGTTCACTCGAACAAAAGTACTATATTGCCAACCAAAGAATCTCAGTGTCGTTATCTTGCTGGACATCCTCCAGAAATACAACGCAGGGCTTGGAGTAGAGCGGTAGAACTAGCTGGTGGAAAAAAAGTTCCTCCTGCCAGACTGGTCAAACAAGCGGTTAGAGAAATAACGCAGAGCGACGAACAAGAGCAAAACTCAACTCTGAAAGTTAAAGGCTTGGTCGAACCTAGTTTTCGTGAAGTTAACTACCAGCCAGGAATTGGTCTTGAATATACGGTTAAGCTAGATGAGGAAACATTTAACCGCTTAAAGGCTTATCAAGATAAAATAGGTTCGGCGACTAAATGTGGAGCGATCGCGAGGCTATTGAATGCAGTTGAGTCAGAGTAAGCAAAAAACAGCCAAAGATTTATTGCATCTTCTGTATGTAAATAAGCTCAAATATTCTCCTGAGTGGGAGTCTTGGGCAGGTTATCTGATCGGCAGTGACGACCGATGGGAGCTTATTGACTATTCTCAGCTTGTAAATATCGCTGCTTTAATAACCTCTGGTTTGACGCGAACGCAAGCTAGTATTAAAGACACTAAAGCTTTGCTTCAGCAAATAGAGCGTTGGGTTACTCAATCAAACGGGAATTTGATTGAAGTTCAAGAATCAAAACATCGCACTAAATGGTATCCTGCGTGTCTAGTTGAGGTTGCAGTGGGTGGGGATAGGAAGACGGCTTGAAATTTCCTTCTACGCCTAAAACTCTAAATTAAGCAGCCTAACGGCAGATATTAACCAAATATTATGGTTAATTTCCCGATGGCTAAAAAGCTCAGATCCTTATTAGATAAAAGTTTTGTTCCGATTGAGTTTAATTCAAACTTAGTTTGTCATAGTTGGCAGGAGTTGGAGACCAGTACAAATAACTGCCAGGCTTGTGGATTATACAAAGAACGTACTCAGGTAGTGGCTGGTCGCTATAGCAAAACTAAAGCTGCTGACTTGCTTATTATTGGTGAAGCACCAGGACAGATCGAAGACGAGCGAGGGCTGGCTTTTGTCGGCTATTCGGGCAAGTTATTAGATATTATGCTCGATGCGGTAGGCTTAGAGAGTTATTACATTACTAACGTAGTACGATGTCGTCCTCCAGACAATCGTAACCCTACCAAGTCTGAGTGCCAAAGCTGTTGGGGATTTCTGCAAAGTGAGATTGCTTTAGTCAAACCGAAAGCTATCCTTTGTTTGGGCAAGGTGGCAGCGAAGACTGTCTTTGGAGGAATAGGTAAATTTGAGAAATTGATGCGAAGCAGACATCAGTTTTTTGAGTATCCAGTTTGGGTAGCTTATCATCCCGCCTATTTATTGCGCCAACCTCAGTTAAGTCAGCACAGCCCTAAGTGGGAAACTTGGCAGGTTTTGTGTCGGATAAAGCTTTATATAAATGGCTTACGCCTGGAAAGTAGCGATAGATAATGTCCAAACAATAAATCAATTATGGTAAGAGCTACTAAAACTACTTCTAAGTCTTCTGCTGTTAAAAGTCAAAAGAACGAATGTACGTTGACTGTAAAGCCCAAAGTATTGCTAAATAACCTGACGTTGCTCAACGCAGCAGTAACCAGCAACCAACAGGGATTAGATCGCTTGAGTATAGAGGTGGGTAATAGTCAAAGTATCTTTAGCGTTGGTGGAGATATTGGAGTCAGAATTACCCATAAAGCTAACAAAACCTCCAGTTCTCCTCCAATTCAGGTCAGTTGTAGGCAGCTAAAAAATTATGCTGGTGCGCTAGACAGTTCCAATCACAAACTACACCTATCTCCCGAACGGGTAACTATCTACAATCAGAAACAGACTTACCAACATACTCTGATTACCTATAAGGATGTAATTCCAGAGCATAATGCAGATTTTACTCCCGTGGCTGAAGTAAAGGCTTCAGAATTTAAACAGGCTTTAGATCGGGTTGCTCCTTTTACCGACAGCGATCTTAAAAATATCGTCAGTGGTATCTGTCTTCAGCTTAAACCAGCGACGGCTGAGCTAGAAGAAGATTCTGGCTCTTTAGAATTGACCGTAACGGGTATTTCAGAACCAGGAATGGGACATATCAGGTTACGGGTAGATCCAGTAAAAACCAACGATCTAGGTGGAATAGACGATCTGGTCTTGGTTTTGCCGAAAAAGGCAGCGACTTTTATTGCCAATAATGCCGATGACTTTACTTTGTCTGTTTCAGAAAAATCAGTGAGATTTAGTTGGGGAAATGTTGAATGTACCGTCCAAACCCTCAAAGGTAAGTTTCCTGATTTGGAAAAAATAAAAGCATCCGTTTCTGGAAATGATACTTCAGTTGAGTTTAATCGAAATGAACTTCAAGCAGCTTTAAAAAGACATCAGGTAGCATCTTCTGAGATTGAATTTAGAATTGATGGTGAAGAATGCACCCTGATTCAATCGACTGAAGCAGGTAGCGGTGCGGAAAATATTTACTGTAGTAATGACGATGCTAAAGAACCCATTAGACTTAGTTTGCCGATCGATTATCTAGTTAAGGTAGTCACCTCAGTCAGATCGGAAACAATCGCGCTTCAGTTGGATTTAGTACCTGAAGAAGGTGAGGACATAGCTTGCAACAACATCTCGATCGAGGATGATGATGCCTTATACTGCCTAACTCAGTTGGTTGCAGAGTGATTGGTAGTCCTGTCGGACGGGTGAAGTGAACAAAGGTACTCGGACTTTAAGTCTGGGTACGGCAAAAAATCTTTGAAGAGATGAATTTACCAATAAAATATCGACCCATTAAATTTGCTCAGGTCGTTGGACAACAAGTCGCCGTAGCGATCGCTCAAGCTAGTCTGGTGCAGACACCATTACAAACTACTTTTCTTCTAGTTGGGGCTTCTGGTTCTGGTAAGACTACTTTAGCTAGAATCATGGCGAGAAGCTTAAACTGTAAGGAAAAAGTAGGCGTCGAACCCTGTAATCAGTGTAGTAGCTGTCTGAGTCACCTCAGCGATCGCCATTTAGCGATTAACGAGATTAATGGTGCGGATAAAAATGGGGTAGATGATGTACGAGGCATTATCGAAAGGTGTCAGATTAATACCCTAGACTCAAAATATCGCGTCTTCATCGTCGATGAGTGCCATCAAATGAGCAAGCCCGCCCAAAATGCGATGCTCAAGCTGCTAGAAGATCCTCCTCAAGACACAGTATTTATTCTCTGCACTACCGAAGAAGATAAATTACTCGAAACTATTCGTTCGCGGGCAAGAATTCTGCGATTTGGGACTGTACCCCGCGATTTGGTTACAGGGTATCTATTAAACGTTGCTTATCACGAAGGGATTACCTTGAGCGAACACGAGGCGCAAAGGATTTACGAATACAACAAAGGTTCGATTAGACAATCATTACAGACTTTAGGAACGGTCAGCGAAGGGGTTTCAGTTGCCGATCTCTGTCCCCAAATTTCTAGGGATGAATTACAGAGCTTGTTTATTGCCTTCGAGAACCGAGACTATATCCAAATTGATCGGATTCAACAGAGAGTTTGCCATCAAGGATTTTATCCCAAACAGCTACTAACGGATTTGATAGATTTGGCAATTGAGATTATGGCAATGCTTGAAACTAGTCCTCACTTTGTGGCTAATGCCAATCGAATGTTAGAGGTGGTCATACCCGCTATTAGTAAGTTGGGTAACAGTTCTAACGCTCAAGCAAACTGTCGCCTGACTCTGTATCATGCTCTAACGGTTTGGCAATCTTCGGTGAGTAAAGAAATGCTAGAAGATACTCAGACAAGTTCTTCGGTAACGAACACTCATACTTCTTCCGTATCTCAGTTGCCATCTGATGTATTAGGGGAGCGAGTGCAGACTCAATCTCAATCATCTCAAGCTTCACAATTTGGTTCTGCGACCTACGCGAATCAGTTACCGCAGTCTCCTTTGTCCGTACCCCAACACCAGTTTGCATTTCCTACGGGACATAGACCCTATCTTCCCGCGCAGCAATAAGCGATGCAGACGGGAAGCAAAGCTTCCCCAGTCCCCTTTGAAGACAATGGCACAATAGTGCCGTGTCTTGAAGGTTTCCTACATGCGGCGAACTATGCGCCTTTGTTAGAGCGACACAGAGCCTATTGGCTCAAAGTCCCTTCGGGACGCTGGCGCGAATGCGCTGTTCAAGAAGAGAGGCTTTGCCACAGCTATAAACTAGCCCTGAATATCGTTTAGGACTGGTTACTAAACATCAAACATTTTTATCTCATGCTATTTATTCTTACAGGCAACGATCGCGCCTTAATCGAACAACATATAAAGCAGATACTTTCTAGCTACAAGTTAAAGAAATATTCTACTTCAGAAGACATCAAGCAAGCCTGTCTTAAATGCCTGACTTTCAATTTAATGGGTGAAGTTACTGCTACAGTTTCAGAATTATCCCAGCAGGAATTAAAACATTTGGATCTAAGCCAAATTCCTCGGCTTAACAAGTCCAAAAACCTGCTTTTTCTGCTCTTTGAAAATCTCGATAGCCGAACTAAGCTAGGACAGGCTCTGAAATCATATCTGGTTAGTGATTCTAAGCTACCTTCAAATTGGAACAAACAGGGAATAGAACGAGGAATAGACTTTTATGCTGGTCAACTTGGATTGAATTTGTCTTTTGAGGTTAAAGACTATCTGCGCCACGCTCTCAACAATAATTTTTCCCTGCTGCGTAACGGTTTGGGGACTATTGCCGTACTGTCTGACAATCCAAATCTATCTTTAGTTAAACAAGTGATTCCTTCTGAATACGCTAGTGCGATTGAACTTAAAGAAATGATTTTGCAACGTAGACGCAGCGAAATAGCCAATTATGTTACTAAACTGACGGCTTTTACTGACGGTCGCGCTATTATAGCAAGTCTGGGAACTCAATTTACCTTGTTAATGCAAACTGCGATCGGAATCAATAATAACCTCAATGATGCCGAAATTGCCAGATTTGCCCAAATTGGCAATGTCAAACGACTGTATTTTCTACGTCGCGAACTACAGCATATTTCGGTAGAGCAGTTGGTTTGGCTCAGTAACCAAATTGAAACTACCAAACACGAATTAACCTACAATGCTTGTAATCTGACAGCTAAACTAATGCTGATGTGCTGTTACTAAACCTCAATAGATTTCAACCGTCCGATCTGATACTTGGTAATAATCTCCCGATTAGAATTGACCTGAAACTTATTTCTAATCGACTCCATGTGAGTATTGATAGTTGATTTGGAAATCTTCAACTTTTTCATGATGTCGGTTAGAGATAACCCTTCTGTATAAAACTCAGCAATTTCTCTTTCTTTAGGCGTGAGCTTTTGCTTCGTCGAATCTAGTTCCTTAAACAGTTCTAGTAAAGGTCCGAGTAAAATCATTTGGCTATTGTCAAATAAACCCTGAGAGTAATAAGTTCCACCACTCTTGACTGCTTTAATGGCGATCGACAACTGCTCTTCAACTCGTTGCTGTTCGACAATTCCCTGGCAACCAATCGAATATAGCTGGGTAATTAGCTTATCTTGGTTGTGAGCTAAATAGATGACCTGGGTTTGATTTTCCAGAATGGATTTAATCAAATCTATCGTTTTTTCAGGCGAAGCCAACTCACTATTAACCAAAACCAGATCGATTTCTTTTAAAAGCTCTGCAATATTTTCGTCTTCAAGATGCTGGGAGGAGATATTTTTCAATTCATAGTCGGGGATATATTTTTGTAATCCCAGACCATAAAAAATATTGTTACTGATTAAAGCAATAGTCTTGGACATCGGTTGAACATAGATCGGAAAGAGTCTCCACCATTTTAATCGGCAGAACTGGAATTTGAAGTTTGGCAACTGCAAAAAGGTGTACCGATAACCTTTTAATGCTTTGAATTATTTTTCAGTTTATAGCCTAGTTCCTAACAAAGAGGCGATCGCTAAAGAAGAGTACGATCGCCCTTTAAAAACCGAATATATTGCCAATCTCAAACGCGATTTAAAATCAGGTTGGCTGTTTCCCCATCTTTATCATCACGATGCTTTGCTTCACGGCAGATGGGAATACTGGCATCGACTTCAACTCGTCCCAGCAGATAAGTTTCATTTGCTGCAAGAACCAGATCCAGAAACAAGACTGGCAAATATTCGAGAACATATTCTACCAAAAGAACCAATTCCGCCGATCTCCTGCGGTGAAGGTGGTGTTTCCAGTCACAACAAAGGACGCAAGATGCTAGAAATTTGCCTTGATAAGATGCTGACAAAAGGTGGTTATACAAGTCTGTTGACCAGAATTGAATATTTTCTGGACTGGTTGCTATATGGCTTTGGACATCCTCATCCCTGGTTTACCCAATTACCTGCCGAACCAAGTGGCTGTGAAGAATGCAGCATGGTTCTCTATCAATTGTTTAATCTGTTTCATCTACTCTACCAGCCCCAGGATTATTGGGGGAACTTGATAGTTGAAGCAAAAGGAAAGGGTTCGCAGAAGCATACGGGATATTTCCCTACCCCCAACACAGTAGCAATCGCAATGGCGAAAATGCTTTTTAGCGACGATCTAGATACTCGCCTACAAATCGGCTACGAACCTGCGATCGGCACGGGGGTCATGACCCTCGAACCCAGCAATCAGATTTTAAACATGGTTGGAACGGATATTGATCGGCTACTGCTCAAAGCCTGTCTGGTTAACTGGTATCTATACTGTCCCTGGTACTATTATATTGATTCTACGTTGTAGAAATCTTGTAAAATAATGTTTTTTAATGTATATTACACAATGTAAGTAAGATTAGTGTCGATTAGTTTTTGTTTTATATTTTCTTAACTTTAGATTGCTCTAAAGATAGAGAGTTTAATAGAAATCGATTAATTATTGAAAATGAATTGCCAAAATCTGCTCTGTAGGAGACTATCTCATGCCTGCAATGGAAAATGCCTATGCTCTAGTCGTCGGCATTGCTAATTACCAGAATATTAACAAACTTCCACTTACCGTTCTCAAGGATGCGCAGGATATTTATGACCTGTTAATCGATTCTCATCATTGTGGATATTCAAAGGACAATGTGACTTTATTGAAGGATAAGAAAGCCACTCGAACAGCATTATGTGAGACATTCACCAAATTAGCGCAGCAGAGTAACCAAGACTCTACGGTGTTCATATATATTTCCAGTCATGGCGGACAAATTGAGTATGGAGCGCATAAAGGCGATTACCTCTTGCCTGTAGACGTAGACTATACATCGGGGGCATCACTGGCTCAGACAGCGATTTCTGGGACTCAGTTTACTGAAGCTTTGCGGGCTATCCCTGCACGTAAGATAGTAGTTATTTTTGACTGCTGTCATGCTGGCGGTATTGGTCAGCCGAAAGACCCTACTGCCCCAACCATCAAAGCTGGCTTGCCGGACAGTTTCTATGATGCCTTGAAGCAAGGGCAAGGGCGGGTAATTTTGGCTTCTTCCCGTGACACAGAGTCATCCTGGGTGATGCCCAATGCTGCTAACAGTCTTTTTACCCAGCATCTATTGGCTGGTATCTGCGGCGGAATACTTAGTGATGATGGTCTTATCCGTATTTTTGACCTGTTTGAATATATTCAGCCTAAAGTCACTGCCGATCAACCGAATCAACATCCAATTTTCAAGGCGGAGTTAGAAGAAAATATTCCTATTGCACTGTACTTGGGTGGTCAAAAGGGTGTAGTGCCTGTAGTTGAGAAAGGCTTTCGCTATGACGCTTATATCAGTTATGTAGACAAAGAGCCTGATGCTACTTGGGTGTGGGACATTTTATTACCGCGACTGGAAGAAGCAGGTTTACGCATAGCTGTTTCTGGTGATGTAGAAGAACCTGGTGTAGCCCGTGTGGTGAACATCGAACGCGGCATTAATCAGTCCAAACGTACTCTTGTGGTACTTTCCGAAGCCTATTTGGCAGACAATATGGCGGAATTCGAGAATGTCCTAGTGCAAACTATGGGAATTAAGGAAGGTAGTTACCGCCTGATACCCGTAAAATTCACATCAATTGACCAAAATCGCTTACCTATGCGACTTAGTATGCTGACTACATTAGACCTTGTGCATCCTCGTCGTGCTGAGCGAGAGTTTGACCGTTTAGTAAAAGCTTTGAAAGGATCACTGTCTCGGCGGTAAATTATCATCCGAATCAATCAGAAACTCAACTTAGTTTCAAGGATTACTTTAGCATTTGAGCAAGCCATTTAAAATTCTTACTGTACGTCTGAAACGGCTAAAAGCCATGATAAATAAAGAAGGTTATTCCCGTTAAACAGCAATTTTTTTAGAATCTTCACAAGTTTATCAAATTCTTTGGCTAAATTTAAAGTGTAAAAGTTTGAATAGTTTACTCGACTGTTGTGAAATCCTCTATCCCTTTTCTGGCATAACATTCAAGCGATATTCATGAAGATATGGAGTGAATTCATCTTGGTTGGGTGACTCTCATGACACCTGAAACCTCTATTTTCCGTTCGCGATCGCCATGTGGCAATTCCAAATGAGCCAAAATCAAGCTCCAGATTAGTTGATATATGAAGGTTTGAAAAATTCACAACAGTCGAGTAGTTTATTTGATCGAACATCTTCAACTTTCTCAATTCAACCGAACAAAGTTTGATTATCTGCTTTAGCAGCATTATTTAGTGCGAGAAGTAAATCATGGCAGCTGCCAAGTATGACCTATTTATCTCATATGCTGATGCCGACCGAGCGTGGGTAGAGGGGTATTTACTAGATGCCTTAAAGCAAGTAGACGTTCGCTACCACACAGAAGCAGCATTTGCTTTGGGCACTGTGAGGCTATTAGAATTTGAGCGTGCCATTAAGCAAAGCAAGCGCACTTTACTTGTACTTTCCCCTGCTTATTTAGCAGACGGTTGCAAGGAGTTCGAGCAAGTGCTGGTTTACAGTTACGGTAGGGAGACGGCAACCTGGCCAGTAATTCCCCTGATATTACAGCCAGTAGAATTAACACCACATCTGAGTATGCTGGTAGAACTTAACGCTACAAATGCAGAAGAACAGGAAGAGGCAATCCGTCGCCTGTGTGCAGAATTAAAACAACCAGTGCCTGCATCTGTCTCCAAACCCGCCTGCCCCTACCCTGGGATGATGCCTTTTAGTGAGACTGATAGCGATCGCTTCTTCGGGCGGGACGAAGAAATAGAGGAACTGATAGAGCGTTTGCGCCTGCATCCTTTTATTGCTGTAATTGGACCTTCTGGAAGTGGAAAATCCTCGTTGGTGTTTGCGGGGCTATTTCCTAAACTGCACTATAGTGGACTCTTTGGCACTGGCGAATGGTTAATCCGATCGATGCGCCCTGGTGAAACACCCCTTGCCGCTCTAAAAACTCTTTTAGGGAATGACCTAGCCAACCCAGAGCAGGGAACAACAGAGGCACTTGGCACTTTGCCTAATGCTCAACGACTGCTGTTAGTTGTAGACCAGTTTGAGGAAGTTTTTACTCTCGCCGCACAGGAGGCAGTACCTTTTCAAGAAACATTGTTGCGTCTTTCTAAAATTCCTAACTTTTACCTAATTCTGACTGTTCGAGCCGATTTTTATCCTGACCTAATGGAGTCGCCGCTTTGGAGAAAAATCCAGTCCCATCGGTTGGAAGTAGTTCCTCTCGACAAAGCGGGGTTGCACGATGCAATTCTCAGACCGGCTGAGAATGTTGGCGTGTTTGTAGAAGCAGCCTTAGTAGAGCGCTTAGTAACAGATGCAGCTGGAGAGCCAGGAGTTTTACCCCTAATTCAAGAGACGCTGGTACTTTTATGGGAAAAGGTGGAACGGCGATATTTGCCTCTCAGAGCCTATGAAGCTCTAGTTCTTCCTCGAAAAGCTTACGGACCTTTAGGGAGTAAGAAGCTTACTGGATTGCAAGTAGCGATCGCTCGTCGGGCTGATGCTGCTCTGGCAGACTTGAGTGAAGGACAACAGTGGATCGCTCGCCGTATTTTCCTGCGACTGGTGCAGTTTGGCGAAGGGCGAGCCGATACTCGCCGCCAGCAGCCTGTTGATGCATTGCTTGCCGCTGGTGATGACCTACATCTATTTGACCAGACAATACTTCATTTGGCAGACCATCGCTTGCTAACCCTCAGTGGTGAAGAGGAAAACTCTGGTAGAAAAGCAGACATCGCCCACGAAGCCCTGATTAGTGGCTGGCCAACTTTACAGCAATGGATTGCAGAGCGACGAGAAGCGGAACAAACTCGCAGGCGACTGACGGCTAAGGCAGAAGAATGGATACGGTTTGGTAAAGGTAGCGGTGGCTTGTTGGATGAGGTTGAACTGGCAGAAGCGCAACGTTGGCTAGAGAGTCCCGATGCTACTGAGCTTGGCTATGGGGAGGCACTGCCTAAATTAGTACAAGCCAGCAGTCGGGCGATTCAGGAAGCCAGAGAGCGAGAAGAAGAAGCACGTAAAGCAGCTCAGATGAGGAAGATAGTAATGATAATTTCCGCTGTCGCGCTGGTGGGACTAGCCTTTATTACCTCCAATAAGATAATAGAGGCTGAACGCAAAACCATTGATCGACTCATCACCTCATCAGACGCTTCTTTTACCTCCCACAAAGAGCTTGAGGCATTGACAGAAGGTATCAAGGCTGTAAAATTGCTGAAACAGCCATTTGTCGGCCAAACCGATATTAGAATTCGTACTGCGACTACACTGCAACAGGTCATTTATGGAATAAGGGAACGTAACCGTTTGGAAGGACATGATACTGCTGTTAATAGCGTTGATTTCAGTCCGAAAGGTGACTTTTTGGCCTCAGCAAGCGGTACAACGATCCAGCTCTGGAAGCGGGATGGTGAGAAAAGCAGAACCCTCAAAGGGCATAATGCTAATGTCTTTTACGTGAGTTTTCTTGACGATCGAACCTTGATTTCAGCTAGTAACGATAGGACAATCAAGCTTTGGAGTATACCGAATGGACAAAAACTCGACACTTTAGAGCGCAATGAGCAATTCAGTATTAGCTCCAGTAGAGATGGCAAAACAATTGCTTTAGGCAGCGATAAAACAATTGAGGTTTGGCGCTGGAATGGAAAAAAAACTGAACTCCTGGCAAATAAAGAAATTAGTTCTCCTGTCGAGGATGTTAGTTTAAGCTCCGAGGGTAAGACCCTCGCTTCTGCCAGTGCAGACGGGGTAGTAAAACTCTGGAGCATTGATGGTCAAGGAAAGTTACGGAAAGAACTCCCAGTCCATAGCTCCAAGATTTTAAGCATAAGTCTCAGCCCTGATAGTCAAAAGATTGCTGTGGTTGGCGAGAATAGAACCGTAAGTCTTTTGGGGCTGGATGGCCAGGTCAAGTCACTGGGAAAAATCTCAGGGTATAGCGAGCCTTTTTTTAAAGTACGCTTTAGTCCTGACGGCAAAACCCTAGCTTCAGCTAATGGAGACGGGACAATCAAACTTTGGAGCATACCGGATGATAAGGATGATAAATTTGAAGATAAAGAACCCCTTACGCTTCAGGGACATCAAGATTCAGTCTTAGACCTGCGCTTCAGTCCTAATGGAAAGAGCCTGGCTTCTGCCAGCGTGGACGGGACTGTAAAACTCTGGAGTCTAGACGGTATTCCAACCGTTATTCTCGGAGAACATCCTGACTACCTCAGTAATGTCATTTTTAATCCTAATGGAAAGAGCTTGGCTTCTGCCAGCGTGGACGGGACTATAAAACTCTGGAGTCTAGACGGTAGATTGCCTCACACTCTCAAAGGTCATAATAAGCAAATCTGGAGCATGAGTTTTAGTCCAGATGGTGAGATGATAGCTTCAGCCAGTGGGGATAAAACTGTGAAACTCTGGAGCATTGATAATGGCAAATTACTCAAAACTTTCACAGGTCATGCAGACAAAGTTTTAGGAGTAAGTTTCAGTACCAATGGCGAGACAATTACCTCTGTTAGCGCAGATATGACTATAAAACGCTGGAATCTTGAAGGCGAATTGCTCCATACCTCAAGGGGAAGAGAACATCAAGGTAAGGTTTCAAGGGTCAGCTTTAGTCCTGACGGCAAAACCATTGCCTCCGCCAGTAAAGATAGTGAAGACATAAATGTGCGACTTTGGAATCTTGAAGGCAAGTTGCTCAAAACTCTCGGCGGTCACGAGACATTTGTTGTGGGAGTGAAGTTCAGCCCAGATGGAAAGATGATTGCTTCCGTTAGTAAGGAGGGAATAGTGCGAACTTGGCATCACAACAGTGGACAGTTAGACCAGCTTTTTCAAGAACACCTTCGGGGACCTAAACAGGGTATTAAAAGTGTGAGCTTTAGACCTGACAACAAAATCATTGCTTCTGGCAGTGCAGATGGCACCGTGAAGCTCTGGAACCTGAACGGCACGCTGCTCGGCACTCTACAGGGGCATAAGGAAAACGTTTGGGGGGTCAATTTTAGCCCAGATGGCAGAGCAATTGCTTCCGCGAGTTGGGACAAGACAGTAATCATATGGACTCTGGATTTGGATGATCTACTGGAGCGTAGTTGCAATTGGTTAAGTGACTATTTGAAGACTAATCCCAATGGAGATCCCCGGATCTGCGACGGGAAAACATGGAGGATTTGGCTATGAAACTTCAAAAATTATTGACTGCTGTTGGATTGGCATCGGCTCTGACCATTGCACCGATTTCAGGAGTACCTGAACTTCAACGTAAGACTTTGGCTCAAACTCATCCAGTTGGCAGACGATCTTTATTAGGAGAGCCACCGGAAATAGGAAAGACATCGCTACCACCAGGCTTAAGTGAGGGTAGAATTGACATGCGTTGCGGATACTTCTCGAAAGACCCAAATGAATCAGAAAGACGAGGTCGTCTCCTCGCTGAATGGGGAGACACCTATCAAGCAAGTTACGAATTGGAGCTAGCATATTGTGGCTTTAAAGCCCAAAAGAAGTACGAACGCGCTGAACAAGTAGACCTAATGCTAGAGAAGCTGCGATAAGAACCAGATGCATAAATCCAATAAGACTTAATTTAAGCTTAAAGAAGCACAATGTCTGATTATTTTTGAGATTCCAGACTACAAAAACTTCCTACAGTTGGCTCGAACAACACTTTGCAGACTCCAGTTACTCCATTACGATTTTTGGCTACGTTAATTTCCATGACATTTGCTGAGGAAGAATTGGAATTATAGTAAGCATCTCGGTAAAGTAACATTACTAAATCCGCATCTTGCTCCAAATCGCCACTGTCTTTAATATCCGCTAATACTGGGCGTTTGTCGGTTCTAGTTTCAGTTCCTCGATTGATTTGTGCTAGAACTACAAACGGAATAGAAAATTCTTTGGCAATGTCTTTTAGTTGACCGCTAATAGCACCAATGATCTGCGCTCTATTACTAGCTTCTCGGTTGCCCAGTTTTTGCACGTAATCTAATACGACCAAGCCCAATCTACCATCATACTTTGAGGCAATTCGCCTCAGTTCCGAACGAATTTTTGACGGAGTTAGAGAACTAGCTGGCGTATCATTAATTTCTAAGGGCATTTCTTTGAGTTTAGTTATCCCCTCTACTAAAGTTTCATACTCAGATTCATAGATGATATTCTTGATTAATCTAGATGAATTAATTCCCGTGTGCAGAGCCAGAAATCTTTTAGCTAAATGTTTTCCTGACATTTCCGCACTAAAAAAGACCACAGGTAATTGATAATTAGTAACTACATAATTAGCTAAGTAACAAGCCAACCAAGTCTTTCCCATTGACGCTCTAGCTGCCACAATAATCAAGTCAGTTTTGTTTAATCCGCCAGTCAAACTATCCAAATCTGACAATCCAGTAGCATAGGAAGAGAATTGCTGGTGGTTAATTTCCCCGAAAGCTTCTGCCAAGTAATCACGAACAGCTAAGGTTTGAAATTTACTGTTGTTATCTACTGTCAATCCGTAAATTTTAGCTTCTGACTGGTCATAGATATCCGACAAAGGAGAAGTTTCGTCATAACCTAATGCAGTTATTTCTTGTCCCTTAGCTATAAGTTGACGACGATAATACTTATCCATCACTATGGCTGCATATTGGTCAAGATTAACAGCAGAGACTGTTCGTTCTAGCAATTGAGTAATTTTTGCCTTTCCGCCTGCTTTATTTAACTTTTTGTGTTTCCGCAGCCAGTCTTCAAGCTGTATCGAATCGGCTGGTAATCCTTGTTCGTATAGTGCCAATACAGCTTCATACAAAATCTGATGCTGAGTTACATAAAAAGCTTTAGGAATCAAAATATTAATAACTCGCTCAATCGCTTTTGGGTTAACAATAATTCCAGCTATTATTGCTTCTTCAGCTTCTGTATTATGAGGGAGAACTTTATCAATCATTGTTCTGATTAAAAAGACTGCTTAGTTGTTTCAATTTATCTAAGGAGACTAATTTTTTCTGAGGTTGAACGGCAGTAGTAAAAATTTTCTGTTGAGGCTTACTAATAATTGGTTTGCTCTCAGTATTTGGTTCTGCTTCATCACAAATCATCGATAATAAACAAGCTTCCTGAC
>JAAUYI010158947.1_pt1 | contig 28516 bp, 24 predicted proteins | sample 7278041 | NCBI WGS metagenome assembly JAAUYI01 (sample SAMN14350216, study PRJNA611818) | marine sediment metagenome | isolation source: surface marine sediment (0.6m) | place: French Polynesia: Moorea | collected 2018-08
GTATCTACTGCTGGTAATGTCAGTAGTGAAACAATCCGAAGATATATTGAGGAGCAAAGGCATCATGATACTACTTAATGTCACGGGGCGTAAACGCCCCTTCTCGTCCTATATCCACTGCCTGAAGTACAATTGAGACTGATTTTCAAGAAAAAATCAGTCTCAATTTCAGTGGTTTTGGACATCGTGCCAATATTTATAAATAGGGAATTCTGATTTTGGAAGGATACACGGACGACTAAATCGGCAATTTTCTTTGTCCCCGCAGTCACATCTGTAAATACTTCTTGGGGTATAAATTATATGGTGTCGCGTTGCCAATAGTTGGTAATATCGGGGAAAAATAGTTCGATGAACTCAGGAAAGAAGTTTTCTAAGAGCTTTTTAAATAGTTGGTCATGGTCAATCATAAAATGATATTACAGGGTTTTGGGGAAAAAGGCGATCGCTGTCAGACTTGTGGTGAGGCATTGTAAAAAAATCGAATCAAAGGCGATCGCATGATGGATGGTTACAATTCAAACAGCGTTTTTCTAGGGGTTTAGCTCTACATTCATTGATGATAGATGATAGACGAGCGATCGCACTTAATCAATTTTCATCACAAATACATCAGAAATACAAAGTTTTTGTAATTTTATAAAACTAAATAGCTAATTAAGAATGTAACAAAAAATTAATATTTGTCTGAGTAAATACTTTTTGATATTGTTTATTTTTGTAAACAAAATTGCCAATTTTTATATCGTTTTGTGTCAAACAAACGGTAAAGTGGGCATTTGAGCGGCATTTTCTGATAAAAACTTCATAGTGACTGAAACTTAAGGGAGTTATTGCGGTTTATGAACCCCGTAATAGCTAATGCCCTGCCGATTATTAAATCCTATTAGAAGAGAACACGCATCAAAGGAGCTTCATTAGCATGTTCACTCACGTCAAGTCCACCATTCGTCATATTGCACCCGATGACTTGCGGGGACGGCATTTACTCAAGGTGGTCTATGTCGTGTTAGAGTCCCAGTACCAAAGTGCATTGTCACAAGCTGTCAGGACTATTAACCAAAACAATCCCGATTTGGCGATTGAAATTAGCGGTTATTTAATTGAGGAACTCCGGGATACGGAGAATTATCAGGAGTTCCAAAAAGACATGGAAACCGCGAATATATTTATTGCTTCGTTGATTTTTATTGAAGATTTAGCCCAAAAAGTAGTGGAAGCGGTGAAACCACACCGGGATCGCTTGGATGCGGCGGTGGTGTTTCCCTCCATGCCAGAGGTAATGCGCCTGAATAAAATGGGTAGCTTTTCCATGGCGCAGTTGGGCCAGTCTAAGAGTGTAATAGCCCAGTTCATGCGGAAGCGCAAGGAGAAATCCGGTGCTGGGTTTGAAGATGCAATGTTAAAGCTATTGAGAACATTGCCCCAAGTACTAAAGTTTTTGCCTGTGGAGAAGGCTCAGGATGCGAGGAATTTCATGCTGAGTTTCCAATATTGGCTGGGAGGTTCTCCAGAAAACCTGGAAAACTTCTTGTTGATGTTAGCTGATAAATATATATTTAAGAACTTAGATAAACAAAACTCTACTGCTCTGGAATATGAACAGCCGGTAGTCTATCCAGATATGGGTATTTGGCATCCTTTGGCTACTACCATGTATGAGGATGTGCGGGAGTATCTCAATTGGTACAACAGCCGTAAGGATATTCCCCAGGATTTAAAAGACCCTCTGGCACCTTGCGTGGGTTTGGTGATGCAACGCACCCACCTAGTTACTGGGGATGATGCCCACTATGTGGCTATGGTGCAGGAATTAGAGGCGATGGGGGCGAAGGTAATTTGCGTTTTTGCCTCTGGTTTGGATTTCTCTAAGCCTGTGGATGCTTATTTCTATGAACCCACCACTAATACACCCTTGGTAGATGCGGTGATATCTTTAACTGGTTTCGCCTTAGTAGGAGGACCAGCCCGCCAAGATCATCCCAAGGCGATAGAATCCTTAAAGCGGTTAAACCGTCCTTATATGGTGGTATTGCCCTTAGTATTCCAAACCACGGAAGAATGGCAAGATAGCGATTTAGGTTTACATCCCATTCAGGTAGCATTGCAAATTGCGATCCCTGAGTTAGATGGGGCAATTGAACCGATAATTTTATCAGGAAGAGATGGAACTACTGGAAAAGCGATCGCTCTCCAAGATAGGATTGAATCAGTAGCTAAAAGGGCTTTAAAATGGGCGAATTTGCGCCGTAAGCCCAAGGTAGATAAGAAAGTTGCTATTACGGTATTTAGCTTCCCTCCAGATAAGGGAAATGTGGGAACTGCGGCTTATCTAGATGTATTTGGTTCCATTTATGAAGTCATGGAAGCCTTGCAGCAAAATGGCTATGATGTGCAAGATTTACCAGATAGTCCCCAAGCATTGATGGAAGAGGTAATCCATGATGCCCAAGCCCAGTATGCAAGTCCAGAACTCAACATTGCTTACCGGATGTCCGTCCCTGAGTATGAAGAACTTACCCCCTACTCCCAACGTTTAGAAGAGAACTGGGGACCACCACCAGGAAACCTCAACAGCGATGGGCAAAACCTCCTGGTGTACGGCAAAACATTCGGTAACATCTTCATTGGTGTCCAGCCCACCTTTGGTTATGAAGGCGATCCCATGCGGTTGTTATTCTCTCGTTCTGCTAGCCCCCACCACGGCTTTGCTGCTTACTACACCTATTTAGAAAGAATTTGGGGTGCGGATGCGGTTCTCCATTTTGGCACCCACGGTTCCTTGGAATTTATGCCCGGTAAGCAAATGGGTATGTCTGGTGAATGTTATCCAGATAACTTAATTGGTAGTATTCCCAATCTGTATTATTACGCAGCCAATAACCCCAGTGAGGCGACAATAGCCAAGCGTCGCGGTTATGCAGAAACCATTTCTTACCTCACCCCCCCGGCAGAAAATGCAGGTTTATACAAGGGTTTAAAAGAACTGAGCGATTTAATTGCTTCTTACCAAACCCTAAAAGATACTGGACGGGGTGTTCCCATTGTCAACACCATCATGGATAAATGCCGAATGGTGAACTTGGACAAGGATATTGAGATCCCAGAAATCGATGCTAAAGATATGGGCACCGAAGAGCGGGATAATATGGTTGGCATTGTCTACCGCAAGTTAATGGAAATTGAATCCCGCCTGTTACCTTGTGGATTACATGTGATTGGTAAGCCTCCCACCGCCGAAGAAGCAGTAGCAACTCTAGTTAATATAGCCGGTTTGGATCGTGAAGAGGAAGAGATTCTCAGCCTCCAGCGGATTATTGCCAATAGCTTAAACCGGGATATTGAGTCAATTTACCGCAACAGTGACAAAGGCATTTTAGAAGATGTGCAACTGTTGCAAGATATCACCATGGCAACCCGCGCTGCTGTTGCTTCCTTGGTACAGGAGAAAACCGACGCTGAAGGTAGGGTTTCTGTAGTTTCCAAATTGAATTTCTTCAACATGGGTAAAAAAGAACCTTGGGTAGAAGCACTACACCAAGCGGGATATACTGGTGTTGATCAAGAAGCCCTTAAACCCCTGTTTGAGTATTTAGAATTCTGCTTGCAACAGGTTTGTGCGGATAACGAACTGGGTGCATTACTCAAAGGATTAGAAGGGGAATATGTCCTTCCTGGTCCCGGTGGCGATCCCATCCGTAACCCCGATGTCCTACCTACGGGTAAAAATATTCACGCCCTAGACCCCCAAGCCATTCCTACCCAAGCCGCAGTGCAATCAGCCAAAGTGGTGGTGGAACGCTTACTAGTAAGGCACATGGCAGAGAATGATGGTCAATATCCGGAAACCATTGCCAGTATGCTTTGGGGTACAGATAATATTAAAACCTACGGGGAATCACTGGCACAGATTATGTGGATGATTGGTGTGCGTCCCGTTCCCGATGCTTTAGGTAGGGTGAATAAGTTAGAATTGATACCCTTAGAGGAATTGGGTAGACCAAGAATAGACGTAGTGATTAACTGTTCCGGGGTATTCCGCGACTTATTCATCAACCAAATGAATTTATTGGACCAAGGGGTAAAAATGGCTGCGGAAGCGGATGAACCCTTAGAAATGAACTTCGTCCGCAAACACGCTGTAGCTCAAGCAGAGGAAATGGGAATTAACCTGCGTCAAGCAGCAACCAGGGTATTTTCCAATGCTTCCGGTTCCTATTCTTCCAACATTAACTTAGCGGTGGAAAACAGCACCTGGGAAAACGAAGGAGAACTACAGGAAATGTACCTGAAGCGGAAATCCTTCGCCTTTAGTGCAGATAATCCGGGGACAATGGAGCAATCGCGGGAACTGTTTGAAAGAACCTTGAAGACTGCTGATGCCACATTCCAAAACCTGGATTCTTCGGAAATTAGCTTGACAGACGTTTCCCACTACTACGATTCCGATCCCACCAAAGTAGTAGCAAGTCTGCGAGGTGATGGGAAAACCCCAGCATCCTATATGGCGGATACCACCACAGCCAATGCCCAAGTGCGTAGCTTATCAGAAACCGTGCGCTTAGATGCCCGTACCAAATTGTTAAATCCTAAGTGGTACGAAGGAATGCTGTCCCACGGTTATGAAGGGGTGCGGGAGTTATCCAAGCGGTTAGTAAATACTGTAGGTTGGAGTGCAACCGCAGGTGCAGTGGATAATTGGGTTTATGAGGATGCAAACGACACCTTCATGAAAGATGAAGAAATGCAGAAGCGTTTGTTGAACATGAATCCCCACTCTTTCCGCAAGATGGTGACAACCTTCTTGGAAGCCAATGGACGGGGTTATTGGGATACAGATGAAAGCAACTTAGATAGGTTGCGGGAGTTGTATCAGGAAGTTGAGGATAAGATTGAGGGAATAGAGTAGCGAGTATCTTGAGTAAGAGTTCAATAATGAGGGTGGGCAAATAGTCCACCCTTATTTTATGATTTAAATTTATTGTCAATTCTAAAAAAATAAATAATAGATTATGAGTATTACACCTAAAGGAATGAGTATATTGGAACTATATCGTCTTTATAGAGAAAATAATCTTATTGTCAATCGTAGATACCAACGTAAACTTGTATGGACTAAATCAGAGAAAGCATCTTTAATCGAAAGCATCCTATTAAAATATCCCATTCCACTAATTTTATTTGGAAAATTCAAAAAAGATGGAAAGGATATGTATGAAATAATTGACGGGATGCAACGATTAAATGCTATTTTTAGCTTGATTGAAAATCAATTTTCAATTAATGCTAAATTTTTTGATGTTACAAAGCATCCATTGGCTAATGAACTAAATAATCAAGGAGTATTTCAACGAGTAGAAACTAGCACAGACAATTTATTAAATGCTCAAGATTGTGTAGATTTTTTAGAATATTCATTAGCCGTTACTGTCTATGAGGCTAACAGTAACAAAGAAATTGAAGATGTGTTTAACAGAATTAATTCCAATGGAAAACATTTATCAGCTCAAGAAGTCAGACAAGCTGGAGTGACAAGTAACTTTGCAGAATTAGTAAAATCATTAGCTTCTGAAATCAGAGGTGATGTATCGATGGAAATTGTTCCCCTCACAGAAATGCCTGAAATTAGTATTGATTATAAATCTATTGATTTAGGATATGGAGTTCTTGCAGAAGATACATTTTGGTGTCGTCAAGGTATTATCAGAAATTCCGATTTGCGGGAGAGTGCAGATGAACAATTGTTGGCAGATATCATACTTTCTATAGCTTTAGGAAAACCCTTTCCAGCAAAAAAAGACAACTTTGATTCCTATTATGGCAAGGGCAATACAGATAAGTCAGATGAAATCGAACTAGCAGTTACAAGATATGGAATAGAAAATTTGAAACAAGATATTAAAGCGATAATATCATACATCCAAAATGCAGTTAATTCACTATCATCTACAGACTCAGGAAATGATAAAAACTTTCTCAGAAGAATTTTAAGTCGTGATGGAGGAGTTAGCAATCCGGTTAAAGAGCCATTTTATACATTATTTATGGCTTTTTATGATCTAATCATCAAAGAATCCAAGGAACCTTTTGATTATCAGGAAATTTTTAATGCAGTAACGGGACTAATGGGAAACATTGAAGTAAGTTCTAGTATTACAACAGATAAAAGAACTAAAAATATCAATCTTACTAAAGGATTAATTCAGAGTTATTTTAAATCATCAACTTCTACAATTCGTAGCAGTGGATCTTATGCCATAGATTTAGAAAATTATCTAAGGCGTTCAAAAACAGAAGCTCCAAATTATGATTTCAAACAAGGGCTACTGTCATTAAACCCTTCTAATCGTATTTTTGACAGCAATTGTTTTAGTAAAATTTGTCAAAATATTGCAGCTATAGCGAATCTAGGTAAAGGTAAAAAAGGATATATATTTTTGGGTATATCTGATACAGAAAAAGATACTAAGCTTATCGAAAATCTCGACCACATATCTGCACCTAGATTTTTTCCATTTGGTATTGTCGGAATAGAAAGAGAAGCCAAAATCCAGGACATAACACTCGATCAGTACATCTTGCAAATTAGTCGAAAAATTAGAGACTCTCAATTACCTGAATGGCTAAAAACTAGTGTGAATACAGCATTAACTCCCATTACATACCAAAATCATACAGTATTGATGATTGAAATACAAGCAGGGAAAGAGCCTGTATGGTATAACAACAAGCTCTACATAAGAGATGGGCATGAAAAACAACCTCAAGAGTTATCTGGTGAAAAAATTAGTGCTGTGTATAGCTTATTTCAATAACAATATCTTTCTTCAGTAGAACGCTTGTAGTAGAAAAAACGCGATTAGTTTTTTATGGGATTTATAGAAATTATCACTTTTGAAACTGTGCAGAGTACAGTGTCTCACTACTAGTGCCAGTATATAAGAAATAAGCGATGAGCTAAAACAATGTCAAATCCCCTGAAACAATTGGTTGTATCCAATCCAAAAGTGATGATGGGAAAACCTGTAATTGCAGGAACCCGTATCACCGTTGAGTTGATTCTAGAAAAATTAGCTGCTGGTGAAACACCAGAACAAATCCTAGAATCCCATCCACGACTCACCCGTGAATCGATTCAAGCAGCTTTAGCCTTTGCTGCTGAAGCTTTGCGGTATGATGTGATTTACCCCATAGTAGAGACAGCTTCTTGAACTTTCTAGCAGACGAAAATATAGATTTACAAGTTGTTGAACGTTTGCGACAAGATGGTCATTTTGTCCTGTACGTCGTGGAAATGGAACCAGGAATTTCTGATGATGAAGTATTAGACTTGGCTAATCAGGAAGCAGCTTTATTATTGACGTATGATAAAGATTTTGGTGAATTAGTTTTTCGTTTGCGTCGTATTTCGTCTGGTGTTGTTTTTATTCGATTATCAGGATTATCTAACACTCGTAAAGCAGAGATTATTTCTTCTGCAATTAATGAACATGTTAGTGAGTTAAGAGGAGCTTTCACAGTTATTACACCCATAAGTATCCGTATTCGTAAGCTTGATAACTGAATATTATCCAAGAACAGATAGAAACCGCTCAAGAATTAGGCTATACAATTCCCAAATCTAAGAAACGATTGATGTTCGCCTAAAACTATTAAAATAGTTATTATTGGGTAAGTAAGTAGGTTGGGTGAAGCGATAGCGTAACCCAACAAATAGTTGATAATGTTGGGTTCCGTTCCTCCACCCAACCTACAATAATTTTCATAGTTTAATTGAACTGTATTGAGCTTTAATAATGGCTGTAAAATGTAGAGCACGAGGTGATTTTTAATGGATAAATTAAATAGATATCGCCAGCTTGTACAAAAAAAATTACATGATTATAGTGAGAACAAACCAGCTTATGTAAATATAGAAGTAGAGACAATTTTTGATAAAGAACGCGACCATTATCAAATAGTTAATGTAGGCTGGGAAGGTCAAAATTGGGTACATAGTTGTATTATTCATATTGATATTAAGGGTGGAAAAATTTGGCTTCAGTGGAATAGTACAGAAGATGATATTGCTGCTAATCTGGTAGCTGCGGGAGTTCCCAAGGAAGATATTGTATTAGGGTTTCAGTCTCCTTTTATGAGGCAATTTACAGAATATGCAGTGAATTAGAAGCGAAGGTTGATGTCCGCGTAAAATTAGTACAATGGTTATTGTTGGGTAAAACCCTATGGAAGCCGTAACAATCGATTTCAAACCCATCCTTGATTTAACAGACGAGCAATTTTTTCAGCTATGTCAGGCAAATAAAGATTTAAGATTTGAACGCAATGCTACCGGGGAACTAATAATAATGCCACCAGTCGGAGGAGAAAGCAGCAATCGTAATGGTAGGATAAACCAACAATTATTTAATTGGGCAGATTTAGATGGAACGGGAATTGCATTTGATTCTTCTGGTGGCTTCAAACTTCCCAACGGTGCGGATCGTTCTCCTGATGCTTCTTGGGTAAAATTAGAACGTTGGAATGCATTAACAACGGAGCAACAAACAAGATTTTTACCGCTTTCTCCTGATTTTGTGATTGAGTTACTGTCACCCAGTGATAGTTTGAAAGCGACTCAAAAAAAGATGGAAGAAGATCAAGAAAATGGTGTACGTTTGGGTTGGTTAATTAATCGCAAATTGCGACAAGTTGAAGTTTATCGAATTGGACAAGAAGTAGAAATTTTAGAGAATCCTAGTAGCTTGTCGGGTGAAGATGTTTTACCTGGATTTGTACTGGATTTAGAGAAGATTTGGTAAAATCACAGAAATTATCATGCAGGAATGGATAGAAACTGCTCAAGAATTACTCCTATCCCGCCAAGATTACTGATTAAAAAACCGCAAAGGCGCAGAGAACGCAGAGGATAGAGAGATGTAGGAGAGAGGTAATCTTACAACACCGAAGGGAATAGGGCGTGTTTTCAAACCTCACATTAACCTAAATTGTAGGTTGAGTTGAGGGACGAAACCCAACATTCTTCGTCGATTTGTTGGGTTTCACGAACTTCTACCCAACCTACGAATGAGTTTGAAAACAGTCCCTAGGACATACAATAGGCAGCTGCATTACGTTATCAAGGACTTGCTCGAAGGTAAGCATAGTTAATATTGAATCACTTGCAATAAATATACCGCATATCACTAATGTATACTGGACAGGTTCATCATCTGAGCTTTTGTGTAAAGCATCAGGTGAGATTATTTGATGCGCTCAGAGTAAGGTAAAAACGCGATATCTGCCCATGTGAAGTATAGTAGAGTTGCAATTATCTTAAGCACTTAAATTCCCTTTTTACCCTACCGATGAATGCTCTCACGCTCAACCTCAATCCCGTCATTCAACTAACAGACGAGCAATTCTTTGAGCTATGTCAAATAAATGAACTGATTCGGTTTGAGCGAAATGCTGATGGTACTATAGTCTTGATGCCTCTTGTGGGTGGTTTAACTAGCATCCGCAATGCTAATATAACCGCTCAACTAGGAATGTGGAATCGTGACGAAACTTTAGGAGTAGTTTTCGATTCTTCCACTGGTTTTACGTTACCTAATTCAGCAGTGCGCTCTCCTGATGCTTCTTGGATAAAATTATCAAGATGGGATACCCTGCAATCAGAAGAAAAAGAAAAATTTCCGCCTATTTGTCCTGATTTTGTGATTGAATTACTTTCCCTCAGCGATAGTTTAAAAACAACTCAAAAAAAGATGAAAGAATATCAAGAAAATGGTTTACGTTTGGGTTGGTTAATTAATCGTAAATTGCGACAAGTTGAAATTTATCGGATTGGACAGGAAGTAGAAATTTTAGAGAATCCTAGTAGTTTGTCGGGTGAGGAGGTTTTACCTGGATTTGTGCTGGATTTAGAGAAGATTTGGTAAAATCACAGAAATCATCTAGCGGGACTTGAACATTTTTGGGGACAAAATAAGCCTCAAATCCTTGTAGTTTTTCTCTACCTGCGGAATGTGGGCTATATAGCGCTACGCGCAAGTCAAAAGTCAAAAGTCAAAAGTCAAAAGTGGACTGCTCATGGATTTCAGCACTCAAGGATGTCCTAACCTAATTTCGTAGCACTATATTGGCTAGTTTTTGTCTAAGTTCCGTTAACAGAGGGATAAAATATCCCCGACTTCTTCAATAAATCTCCGCACATCATAGGGATTTTTTGGATAGAAGTCGGGGATCTAAATATCCGCAACTCGGCAGATTATTGATCAAAATTTGGAATGTTCCCGTACCTTAATAGGTGGGTACAGAGGGGTCGATTTCCTTGCTCCAAGCGGTAATACCACCCTTCACATTTACCCCTTCAATGCCAGCTTGTTTGAGGATAGCCAGGGCTTTTGCAGAACGGCCACCCATTTTACAATGGGCATATAACCTGTCTCCATTGAACAATTCTTTGATTTTGTCCACACCCGTACCAGATTCAATTTCCGATAGAGGTATTAAAACAGAACCAGGAATCCGGGCGATTTCATACTCATGGGGGTTACGAACATCCAGAAGCGTAAAATCATCGGCACCGCTGTCTAGCAATTGCTTTAATTGTGCAACTGTAATTTCTTGAATAGCAGCCTGTTCTTCTGCCTCTTGTGCCTGGGCTTGAGGTATACCACAGAATTGCTCGTAATCAATCAGTTTTTCAATTACTGGACGAACGGGGTTGGGACGTAACTTCAACTCCCGGAACTGCATTTCTAAGGCATTGTACAGGAGCAATCGCCCACTGAGGGTATTACCCTGCCCCATGACAATCTTTACGGTTTCTGTGGCTTGGATGACACCAATAATTCCCGGCAAAATTCCCAGAACCCCGCCTTCCGCACAGGAGGGAACCATTCCTGGTGGTGGTGGTTCGGGATACAAGTCGCGGTAATTTGGTCCACCTTCATAGTTAAATACCGTTGCTTGCCCTTCAAAACGGAAAATAGAACCGTATACATTGGGCTTATTCTCTAGCACGCAAGCATCGTTAACTAAATAGCGGGTGGGGAAATTATCCGTACCATCAACCACCACATCATAGAGTCTAATGATATCGAGGGCATTTTCTGCACTCAGACGGGTTTCGTATAAATCAACCTGGCAATGGGGGTTAATTTCGTGGATGCGGTTCTTGGCTGATTCAATTTTGGGCTTACCCACCCAAGATGTACCATGAATGACTTGGCGTTGCAGGTTAGAAGTATCAACCACATCGAAATCTACAATCCCGATGCGCCCGATACCTGCCGCTGCCAAATATAACAGTAATGGGGAACCTAGTCCACCCGTACCAATACACAGCACACTGGCTGCTTTAAGACGCTTCTGCCCTTCTAATCCGACTTCGGGTAAAATCAGGTGGCGGGAGTAGCGTTCGTAATCATCTTGTGTCAACTGGATTTGATCCAGATTGGGATTCAGCATAGCATTTCGATGAGGAAGCGCAGACTTTTTATGGTAACTAAAAATGACACCTTTTTACCTATATTCTTTTATAGTTTTTTACCCAAGTTGCGAACTTTCTCTGGTTTAAACTGTTGATTTGGATCTAAACACCAACTGTTGATGTCAGTTGATATGCCATTTTTAACGGCAACTATAATATACGAATATTCTTGCCAAGCACACAAGCGGTCAAATTCGGAAGGAATGGCGGGATAATCGGGATGGGAGTGGTAAAAGCCGACAATCTCAAGGTTTTGCTCCCTGGCTTGTTTTTGTGCTTGTAACATTACTTGGGGTGCGATCGCATACCTTCTTCGTTTACTATATTCTTGGCTATCCCCAGGGAAATCTCCGGCTGTATCCCCTTGCCAAGCATTTTCTGTGGGCATAACTTCTACAACTGTTTTACCATCATCAGCAAGGTGACCAAACAAAATACCACAACACTCTTCAGGATAGGTCTTTTGGGCATGGGTGCGAATTGTTTGTAATTGTTCTTCACTGAGATGGATCATAAAGGGGACAAGGGGTGAAGGGAAAAATGTGTGGGAGAGGCAGAAAAAGTAAGTAATAAGTAATAAGTAATAAGTAATAAGTAATAAGTAATAAGTAATATAGCAGTTCCTACTCAAATGAGGTTGTACCAACAGCCAGAATTGCCAAGCCTTTTAGCTTCAAGTATGTACCTCATCAGATAGAGAAAGGTTGTCAAGAAATGTCAAGTTTTGTTCAAAAAATAGCTTACTAGAAGATTACTCCCACGGCTGTAAGCAGATGGGTTTTGCGCTAAAGTCTATAAATGAAAACCTTACATCACAAGCATTTTAATTTCCAATTGTAATTCCGCACAGCATTACTATACGCCTCATGAAGACAGTGATGATACGGACTCAAAAGACTCAATCATGGCACTCCAACCCCTTGGAAGTGGTAATCAAGCTGGTAAATGGCAATGTAAATGGACTGGATAAACAGGAAGCTCAACGACGTTTAACAGAGTATGGACTCAATCAATTACCCCAAAAACCTCCCCCTAGCTGGTGGCAAATTCTGTTACGGCAATTCCGCAGTCCCTTAATTTATGTTCTCGCCCTTGCTACCCTGATATCCATTGCCATTGGAGATGTGAAAGATGCCGGGTTTATCACTGGGGTACTTGCCATTAATGCCTTGATTGGTGGCTACCAGGAATGGCGGGCGGAAAAAAGTAGCCAAGCTCTGCAACAATTACTGAAGATTCGGGCGGCGGTACTCCGGGATGGGGAGGTGTGTGAAATTGATGGGGAACAGGTGGTTCCGGGGGATGTGGTGTGGCTGGAGTCAGGGAACCGCATCCCTGCCGATATGCGACTACTGGGAACCCACAATTTGGAGATAGATGAGTCTTTATTAACTGGAGAATCCCTCCCTGTATTAAAAAATTCTCAGTGGTGTGGAGAGGTAAATACACCGTTGGCGGAACGATGCAATATGGCTTATGCCGGTTCTATTGTGGTGCGGGGCAGGGCTAAAGGGCTAGTAGTTGCTACTGCCACCGCTACTATGGTAGGTCAACTGGCAACGGCAATGCTCAAGTCTTCAGGGGGTAAACCACCCCTATTAGAACGGATGGAACTGTTCAGCCGGCGGATAGCAATGGCGGTTGTGGTGGCGGCTCTGGTAGTTGCTCTGGTAGGGATTCTCAGGCATGGTTACAGTATTACCGATATGTTTATGTTTGGGGTGGCTTTGGCGGTTTCTGCCATCCCTGAAGGTTTACCCGTTGCCCTGACGGTGGCTCTTGCTGTTGCCACATCCCGTATGGCTAGTCGCGGGGTGATTGTCCGTCGTTTACCGGCTGTGGAAGGGCTGGGGAGTTGTACTTTAATTGCCAGCGATAAGACGGGAACCCTAACTTGTAATGAATTAACGGTGCGGGAAATCTGCCTGACAAATGGCGATCGCTTTCAAGTTACAGGGAAAGGTTTTATACCAGATGGGCAAGTAATTACACTGTCAGACTCCATCTCCACCGCCAATCCCACCACCTTTACTAACCTCGCCCGTGCTGCTGTGCTTTGCAATGAAGCCGACTTACACCACCGCAATGGGAATTGGGTATGGCGGGGCGATCCCACGGATATTGCTTTATTAGTAATGGCACATAAATTAGGCTGGAACCGGGAAGTCACCCTAGAACAGTATCCCCAAATCAATGAAATCCCCTTTGAGCCAGAACATCAATTTGCTGCCACCTATCACGCAACTGACTCCCCTGGAGAAACCAAGTATGTGTTTGTCAAAGGTGCGCCGGAACGGGTACTGAAGATGTGCGATTTATCACAGTACCCCCAACAGGAAATGGCACTCACCACCATTGCCCAGAACATGGCAGAACAGGGCTATCGGGTATTAGCACTAGCAGAGGGTATAATGAGCGATCGCCTGGATTCAACTCAAGCTCCCCCTGCTCCTGCCCAACTTACCTGTTTGGGGTTTGTGGGTATGATTGACCCCCTCAGAGCCGGTGTCCGTGATGCGATCGCTGCTTGCCATACAGCAGGGATTCGGGTGTGGATGGTAACTGGGGATCATCCTACCACAGCTTTAGCGATCGCCCGTGATTTAGGTTTGGCAACCACACCAGAGCAGGTAATTACAGGTAGTGAGCTGGCTACTCAATCCCCAGAACAATTACAGTCAACCATCAAAACCGTAGAAGTATTTGCCAGGGTTGCCCCCCATCAAAAACTGCAACTCGTCAACGCCGCCCGTGACTCCGGTGATTTCGTGGCAGTTACCGGGGATGGTGTGAACGATGCTCCCGCCCTCCGTGCCGCTAATATCGGGGTGGCAATGGGTAAATCGGGCACAGATGTTGCCCGTGAAGCTGCGGAGTTAGTCGTGAGCGATGACCATTTTGGTACCATTGTGGCTGGCATTGAAGAAGGGCGAGTTGCCTACAACAATATTCGCAAGGTGATTTACTTACTTGTGTCCACCGGGGCGGCAGAAGTGGTACTAGTGGGGTTGGGAATTTTAACCGGCTTACCCCTACCATTATTACCCGTACAGCTACTGTGGCTGAATTTAGTCACCAACGGCATCCAGGACGTAGCATTGGCATTTGAACCCAGTGAAGGGGACGTACTTCACCGCCATCCGCGATCGCCAAAAGAACCCATCTTTAACCGCTTAATGATTGAACGCACGGTGGTAGCAGCTGTGGTCATGGGTCTGGTTGGTTTTAGCCTGTTTCAATTGTTACTTAATAATGGCTGGCAGGTATCTTCAGCTCGGAATGCGTTGTTGTTATTAATGGTGTTATTTGAAAACATTCACATCGGTAATTGCCGTTCTGAAGAAAAATCTGTTTTCCAGCTATCTCCCCTACGCAGTCCCATTCTCCTGGCTGGTACAGCTTTGGCATTCCTAATTCACGTAGCTATCTTATATATACCCCTAGGAAACACCTTATTGTATACCGAACCCGTGGGGGTAAAAACTTGGGGTTTGTTGATTGGTTTGAGTTTAACAGTACTAATAGCGATCGAGGTTCACAAATTAGGATGGCACTGGCAGAGGAGAGTGAGGGAGTGATGGTTGATGGTTGTTAGTTGTTAGTTGATAGTTGATAGTTGATAGGATGATGGTTGATAGTTGATGGGATGATAAGGTAATGGGATGATGAGGTGATGGAGGGAAGGAGTGAGAGAGGATTAAATTTATCTTCTTCGGTAATCCCAACCATCAACCGTCAAGCGCTTCGCGCAATTCGTAATTTATAATGCCTCCTGCTCCCTCCGGGAGAGCTGCGCTAACGGAGGAGCTGCGCTAACGTAATTCGTAATTATTACCCCACGGATGAATCCGGGGGCTTGAATAATGAATCAAATTTATTTTTTTCATCAATGAATTGAGGGGCTTGTACCCTGAATAAACCCCGTCGGGACGGACGGGGTTTCGTAATTAGTGAGTAATTCCTGAATTTTTAATTACGAATTACGAATTACGAATTAGTAATTATTTGGTCAACCCCCCACACTCCGGGCGGGGAAACCCCGCCCCTACTCCTTCCCCGCACCGAGATACAACTCCCCTACCTGGGGATCGTTCAATAAATCTACTCCTGGGCCAGAAATTGCATCCTTTCCTGACTCTAATACATAACCGCGATGGGACATTTCCAGGGCTTTACGGGCATTTTGTTCTACTAATACAATAGCCGTACCCCCTTGATTCACCTGCTTGATTTGCTCAAATACCTGTGTTACCAAAATGGGAGATAAAGCAGCAGACGGCTCATCTAAAATCAATAGAATTGGTTCCAACATCAACGCTCTACCCATAGCTAACATTTGTCTTTCCCCACCGGATAGGGTTCCCCCACGTTGTTTGCGGCGTTCGGCAAGTCTGGGAAACATATCAAATATTCGCTTTTTGAGTGGTGCTAGGGGGACATTACGGACAAAAGCACCCATTTCTAAGTTTTCTTCCACACTCAATGAGGGGAAGACATTGGAGATTTGTGGTACATAACACATTCCCCGTTGTACAATTTGATTTGATTTTAGCCCTGTTATATCTTCATCCTTAAAAGTGATATTGCCTGTGTGGGGTGTTAACAGTCCAAAAATTGTTTTTGCTAAGGTTGATTTTCCTGCACCATTGGGACCAATGACTGTAACTAGTTCTCCTGGTTGTACCCGAAAGTTAATTCCTTGGAGGATGTCTACATCTTTGATATATCCGGCGTGGACGTTATTAACTTCTAATAAATACTGATTAGTCATGCAACTTTTTGATTTGAGATTTGAGATTTTGGATTGACGCTGTACCTAAATTTAGGGGTTGCAAATAATGATAAGCTTATCTTTTTATCCACAAATAAATTTGGGATATTGAAAGTATAATTTATCTTGGCTCATTGCTTTTTAGTTATTAGTTAATACATAGAACTTCAGAATCGAGAAATCACTACTCAAAGTCTGGGTTAGTAACTGTTATCTAATTTCTACCCCAAAATATACAAATCTTACTTTTTGTCTAGTTTTTCTCGTGCCATACGCTCAATCACATCACTTAAACTATTTGCACCTAATTCTACTTGTTTTTGCTCTAACCACTGTATCGCTGTTTCGGTCAAAGTCATTGTAAATCTACGCTTCTGTTCGTTGTAAATCTTTTTTCTAGGCATGGTTGCATTTTTCTAATAAATCATATACAATACGACTATATCATTGGAGGTCGTTCGCGTAGCGTCACCGAAGGTGATACAATGCAATTAGTAGAAAAACACACAATTAATAGACAACACAAGTTTTGGCAAGAATGTGATTACCTGGCTTTACAGTTAAAGCACTTATATAACGCAGCTAATTACACTCAAAGACAGTACTTTTTTGCTGAGGGTAAATACTACAATTCAATAGATATTTACCATCAAACTAAGAATCTAGAAGCTTATAGGTATCTACCAACGAAAGTAAGCAAACAGATTGTTAGGCGAGTGTCGGAGGCTTGGAAAGGATGGAAAGCAGCTTTAAAAGACTGGTCAAAGCATCCTGATAAATATTTAGGTAAACCAAAAATCCCTAAGTATAAACATAAGGAACACGGTAGAAATATTGTTATTTATCCTTCAGATACTTTATCAAAACCAGCACTAAAGAAAGGTGTTGTTAAGTTATCTCAGTCTAAAATTGAATTGTCTACTAAGGCTGTCAATATTAATCAAGTTCGCATTGCTCCGAAACTCAATTGTTATGTAATTGAAATTGTTTATACTATCCCAGATATTGAGAGAAAGCAGTCTAAGTACGCTGCTAGAGTTGATTTAGGACTAACGAACTTAATGGCTATAACTTCAAATCGACCAGGTTTAAAACCTCTGTTGGTTAATGGTAGACCGTTAAAGAGTATCAATCAATTTTTCAACAAAAGACTTGCTAATGCTCAATCTAAAGAGGCATGGACACAGATAAAAAAGCTTAATTGTAAGCGCGATAATAGGATAGATAATTACCTACATACAGCAAGCCGTAGAATTATTAATTGGTGCATCGCTAACGATATAACTACGCTAGTAATAGGTAACAATCAAGGTTGGAAACAAAACATCAAAATAGGTAAACGCAATAATCAGCAATTTACTAAAATACCTCATTCAAAATTAATCAATATGTTGGTTTACAAGGGAGAATTAGCAGGTATTGATGTGGTAATAACTGAGGAATCGTATACTTCCAAAGCCAGTGCATTAGATGGTGATGCATTACCTAAGTACAAACCTAATACTAAACATAGCTTTAGTGGTAAAAGAACCAAAAGAGGTTTATACAAGACCTCTACTGGTAAAACAATAAATGCGGACACTAATGGAAGTTTGAATATAGCAAGAAAAGTAATCCCAAACTTTATGAATGGGATAGAGGAGCCAGTGCGTTGCGGGGGTTCCCCCCGTTGTAGCAACTGGCGTGTATTGCCGTTTATGCCTTTAGTTCTGAAATTATGGACTAAGAATGAATTTGTCTAGATATGACTACTTATTGGTAGATATGTCCAGAATTATTTGAACGGTATTTTCTTAGTTTTAAATTCTTATACCAATTCTATATGAGGCTGCGCTATATTCCCCTTACTCTAGAAGAGTGGGGCTATACGAACAAAGCCTGCCGGGAGCAGGCTAAATTTGACACATCTTTATAAAGAAATGGTATTACAGTATTTAGCGTAAAGCTCCCCAGACCCCACGTTAGTTAAAACAATACAAGTGTTCTATCCAAGTCAGGAACACGGTAGTATTATTAAGGATTGTTTCCTGCCACCGTCTTACCCTGCTGATATGTCATCAACCAAGCTAGCCGCATCCCTCAATGGACATATTTCTCATACTAGTGATAGTCAAAATACTATTCGCATTCGGGGTGCAAGGCAGCATAATTTAAAAAATGTTGATTTAGAGTTGCCCCGCGATCGCTTGATCGTGTTTACTGGAGTATCGGGTTCTGGTAAGTCTTCCCTGGCGTTTGATACTATCTTCGCCGAGGGGCAGCGTCGCTATGTGGAGTCCCTGAGTGCCTATGCACGGCAATTTTTGGGACAAATGGATAAACCGGATGTGGAAGCCATTGAAGGGCTAAGTCCGGCGATTTCCATTGACCAAAAGTCCACTTCCCATAACCCCCGTTCCACGGTGGGGACGGTGACGGAGATTTATGACTATCTGCGGTTGTTGTTTGGACGTGCTGGTCAACCCCATTGTCCCATATGCGATCGCTCTATTGCACCCCAGACCATTGATGAAATGTGCGATCGCATTTTGGATTTACCGGAGCGTACCCGGTTCCAAATTCTCGCGCCGGTGGTGAGGGGTAAGAAGGGAACCCATAAGAAGTTGTTATCTAGCCTAGCTTCCCAAGGTTTTGTCCGGGTGCGGGTTGATGGGGAGGTACGGGAATTATCTGATTCCATTGAGTTGGATAAAAATTTTACCCATACCATTGAGGTGGTAATTGACCGTTTGGTGAAGAAGGAAGGAATTCAGGAGCGTTTGGTGGATTCCCTTTCCACCTGTTTGAAGCAATCTGGAGGTATTGCAGTAATTGATATTGTTCCTGGTGGGGAGGATAAATCATCACATCCAGAGTTAGTATTTTCCGAAAACTTTGCCTGTCCCGAACATGGGGCGGTAATGGAGGAATTATCACCGCGCTTATTTTCCTTCAATTCTCCCTATGGTGCTTGCCCCCATTGTCATGGTATTGGTACATTAAGGAGATTCTCCCCTGAATTGGTAGTACCCGATCCTAATGCTCCCATGTATGCTGCGATCGCTCCTTGGTCTGAGAAGGAAAATTCCTATTATTTGGAGTTACTGTATGCTTTGGGACAAGCTCATGGGTTTGAGTTGCAGACACAGTGGAAGAATTTAACCCCCCAGCAGCAAGAAATTGTTTTAAATGGAGAGGAAGAAACCGCAGAGGCGCGGAGGACGCAGAGTTTTAAAGGGGTATTACCAATTTTACAAAGGCAATATGATGGGGGTTCGGAGTTAGTTAAGCAAAAGTTAGAGCAGTATTTAATCGATCAACCATGTCCGGTGTGTGATGGCAAACGATTGAAACCGGAGGCTTTGGCGGTAAAGTTGGGGCAGTATGGCATATTAGAATTAACAGGGGTTTCTATTCGGGATTGTCGGGAAAGGGTTGATAATTTACAGTTGAGTCCCCGACAAATGCAGATTGCAGACTTGGTATTGCGGGAAATTAGGGCAAGGTTGCAATTTCTGCTGGATGTGGGGTTAGATTATCTTACTTTAGATCGTCCAGCCATGACTCTTTCCGGGGGAGAAGCGCAACGGATTCGTTTAGCTACCCAAATTGGCTCTGGGTTAACGGGGGTACTGTACGTATTAGATGAGCCGAGTATTGGCTTACATCAACGGGATAATGGGCGGTTACTGCAAACCTTAACCAGATTACGGGATTTGGGTAATACCTTAATTGTGGTGGAACATGACGAAGAAACCATTCGCGCCGCCGATTTTATTGTAGATATTGGTCCCCATGCAGGGATTCATGGAGGGGATATAGTATCTGCGGGGGATTTGCAGACATTATTGGATACAGAAACTTCCCTAACAGGTGCTTATCTTTCGGGAAGGAGAGCAATAGCCACTCCAGCTAAGAGGAGGAAAGGAAACGGGGTTAATTTAATTATGGAAAATGCCCGTCGTAATAACCTCAAGAACATTAACGTCAGTATTCCCTTGGGTAAACTTGTTACCGTTACTGGTGTATCTGGTTCCGGTAAATCGACCCTAGTTAACGAACTACTTTACCCTGCCCTACAACACCATCTACTGAAAAAAGTTCCCTTACCCAAAGAAATTGATACAATTCAAGGATTGGGTGCAGTTGATAAAGCCATTGTCATCGATCAATCCCCCATCGGTAGAACACCCCGTTCCAATCCAGCCACTTATACCGGGGTATTTGATGCCATTCGGGAAGTATTTGCTCAAACCATAGAAGCGAAAACACGGGGTTATAAGCGGGGACAGTTTTCCTTTAATGTCAAAGGTGGACGGTGTGAGGCTTGTAGTGGACAGGGTGTGAATGTGATTGAAATGAACTTTTTACCCGATGTCTACGTACAGTGTGAGGTGTGCAAAGGTGCTAGATATAACCGGGAAACCTTACAGGTGAAGTATAAAGGTAAATCCATTTCTGATGTGTTGAATATGACAGTGGAAGAAGCTTTAGACTTTTGCCAAAATATTCCCAAAGCGGTGAAGAAACTGCAAACTTTAGTGGATGTGGGTTTGGGTTATATTCATTTAGGACAACCAGCAACTACTTTATCTGGTGGGGAAGCACAGCGAGTGAAATTAGCCACAGAGTTATCCCGTCGCGCTACTGGGAAGACACTTTATTTAATTGACGAACCCACCACAGGTTTATCTTTTTACGACGTGCATAAATTATTGGATGTATTGCAGAGATTGGTGGATAAAGGTAATTCTATTTTAGTAATTGAACACAACTTAGATGTAATTCGTTGTGCTGATTGGGTGGTAGATTTGGGACCAGAAGGTGGGGATAAAGGTGGGGAGGTGATTGCTGTGGGTACACCGGAAGAGGTGGCGGAGAATCCCCAGTCTTATACGGGTAAATACTTAAAGCAGGTGTTGCAGCAGTATCCAGCATAATCTTCAGATCCCCGACTTCTCAAAAGACGCTGCTGGCGAATAGCAGGTTTCATAATGCTGTGACACCTCTAAATCACCATAAATCGCAATAATTTAGAGTTTTTTGAACTCACCTACCCTAGGGGAATCCCAAGCCCTAGAGACTAGCTCTAACTTGATTGAATACCTAATTAGGTAGCTAAATTACAGGGATCGCCACAGCCACAATAGTTCATAGCAACTGTCTCAAACCTCTCTGTTACCAGAGTCGGCTTTTCAAAAAACTTGGAAAAATAACGTAACCCAATATTGCGAGCGGCATTTAAGTCACTGTTGGCGATTTCTCCTGTTTGAGATAAGACTAAAGCTCCCATGCCTTGGGGGGTGAAGATAAACCCTGTATCACTAATTTGGTTTCCTCTGAGGACAAAAGTTCCATCTATCGCCCAAACTCGACTGGTGTTTTTGGGAGATACTCTGACTGTGAGAATTCCGTAATCATTAACAGCTTTATCTTTTGTGCGATTGAACACAGCAGATTTCAACCAATAAGCCCGTTTTTGATTAGAACGACGAGAATACTTAGCACGACTTGGTTTGAGGTTAGTCAAATGTTCAAACACAATCACAACTGCCCCATATTGGTGAGCCAAATTGGTAATTCGACGACTAACTCTTTCGGCTTCATAGCGTTCTCGATTTTTCAGTTTTTGCCATAAACCGGCGTTCATTGCCTCTAAAGTTTCACCAGCATTAGTGAGAGTTTTATGTCGTGCATCCTTTCCTAAAAGTCGCTGACTACGATGTTGGTGACGTGAGTATCCTTTGATAAATCGAGTGGCTAACTCTCTCACATTGCCCGTACCGTCGCTTGATAGGATTGAGCAAACAGCAATGTCTCCATACTACCATAAATATTTTTCAGAAATTTAATCAATGAGAAAAACCGTACCCAGCCCGGAGAAATGCCTCAATTACCTATCAGCCAAAGGAAAGTATTAATACTCATACGGTTATTACCCCTCCCCAGTCAGGGTCAGGAGGGATAAAGTTTTAATCATAAACTTTACAAAAATTTACATAGGAAAGACCATGCTGGGTTCTTAGATCGCTTTACTGGTTATTTTGAACCAAGTCTGAAATCCGAAAGAGGCTTGGTAAGCAATTTACATTCAAAAATTGATTTTCGAGATTAATTCTAGCTATGCATCAGTTTCAAGTGTCTCAAACTCTGAAGATGGGCGTGCCCAATGAATTAATCCCCATTGAGCACTACCTGCGTCAACCCCAACGGCTAGTTCAAGCAATTACAGATCCCAGCCGACTTCAGCAGTTGGCTCCGTCCCAGTTCCGCTTGCAACTTCGACCTCTGCAATTCATGATGCTTCGGCTTGAGCCTACCGTAGATTTGCAAGTTTGGATTCAAGATGAAGGAACGCTTCACTTGCGATCGCTCGATTGCTCCCTTCGAGGTGGAGATTTCCTACCACAGTCTTTTCGCCTAGAACTAGCTGGCACCCTATCACCCCATCGGCTCTTAACCACCACGGAGTTACGAGGAAAGGTTGATTTAAAGGTACAAGTTGATGTGCCTCTTCCCGTCAAGTTGATACCCGAACCAGTTTTGTCAAATTCTGGCAGAGCATTTCTCAATGGCATCTTGTTGACCATTAAATATCGTTTGGAACGCCAACTGGTGCAGGATTATCGCCGGTGGGTTCAGGGAAACCTAGGTGGACTCATGTCTACTGGTGCCATACCAGGGGGAAGTCCGGCTAGCTAAACCAACATTCTCTTCTCCGTGAGCAGGTTGAGAACAGATGACTGGCAAGATTACAACTATCCCGAATGTAAACCAACTTCTATTACCACAATGTACAACTCCTTTGACAGAAATAGCCCTTTTGACGAAAACATTGGAGAGCTAGACATGGCTCACCTACAGGAACTATTGCGACAGCAGGCTCAACGCCGTCCTCTTTATGAGAATGTGGCAATTCTTGGTTGCGGCTATGTGGGAACTGCTTTAGCATACCACTGGCAAGAACAGGGACACTTTGTGACGGGCACAACTACCAGCCCTGAGCGTTTTGCATCACTTTCTGAATTCATCTCCAAGGTGGTGGTAATGAAAGGGGATGATGCCAGAGCAATGGAATCTCTTCTCCAAGATCAGGACACTGTGGTGGTAAGTGTTGCCCCCACTGGTGACAGTATTGTTGATGAGGATGCCTACTCCACTACTTACCTCTCCACAGCCAAGAATCTGGTTCACGCCTTGAAACAAGCTACCAGGGTAAAGCGAATCATCTATTTGAGTAGTTACTCCGTTTATGGCGATCGCCAGGGGGAATGGGTCGATGAGACCTCCCCAGTTGCCCCCTTGGAGCTTAGAGACCAAGTACTTTGTGAAACCGAAAAAATATTGTTGCAAGCAGCCAACTCAAACCAAAGAGTCTGCATTCTTCGTCTGGGAGGAATTTATGGTCCTGGTCGAGAGCTACTCAGAATGTTTGGCAGTTTAGCTGGCATGACCCTGTCGGGAAAGGGCGATCGCTTTATCAATTGGATTCACCGCGATGATATCGTTGGAGCAATTGAGTTTGCCCGGTTAAACTCACTGGAGGGAATTTACAACCTAGTAGACGACAGTGAGCTTACGGTTAGAGAACAGATAGAGCTTGTCTGTTCCCATTACGGTCTACCACCTGTGTATTGGAACCCATCGAAACCCAGCCATTCGCGCAAGAGCGTGCGGGTCAGCAATCAAAAGCTCAAAGCAGCAGGTTATCAGCTAGTTCATCCCCAACTCCTTGTTTGAGGGTTGTCCCACTTTGTCCCTTGAAAAATGAAGCAAAGAAGCCACCGAGATTGCTAAAAATCACTCCTGGTCACTACTTGGCAATTCTAGTCAATTTCTTGCAATAAAAGTTTACATTACGTTACCTTAAGTTACATAACACATCAAAATAAAAAACAATCCCATGGTCAAAACTACTGACAAACCCTCTTATTCCAATATTTTTGATGCCGTTCCCAAGGTGGTGGAAGCCATCCAGAGCCTATTCATTGATGATCAACTGGGACTTTTGTGGGTTCTTTACGAAAATATGGGAGGTTTAGTAACTCCAGCGGCTCCCGGTGCAACTGAGCGGATTAAGCTAGCGGGAGGTTTAATCTATGAAGTAGGGAACCTACCCCACCAAGAGCAATTGCAGCTCATGCGGGACTTGGTAGGGGGAGTTGATAATCCCCTGACTCGGTCTTATGGACTTCTCAGCAGCAACAACAAGCTGGCTTTTTGGTATCAGTTAGCTGAGTGGATGCGCTCTGGGGAAGTCATTCCCACTCCCGAAGGCTATAAACTTTCTGCACCAGCTACTGCCGTCTTAAACAGGGTTGTGGCACTGGAATTTAATCAGCAGATTGCTGTATTGCGCCTCATTGTCGGCAAGATGGGCATTGACCCACTCACAGTTTAGGGTACGCCCTCGACACTTGTTTGGTAAATAAGTAATAACGCTAATCATGGATAGTAATAACACCCAAAACCTACAAATCTGTCCAGTCTGCAAAGTTTCCATTACAGAAGACGGACAAGTAAACTTTTCTACAGGAAGTCCCGGAACCCGCGCTCGACTCTACGCCAGGGTCTGTGCTTATGTTCAAAAACCTGGATGTATTAACCAAGAATCTCAACTCATTGGCAAAGTCACTCCTGAAGATGGCTTTGAATCGGGTGAAGATTTACTGACACCTTTTTTCTCATCACTGGATCAATCAACTAAACAAACCCAATGAAGTCCAAACTGACAGAAGGTGATATTCCCCTACAATTATTCAGGCTAACCGTGCCTATGGTCTGGGGTGTCTTGTCGGTTTTGGCTTTTAGCCTCGCCGACACTTACTTTGTCGCTCAACTAGGAACAAACGAGTTAGCGGCAATGAGCTTCACTTTTCCGGTAGTTACGGTTTTGGGAAGTGTAGCCATGGGATTGGGGACGGGGGCTTCTTCTGTCATTGCCAGAGGAATTGGTGAGGGCAATCGCCAGAAAGTGCAACGGCTAACCACCGATAGCCTGTTGCTGTCTTTTTTAATTGTCAGCATCCTTGCTTCCTTTGGCTTGGTGACTATCGAACCCTTGTTTACTAGTTTGGGAGCCGGGTCTGATATATTTCCCTTGATTCGGGACTACATGAATATCTGGTATGTAGGGATGGTATTCCTTGTTGTCCCCTTGGTAGGCAATAGTGCCATCCGTGCTTCTGGCAACATGATTGTTCCCAGCATGATTATGACTTTGGCTGCTGCCGCTAACATCTTAGTAGACCCTTTACTCATATTTGGCTGGGGACCATTTCCAGGTTTAGGTCTTAAGGGAGCAGCATTAGCGACGGTCATCTCTCGTGCTAGTACCCTAGTGGCTTCTTTAGCTTTTCTCCACTTTCGAGAACGGCTACTACTATTCACCTTTCCTAGCTTAAAAGTAATGGTAACGAGCTGGCGCAGCCTTCTATCTGTGGGCTTACCCGCAGCAGCGACCAACTTAATTTCTCCCTTGGCTGTTGGTTTCGTCACTAGCTTGATGGCACAGTACGGGGCTGAGGCGGTTGCTGGTTTTGGGCTAGCATCGCGGTTAGAGGCTTTAGCTCTCATTGCACCTTTAGCACTCTCAGCCAGTATCGCTACCTTTGTTGGTCAGAACTGGGGTGCTCAACAGTATGGTAGGGTCAAGCGAGCACTACAATTAGGTTTTTGGTTCTGCTTGAGTTGGGGAGGACTGGTAGCCGTTTTACTGGGAGCGGCTGCACCTGAAATTGCCACCTGGTTTGACAGTGACCCAGGGGTGGTAGCCAGTGCTACTGTCTATTTGACCCTCGTGCCCATTAGTTACGGGGCTTTGGGCATCGTTCTCACCGCCAGTTCAGCTTTAAATGCTTTGGGCAAGCCATTACCAGTTCTGGGAATGTCCCTCTCACGGTTGTTGTTTCTCTACGTTCCCCTAGCCTATTTAGGCAATTGGTTATTTGGCATTTCCGGCATTTTTGGGGCAGCTTGCCTATCTAATGGATTAGTGGGACTGGGGGCATGGTTATGGCACTCACGTTGGAGTAACTTTGATTTTGAAGTCTCATCGGGACAATTACCATCTCTGCAAAAAGTCCCTACCCGAGAATATAAAGATACCCAAACAAATTCCCAATTATGATCAGTGGCGGGTTTAAACCCCACTGATTGTAGGTGTAGCCTTTTTACATAGCAGACTGCTCAATTTTTAATTGAATGGAGGATTTCAATCCTCATAATCACTAATTAACAATTATTTATTCGACAAATAGTTTTTAAATATGTTTACGTAGGTTCGTTGTATTCAAATCAGTGTAATTTTATGAAGATATCCAACTTAGAAAACCAAACTATCGATCGCATTGTTGAAATGGCTTGGGAGGATAGAACACCATTTGAGGCAATTGAGGCTCAATTTGGTCTCCAAGAGAAACACGTAATTAAATTAATGCGACGTTCTATGACTACTTCAAGCTTCAAGATGTGGCGTAAGAGAGTTACTGCACGTCACACCAAACATCTCCGGAAAAGAGATTTTACCGCAGGTCGCTTCAAGTCAAAGAACCAAAAGAATTAAGCTCATAACGCTATACGGGTTTTACTACCTAAATTGCCGTGTCAAGCCCTAGCAATTTATCTTCAAATAAATTAACATAACTTATAAATACATCAAGATATTCTTATACAACAAATGGGAAGTCAGCTATGAAATATTCCGAGCAACTATCTCTAGAACAAGAATTCAATTTAAGAATATTTGCCGATCAAGTACAGACTCTCTCCCTAGAGCAAGCACAGGATTTATCTATTGAGCTTTATCGACAAATGATGCTCAAGGACAATATGTACGAAGAATTAATAAAGGATTATTGGGGTATGAGCGAAACTCCTTTGTCTGTTTAAAATCTGAAATTCGAGTGCTGTTAGTGCCAAGACTCCTGTCTCAAGTAAGAGGAAATAAGTAATGTCCCAGTTAGTTTCCTATGCACTCGGAACATTTATTGCTTTATTTCCCATTACTCATATCTTGCACCTAACCGTATAAACCAGGAAAAACTTAAAAACGGCGCAATAAAGCTACATTATTTTACTTGGCTTTTATGGCTAAATTAAGCTTTTCGCCTTAATACTGAGTGATTAAATTACATCAAATTTTCTTGGTGCAAGATGTGAGATTACCAATCCAGTGGGAGCAGTACCAATCTTTTACAGCTTGACAGCTAATGCCAGTAAGCATCAAAGATTGCAACAGGCTAAGAAAGTAGCCCTTAATGCCAGCTCAATCATTGCCTTTTTCTTTGTCACTGGTCAAGCAATTCTCGACTTTTGGGGAATTTCTCTTGGGGTATTGCAAATTGCTGGCGGCTTGTTGATAGCTCGTACAGCTTGGACATTTGCTGAAACCAATCAATATCAGACTGTTACCAATAGTCAGGAAGTGACTCAGGCAAAAGATATCGCTTTAATCCCAATGGCTGTACCTCTAATTAGTGGACCAGGAGCTATTGGTCTGGTTATCGGTCTTGCCGCTGAAAACCCCCAATGGTCAAACTATCTTGGTGGCTTGTTAGGAATTGCCATGTTGGGGATAACACTTTATCTCTGTTTGGTCTGGGGTGAACTACTGGTCAAAGTTTTTGGTCAAAGTGGAATCCGCGTTCTGAGTCAAGTATTAGGGTTTTTCATTTTGGCGATTTCCATCCAACTGTTGGCTGATGGTATTTTCGCCTTACTACAAGAATCAGGGTTAAGTTGAACAAACATCAACTGCTAACCCTCCAGAAGTTCAAAACCAAGTTTACTAATCAATTAATTTAAATTACCCACATTTTGAGATATTCCCATGGAACTACATCAGATTGAAACTAATCTCAATAGCCCTAATCCTCAAAATCGGATGAAAGCGATTACTGAATTGAGGCACTATGAACCTGGTTTGGTTGTCCCGCTACTCAAGGGAAGGATGTATGACCAAGAATTTGTAATTCGTTCCTTTGTTGCTATGGGTTTGGGGTATAAGCGAACAGAGGAAGCTTTTGGGTTGTTACTGGATTTAATGGAACATGATAAAGATTATAATGTCAGAGCCGAAGCAGCTAATTCTCTTGCTAACTATGGTGAGCGAGCAATTCCCCATCTCGTATACCTATTCCAACAAGACTCTAATTGGTTGGTAAGGCAAAGTATTCTGGGAGACTCGTAAAATGCGGTAAAAGCGCATAAAACGGTACAAAATTGTTGTCTGAGTGAGGGGTGGTAAACGGTAATAGGAGTTGAACCTCCCACCCATCTTTCTAGAC
>JAAUYI010184770.1_pt1 | contig 28376 bp, 27 predicted proteins | sample 7278041 | NCBI WGS metagenome assembly JAAUYI01 (sample SAMN14350216, study PRJNA611818) | marine sediment metagenome | isolation source: surface marine sediment (0.6m) | place: French Polynesia: Moorea | collected 2018-08
ATTTTGATGGGCAAACCAACTTCTAGACTTCTCCTCTCCTCCTCTGACTCTGCGCTCTCTGCGCCTCTGCGGTTTCTGACTCTACCCCTCATAACTAATGTGGTAGACCACTAGAAGCAGCTTTTTCAGCAGCTGCACGGGATGCTTCTATCAACGGTGCTCCCATATTTTTCACCATTTGCACTAATTCAGCACCTGCTTTGTCTGGCGAACCCACTCCAAAGGGTGGTGCGGGATTATATTCCAGCATTAACTCAATGAACTTGGCTGTATCTTCCCCACAGAGTATGGCTGTAATCTGGAGAGCGAAATCAATTCCCGCAGTTACTCCACCTCCGGTGATCCTGTTGCGATCTATCACTACTCTTTCTGTGCTTACTTCCGCACCCATCAATTGCAGTTGCTCCCGAAATGCCCAGTGAGAAGTTGCTTTATAACCCCGCAATAATCCCGCCGCCCCTAAAATTAGGGAACCCGTACAAACGGCGGTGATATATTTTGCTGTCTGGGCTTGTAACTGCAAAAATGACAGCATTTCCTCATCTTGCATCATTTCCACCGTTCCAGACACTCCACCTGGCACGCACAATACATCTAGTGGAGGACATTCGGCTAAAGTAGTGGAAGGTAAAATAGTTAACCCACAATTACTCACTACGGGTTCGAGAGACTTCCACAATAGTAATACTTGGGCATTGGGAATTTGTGAAAATACTTGGTATGGTCCAGTAATATCTAGCTGGGTCATATCAGGATAAATAACTAGACCAATGGTGTATTTTGGCTGATTTTCCATATTCTCAAACTTAAGTCATATTTCAATTTCAGTTATTCTAGGACTTAATTTATAAGTCGTAAATTACCCAGTTGAGTACATTTTTGTTATGTCCCCAGATTTAGAAGGATTAATTCATCAAATTGGCGATGCTAACAACGAACAAGAACTTCGTTTTAGCTATATGGATGTAGCAGGAGAATTATTTGCTGCTCAACACTGGGGTATTTCTTTACTAGAAAACCATACTCAACCAGCTACCATCGATATTCAAGGATTGCCAGATGGTTTTATCGATTACTACGAAAAAATCGGCATACTCATAGATCCTGTAATGGAGTATGTATGGAAAAATCATGCACCTGCCCACGAACAGGTTATTTTTACTGAAGAGACTTGGAAACAAAGTCAGCTATATCAAAGCGGTTGCGGTAAGAGATATGACCACGAACATATTATGACTGGCCCCATTGTTGGAGATGGCAAAATTATTGGTACCCTTAATTTTGCTCGCACCAGAGGTACTCCCCCATTCAATACCCAGGATTTGATGCGCCTGAGTGCAATTTGCAATCATATTTCTGCCAAATTAGCCTATTTGCGATCGCTCAACCCTTTCCCAAAACTACCTAGCTTAACCCCAAGGGAGTTAGACATTGCAGAATTAGTGACAAGTGGCTTAACTAACAAAGAAATAGCTGCTAGATTATGGATTAGTCAAAATACAGTCAAACAAACTTTAAAACGTATTTTTCGCAAACTCAATGTATCATCACGTACCGAGATGGTAGCAAAATTACTCTCATCATCTTGCTAATTTTTGAATTTTGTAGATTGTGCTGCATTGTATAGAGTAACTGTGGTAAAAGCAAATTTAGCTGCCAGTTAACAAAAAATTGGGCGTTGCTGAATTGAAGTATGAAATTCAAAAATGGAATAATTAAAACTCTTATTCTCTGCGCCTTTGCGCGACGGACACTTTGCTTATGCCGGGGAACCCGTCCACCGCAAGTGTCCTCCTCTGCGTGAGATAAATTCAGACCTGGATTCAGCAATGCCAAAAATTGACAAGGAAAAAATGTTTGACTATACCCTTGAAACTCTCAATAATGGACTAATTCATAAGTACTCCATCATTCAAAATAAACAGCCGCTTTGTTATGCCGATGTATTAAATTTATGGCAAAGGGATGAAGATTTTCGCTGTTTCTTTATCTCACTTCTATCAGATGTATCCTTTTCTGCTTATCGCTGGGAAACTCCACCAATTACAAATGATACAGCTAAATGCCAATTTGAATTTGTGATTCTCAATTGTCCGGGAATTGCCCGTACTCCCGACAGTAAAACCTATGCCAATTATTTCACTACATCAGACCTTGATGATGGAATTGTTGTATTTGAGAATTTGGGCAAAGATGCAGTGCTTGTGGTTCCATCGCCACGGGGTTCGGAATCTGCATATGGTCATCTTGCTACATTCATTCGCCATGCACCAGATTCGCAAAAACATACCTTGTGGCGTATCGTCGGACAAACTATGGAAAAACAAATCAGCGATCGCCCAATTTGGTTAAGTACTGCGGGTGGCGGAGTATCCTGGCTACATGTAAGGTTGGATTCTAGACCGAAATATTACGGTTTCCAACCGTATAAAAATCATTATTACTGAATAGATGGAGATAGATTCACAGTTGGTAAATGCTGTTGTTTCATGGCAAGCTGTGCAACCATTTCTGCACGGGATGAAACTTCCAACTTCCGGAACATCCTTTTCAAAGCTTGCTTGACGGAATTTTCAGTAATCCAAAGTTCCCTGCCAATTTCTGCATTTGTTCGCCCCAAAGCAACCAATGAAGCAATTTCTAATTCACGGGGCGTTAAGCGATCGCACCTCAAAGTTTGCTGTTGTGAGCGCACCGTTGCCATCCACAGAGATAAGTGTAAACAGATACCACTCAAATCCGCTAGATTTTGTCTATCGAAGGCAGGTAATGATTTTTCTCGGGTAAAGCCCAATCCACCGACTAATTGACCGTTACTTACCAGGGGTCCAGCCATTACGTGCCAATGGTCTGGGCGGGGGCAGATAATTTGCCAAGTTTTAGGTGATACTACTAGTGCTTCGTGGACAGGAGCATGGTGTTCCACTACATAACGTAAAACAGGATTGTGTTCGATGGATAGGGCAGTTTGCAGCGTTTTTTTAAGCTGATTATTTGGTAGGGAAACGCGATCAAATAAAAATATGCCCCATCGTTTAGCGGTAAAATATTTACCCATTTTTGGCAAAACTTGCGATCGCAAGGCTGTTTCATCTTTTACTTGATTGATGGCTGCAAATAAAAGCTGCAAGGAACTCGTCATAGCCGCAAAAAAAGTGTACTCGATCGAGGACTGGGCGAAGTCAATTCACCTCTTTTAATCTTAACTTTAGTGTCAATGACTAGGAGAAAACCGATGTCTAATTATGCCCATCCTGAAGTTTTGGTTGATACACAATGGTTAATGGATCATCTCAAAGATCCTACTGTGCGCGTGGTAGAAGTTGATATGAGTCCCGAGCCATATAAAGATGCTCACATTCCCGGTGCAATTTTCTGGGATATCCTAGCAGATTTGCTCAAATCCGACCTCAGCATCAATCTCGATCCAACAGCTATGGAAAAACTGCTGTCCAAATCGGGAATTTCTCAATCAACAACTGTCATTGCTTACGGTAGTTATCCCGGTACGGGAGCTTGGATTTTCTGGATATTGAAAACTTTGGGACATGATAAAGTATACGTCCTCAACGGTGGGCATCAAAAATGGGTAGCAGAAGGTCGTCCAGTGGTATCAGAGTTGTCAAACTTTACACCTACTCAGTATCGGGCAAAATCCCCTGATGTCAGTTTGCGGGTGTTACAGCCAGAAGTGCAAGCATCTTTGGAACGGGAGGATTGCGTGTTGTTAGATGTTCGTACCCCTGAAGAGTATCGAGGCGAAGTATTTTTGATGAAACCATCAGAAGGGACAGAACGTGGGGGTCATATTCCGGGAGCCGTGCATATTCAACATACCCGAACCCTGAATGAAGATGGAACTTTTAAGTCAGCAGAGGAGTTACACGCTCTTTATGGTAGTCATGGTGTTACTGTTGATAAACAGGTGTTTCCTTATTGTGCCATTGGTGGGCGTTCTGCATATACCTGGTTTGTTTTGAAGTATTTACTGGGTTATCCCAATGTGCGAAATTATGATGGTTCGTGGAATGAGTGGAGTCGTCTGCCGAATGTGGCGATTGAGCAGTGATGACAATTGTAGTTAAATCTGTTTACCTGATAACTTGCAGCAATCTCGTTTAGCCCACATTCCCACCTTGAAATAAATTTCAAGGCTAACACTTCGACTTCGCTCAGTGTTAGCGATGAGCGTAGCCGAATCGCTAATAAACCAAGTACGTTAAAGCTTCGGCTTCGCTCAGCTTTAACATCGAGGCTTCCGGTGAGCGTTCAGCCGAACCGCGTAGCCGAGATGTTAAAACGCACTCTCATACCTTACCCAGTCTGATTTATCAGACTTTGTATTTGAGCCTGGGATTTTAATCCTAGGCGGACATTTGGGCTAGTTGAGAATGGTGCAAGTTATGAGTTTACCAAACTAATTTGCTTACTTCCCAGAGAATTAGGAATTACAGAAATTCAAGTTTATTAGTTTGGTTGAATTTTAGCTATTTTGAATACTTGGCGAAAGCCAGGTCTTGGTTCAAAATAATAAAGTAGTTGGTTTCTAAAGAGAGCTTATTATGGCTGTTAGCTCCAATTCAAACTGGGATTTGTCAGTTTACAACCGCGATGGTCAACTTGTTCTGGTAGTTGAAGTTAAGCGCAAAACCAACGTATCAACAGAGTGGGTTACAAAATTCCGACGCAATCTTCTTGCACATGGCATTTTTCCCAAGGCTCCATATTTTCTGATAGCCTTGCTAGACAAATTTTACCTATGGACTAACGCTGAGGCTGATCTCGATCTTCTAAGTGAACCTACTTACATTATCGATGCACGTCCTATTCTTAACCCTTACTTTGAACGAGCAGGGGTGACGGCTGAACAAATCAGTCCACAAAGTCTTGAACTCATTATTACATCTTGGCTGGGAGAGATTATTCACTCTGAAAAATTGCCCGAAAATGTGGATACTTCTCAGCGTTGGTTAATTGATTCGGGATTGTATGCTGCTTTAGCCGGAGGAAAGTTTAAGCATGAGGCGGTTGCGTGAATATTTATGTTGAAACCAATTTTGTTTTAGAGCTAACCTTCGAGCAAGAACAGTGTGCAAGTTGCGAACAGGTTCTCAACCTTTGTGAAGCAGGGCAAGCAAAACTTATTATTCCAGCATATAGCCTTGCTGAACCTCATGAGAAACTCAACCGTCAACGCAATAAGCGACGAGAATTACAAAAGTCTCTCAATGATGAATTGAGTCAACTTAAACGTACATCTTCTTATACAAATCGTATTAACAATATCCAAGATATGACCAGCTTGATAGTGCAAAGCAATGAAGAGGAACGGCATCGCTTTATTCAATATCGAGAGCGGCTCCTCAATGTTGGAGAAATTGTTGCACTTACTGCCGATATTCTAATTGAGGCAGCTTCTTGTGAAGACAATTATGATTTGAAGCCACAAGATGCTATTGTTTTTGCATCAATCATCAATCACCTACAACGGGATTGTCCACAACAGGCATGTTTTTTGAATCGAAACTCCAAAGATTTTGACAGCCCTGATATTGTTAACGAACTCAATAAATTTAAATGTAAGATGATTCCACGATTCGATCATGGTTATAGTTTTATTCAGTCGCAGTTATCATCTGAGTAAGCAGAGACATATAGTTTTATCGCTGTGAACTCATTGATCTATAGCTAATTATGCGATCGCTCCCATCATCCCACAAAAACCCCCAACAAACACTCAACCCACCAATACTATCCAGTGCTAACCTCAACTGGAGGGGCATTGTGTTGGAGCATTGTCAGCAACCTATATGTAATCTACCCCAATGCGCGATCGCTTGGCATACTCTCTCTATTACCCAGGCTCATAGTGGTAATACCCGCGTAGCAGTAAATGGACAGTGGCAGCATCACCCAGCTAAACCAGGAGAACTTTGGATTTTACCCGCTAACCAAACTACCCAAAGTCAGTGGGATGGGGAGTTAGAATATTTCCGTCTGTTGATTGAACCCCATTGGCTCAGAACCCTAGCCACCGATGTCATGGGACATCAAAGTTATTGTTTGGATTTGAATTTACAGGCTACCGACCCCCTAGTTTATCAGATTGTGCTTGCACTCCATACAGAACTAGTACAAAATCCCAATGCCAGCCATTTCTATGCAGAAGCCCTGGGACACGCTCTGGGAGTGCATCTATTGAAACGATATGCCTTGCTGGATACTGACTCAATCTCTACAAGTCCTATATCTGGGTCTGACTTTAAACCTGTCATAGAGTACATTAATACCAATTTAAGCCAATCCATTCAATTAGCCCATCTTGCCCAACTAGTTCACATGAGTCCTAATTACTTCGCAGAGCAGTTTAAGCAAGCAATGGGTGTCTCTCCCTATCGTTATGTAACCCAATGTCGCATTCAGACTGCCCAACGGTTATTAAAGCAAAGACATCTATCAATTGCAGAGATTGCGAGTCAAGTAGGCATCCATAACCCCAGTCACTTCGCCCGTCTCTTTCGTCAATGGACGGGAAAAACACCCAAAGCCTATCGGAGTCAAAGCACAAACACAAAGTCAGTTTGAGTCAGATTCTTTTTTACTACAATTACAAATCTGTTTAACCTCAAATTCTTGTAACTCTACCAAGATGTCTTCTAGGCGAGCCGTACATGTTTTCACGATCCCTTTCTTTTCAAAATTACTAGCAGTTCTTACTAAGTTGAGCCCTTCAACTATGACTCTTTGTGAGGGATAATTCTGTAAAAGCTCTAAAATTGAAATTTTATTGTCATCTGCCGCTGATAATACCAAAGCAGAACGTAACGCTTGAATATTTGCTATGTTCTTAGAAGTATGGATTACTTGACCGACTTGAAATAGGATATACTCGCCGATGAGGTTGTTTAGGATATCGTCGAGAAATTTCATACTCACTTCTGATTCAGTTCTAAGGATAGCGCGAAAATCTTCAGGTTTTAATTTAAGAAGATTAAAGTATGTATCCCATCCCTTGGGGATTTTCCCAGTTTCAGCAAAGCTTGTCAAATCGCTAATAGCAAGTGATTCTTGCATTAGACCAAAACTAAAGACAACTTGCTGTGCAATCTGCGGTGTGTTTCCAGCCAAGTTGTATTGATTTCGAGCAATATTTTGTAAGATTTGCTTATTGGTTTTCACTATTGCTTGCGATGTAACTCCAGTATCAGCAATTGTCCTCTGTTGCTCAATTTCCGGAGCTAATACCAAGTTCCCATTGGGTTTTTGTTTGGAGCAATTGTCAGGATATATCTGCAATTGTGTACTACTGTGATTAATGGAGTTTTCAGCCACAGGCAAAATGGCTTGAGAATCATTTATTTTTGACTGCGCGGTGGGATTATTGCAATCACAAAGTAACTCCTGCCGCAATGGACCAAATACTAATGTCAAAAACTTATTCCATTGCTCCGTAAATAATTTAACGTCACGGTAGACTGTATTCAAGTTTTTGAAGTTAATCTTTACTGTTGATTTGGGATAGCGTTTGGCTAGTTCTATAAATGACATATTCTTATTTAAGTATGCCTCATATAAGGCTATTGCCAAGGGTTCTATATCCTCTCTACCTAATGGCGAACCTACAAGTTTATTCACCTGAATTAATATAAATTCAATCTCTTTGTCATTCAGTTCCACCCCTTCATCTTCGAGAATAGATTCATCGAGTAATAAAGTTGATACTCCTTGTGCAGTTAGCGGAATTTTCTGTAAGAATCTCTCTAACTTATCAGAAGCTTTGCCAGTCTGGGAAAAATTTTCCAGTTGTTTATAAGGTATTGAGGTGCGAGTATTTCCGTATTCTAGGATGACAGTTTTAGCGGCATATGCCGATTGCACTGGAGCTAAAACAAAAAAGCTAGCACATAAAAACAGTAAAAGACTTCGAGCAACAAACTTGAGGTTGAGACACTTATCACTGGATGCAGCGAGGAAATTCCCAAATTTCAATTTGAATGCCATTTTTTTAACAGTTAATGGTTAACAGTGAACATTTAACTATAGCGGTTTTCACTTGGATACAATACAGGTGCTTACCTCAACCGGGCTAAAGCCACCCCTCTCCTTACTAAGGCTACGGTGTATACACAAGTTATGGAATTCCCAATAGTAAGAAGGCAAACCTCACCTTGTCCTGACGGACATCCCTCTCCTTAATAAGGAGAGGGAAAGATTTTTGCATCGCAAAAAGCGAGGGTGAGGTGATGATTTCATGGATTGGAGAAATGTGTGTACACAGCATCCTTACTAAGGAGAGGGGAAGGGGGTGAGGTTGCCGAGATTTTGTGTTAACAACAATACTTTTCAAACATCCTCTAATAAATTGCTTTTGCAGGACAAGATTGAGCGTTGAGTAAACCAAGCATTTTGCCCAGAGAAAAGCAGGTAAATTGATTTTGAGGAACCGGAACTTTGCCAGCTGCGATCCAAAATAGTAAACGTTCCGGGTCAAAAATAGCCTGTCGCAATGAACCATTACCACCGATACTTGCATTGTCGTCAAATACAGATAGGGGACTGGCTTGTTTTGTCTTAGGATTGGTGCGATCGCGCAGGATTTTAACTACTTCCGAGGCATTAATTTTACCATAACGGGATTGAGACCCATTTTTTGATAACAGTTGCTCAAATCGCTGATATCGCGATAGGGTTGACTCTACTGGTGGTGAATCTTTACCCTTTACTTCTGGTGACAGGAAATGATTAGTCATATAGATTGTGCCATTTCCTTCCAGTTCGCGCACACCCATTTCCTGATTGAGTAATTCAAATACCCCAGCTTTGCGAGATTTGCCGTCCGTAATCATGATTAAGTCTGCTATTAGACGCTTATTTTTAGCCATGATGGCACGAGCATCTTCGTAGGTGCGGGCATTTTTCATGACTTGAGACATTAACTGCACGTTACTTCTACCATCTGGAGGCATTGCCTCAATGTCTTTTGGATGTGCTGTATCTAATGAAATAGAAATACCTTCAGCATTTAAACCCGAATTTGGCCAAACCATCCCCGGAACTGAAATAATCATATGGGGAATGCCGTCCTGAGGCTGTCGTACAAAAACCGTAGTGTTATCTATCCAGTATTTGATGGGTTCTTCGTTATTGTCTAGGGTCCGACCATGATAAAGATGACCATCAGTGGTAGCATCCCCTGTAGCAGCAAAATTCGCGCAGCCATCATGGAATAAGATATTTGGCAGGGTATAACTGAAAATCTCCTTATATACATCACCGAAGGCTAGAACCATGCAAGCATCCATCGTCATTCCAATGTCAGTGGTGGCATCAACTAAACCCTGGCACTCTTGATAAATTCCAGGAAAGGAATTCCGTTTAGCCAGTTTTGACATTAGCATCAGCTTGCCGAAGAAACTGAGGATACTCATCACTTCTCGATCCATTGAGGCAATTTCATCATGTAACAATTTGCCATGCTGATAGCCCATTTCATAGGGTGTGCCCTGCAACCAGACAACTTTAATTGCACCTCTGTCTTCTCGGTGAGATGGTACTGGTTTCCAATTTCCCTCTCGTGGCTGCCACATCGGTTGGGGTGATTTTTGAACCCCAGGAAGTGGTTTAATATTTTGAGTCAATTGGGAAAAAACTGGCAAAGTGTGCCAATTTAAAACTATTACTAAACATAAGGTGAAGATTAGTATCAATCCATTTTTCAACCAGTTATACATCTTAATCCTCACGTATAAATACCAAACAGAAATACAGTTGATTAGATTTATTTTGATTGTTTGCAACAAAAACAGTTCAGTATAAAATGAAAAGTAGATTTTTTTCTCAGGATTAAAAAAAATAATGTGTTTGGATTTTATACATATTCAATCATTTTATTGACAGTTTTGATATTGAATTAAACAATATTTAACATATAGAGGAATATGAGAAATTTTTTGTTTTCGATGGTTTCCATAGCTGGTATTTTATGGAGGCGTACCAAAAAACTGTTGTTTTGGCTACTAGCAATAGTCGGTACATTGTTGGTGATTTTTATTTCCATAACATACTGGCATAATCATACGCCAAATATTCAAGTTGCACAAAACGCGCCCTTAAAAATAAAGATACAAGCAGTTGACAAGTGGTTTGATGAACTTGAAAAGAGAGACAAGTTCAATGGTACGATATTGTATGCAAAAAAAGGTGAAGTATTGTATCAGAGAAATGTCGGTTTTGCTGATGCGAAAGGCAGCGTTGCGATCTCAAATCGTTCTTCATTTAATTTGGCTTCGGTCTCAAAGCAAATGACGGCGTTGGGTATTATGCTGCTGGCACAGGACAAAAAACTTGATTTTGACGATCGCATTGCCAATTATCTCTCGGAACTGTCTGGCTATGAGGGGATTACCATTCGGAATCTTCTACATCACACCTAAATGGTGTGGTCAAGGTGGTAGCCACGAAAGTTGAGGGTCAAGGAATTAAAGGAATTGACCCTCAACCGTTATTTATATCGTGGCGGAAACCTGACCCACGCGGATTTATCCGCATTGGTCATTTGTAATGATGTGGGTCGTTAATATATTGCTCTATAACTGCATCCGAGATTTTAACAGTCGTGTCATAGAAATAAGCATGAGTCCACAAAGTAGGAAGTTTAAGTAATTGTGGAAACTCTTGTCTTAGATATCGGGATGACCTACCTTTAAAAGCTTTAACAATTGAATTGATTGGTGTCTTAGAGTCATATTCCACTAATATATGAACATGGTCAGGCGCAATTTCTAAGCATTTAATTATCCATCCTTTTTCATTTGCAACCTCAGTCATTATTTGGCTAAGACGCAATTTAACATCTCCGACTAAAACAGGCTTTCTTCTCTTGGGTATCCAAATTAAATGTACAGTTGCAGACCCCACAGAATGATTATTGTGTCTGTACTCCCTACTAGATTTTTTCATCACTTTTAGCAACTATGTTGACAGATATCTTACAGCAATGTAGTGTATATAGCAATGAGACTTATACAAGCCAAGGAGGTGATGGGAGCAGTGGCTAAGAGCAAAACTCCATCTTTTGTAACCATAATTCCTTTAGTGGTTGACAGCAAACAAGAATCAGAGTTGTTAGCTCGTTTTCAAGGGAGTAGGCAGCTATATAATGCTTGCCTAAATGAAGCAATGACTAGGATGGAGTTGGTTAAGAAATCGGATATTTATCAATCAGCTAAAAAGCTGTCTAGAGAACAAAAGAAACAGCGTTATACTATGTTCTCTGAAGCTAGGAAGTTGTATAGATATTCAGATTATGACTTACAAGCTTATGCCACATTAGTTAGTAATAAATCAAAGTGGATTGCTGACAAAATAGACTCCAACACTCAACAGGCGATAGCTACTCGCGCTTTTAGAGCTAGTGAAAAAGTTTTGTTTGGACTAGGTAAAAAAGTTAGGTTTAAAACTACCAATAGATTCAGGTCTGTTGAAGGTAAGACCAATAAACAAGGCTTGCGCTGGAAAGATAATCAATTAGTTTGGGGGAAACTTAAACTCAAGGCTATTATTGATGAATCTAATCCAGTAATTCAGCATGGGCTAAGTTCACCTGTTAAATATGTTCGTCTGTTGTGGAAAGAATTTAACAGTAAACGTCGTTGGTTTGTCCAGTTAATTAATGAAGGAATACCGTACCAAAAACCACAAAACTATATTGCTGATGGTGTTATTGGCTTAGACCTCAATATTTCTAATATTGCCTTTGTGGGTGACAATCACGCTGGGCTACTACCCTTTGCTAATAAAGTTCCTAGCTTCCAGAAGGAAATAGGGAGACTACAAAGAAAAATGCAACGTTCCCAACGTGCTAATAATACTGATAATTATGAGCCAGATTTTTTAGCTAAAAAGGGACGTAAAACAGTTATCAAGCAAGGCAAAGTGAAAAAAAGTAGTCGCAAATGGCACAAGTCTAATAACTACAAAAAGACTGCCCAAAAGAAGCGGGAATTAGAAAGACTAAAAGGTGCTTATGCTAAATCTCAAAATCGTCAAGTAGTCAATGAGATTTTAAGGCATGGCAACATAATTAAAACTGAAAAGATATCCATTAAAGGTTGGCAGAAACGCTATGGTAAGGCTATTTCTGCCAAGTCACCTGGATTTGTGCAATCTGAATTGAAACGCAAAGCTGAAAATGCTAGTGGTCAATTCATCACTTTTTCTACTCAGAAAACTGCACTATCTCAAACTCCTCCGCAATGGTAGTCGTATCAAGAAAAAGCTATCCCAAAGAGTTCATAAAGATGTTAGTGGAGTTGTCATGCACAGAGACATTTTTAGTGCATTTCTGAGTAGATACGTTAATGAGGATGATACGTTGTCATTGCGGGATGCTCAATGTGAGTATCCAAGGTTGGAGCAAACCTTATGGTTGGCATGGCAACAATATCAAACAAACTGTGAACAAGTAGGCGAATCCGAAAGTAGGCTGACTCATTCATCCTTAGAACAGTTCAACCATCAGGGTAAAAGCGTTAACCAGATAGCTATTAAGAGCGAAAAGTTAGCGTCACCTTTGCCTGAATCCACGAACTTATAGTTCGTGGAGTGGCTCAAATCAGGAATACCCCATCACGAGCCATTACCAGCAACACTTCTTCCCAAAGGCAAGATTATGGACGCGAAAACAATGATTTCCTGGCTGCAACCAGAAAAAGTACCGCCACGTTTCCAACCGGGTGAAAAATATGAATACAACAATACAGCTTATGTCCTCCTGGCAGAAATCATTGAGCGCGTATCAGGAATACCATTTCCCGAATTTATGAAAGCCCGAGTATTTACCCCACTGGACATGGGGGATACTGAGGTGTTTAATCAACTTTTAAAGGAGAATGAGCCTAAAGAGCGGGTCTTTGGATTCGAGAAAGAATTTATTTTTTTTGGTAAAAATATCCCAGACGACCTACCAGCATCCGATGGCATTGCCGGAGATAGAAATGTTTATGCCAGTGCATTAGACCTCCTCAAATGGGATGTGGCATTGACAAAAGGGACGTTGTTACCCAAGGAATTTTACAACCAGGCCTATGAATCCGGCATCTTGAACTCAGGTAAAAAAACTGGATACGGGTTTGGGTGGCACTGCCCTCAAAGCAACCAATCCCGCCAAGTGCCATCGGGCTGCGGACTAAGGTGTTTGACATTCTTCACGTTCGGCGATCGCTTGAACACGCCGTACACTACAACTACCATTATCAACAGGAACACAGCAGCAATCAGCCCTGCCCCACTGACAATCAAAGGGTTACCATTGGGGATAAACCTGGGGATCATGAACGTATCGGCATAGTTATTGAAGGTGTTGTGTAGAATGGCGGCGATCAACACACTCCCCCTAGAAGCGACATAGAGCCAGGTGAAGGGGAAGGACAATAATATGACGCAGAAAGTGAACGTTAATACGATGGGGATCAGGTTCTGACCTGGGAAATTCAAGCCAACTACCAGTCCTGGTAGGTGCCAGAAGGCCCAAATAAATCCCACAATGACCGAGGCCTTGACCTCTCCCAAGGGCAGCAGTCGGGGGAGAAGGTACCCGCGCCAGCCGTATTCCTCACCAAATGCAAAGTAGGGAATAATACCAGCACTCCATTGCAACAGATAGACCCACCATAAGGGCATACTCAAGGACCACACAAAACGCCCTAAGCCCGTCAGATGATTGAAGAGGAGCACACTTCCCAAAAAGAGTGGTGGGGCTATCAGAGCCATCAGGTAGTACTTCTCAGCCCGCCATATCCCCAGCGATCCCTTCAGTCCTTCCTTACTGACGAAGAGCCGCATAATCATGGCTGCAATCATCGGACCGAACATCCCGTAAGCGACACCGAAGGGTCCCACTGTGATGTCGAGATCCCCTGGGACCTTCATTGAGGTCAATACTTGCCCCAAGTAGGGCAAAATGCTTGGTCCCCAGTAGAGCCAACTGAACCCATAGGCCAGAACCGTGAACAGAATCACCTCACGCCACTTGACCCTTGCGTTGGATCGCTGTGTCAATAATCTGTTGTTCATTTCAGTTTACCAATATGCTGTACGGTAACACCCGTCGCAATTTTTTTCCCATTCTCAACTCGCACACCCCCTTCAGGCATGGGCGGACCATCGTGATCTCGAAAGTAAAGCGGCAGCCCTTCTGCGAACCAGATCGAAGAATCGAAGTTAAGCTCCTGACGCTGATGGTGAATATGGATGTGGGGTTCACTTGAAGAACCGGAACTGCCGCATTGGGCAATTACCTGTCCTTCTGACACGCGCTCTCCTACCTTCACGCGAACAGTTCCAGGCTTGAAATGACCAATCGCCAGGTACGTCCCCGTTTCGTCCAGCTTGATGACGACTAAATTAGCAGGATTTTTAACCAGCGCTTCGCCGTTAATCGGTGTATCCGGCTCCCCATCATGGGCTAGTGTGACAATCCCGGCAGCGGGAGCCACCACAGGGACACCGTAACAGCCATAATCCGTCAGTTTGGGACTGCCCGTCAAGTACGGCTCCACTACAAAATCATATGCCCACCGGGCACCAGGGATAGTGACATGATAGTTAACGTCTGCCGTATCTCCTCCCCACGCTGTTTTGAGGGGGACATTGGCTGGCAGGCGCACCGTGGCGGCAGGTTTTTTGGTATCAATTGACGCTGGATAGGGCAGCGATAGATCCGCGAAAGCTGGCACTAAAAACAACAGCGATCCTAACGCGGTGATGATGATGCGTTTGCTGACACGCCGCCCTTTGATGGCATATAGTACAGCGTCAATCAGGAAAATCAAACCTAGGGTGAAAAGAATTTGCGTGTTAAAGAGGATACCCCATGCCCACGCCCTGGCTATTCCACCCAAAAGTATCATAACTAACAGGCATATGGTCACCAGGAGCATGATAATGATCGGCATCCAACGCAAGATGCGCCGAAAAGCAGAATTTTTCAAGGGATATCTCGATCTCGATCGACTTTTTCCCATCGTAGACTCCTCAAATTTGGTTCAATGGCTACTGTGTGTAGGGAGCTAAATTTTCACGGTTAGAGACTTCCCAAAAATCAATCTCAAACAAAATTCCACAAACCGAGGCAATCTTGAAACAACTAGCAGATATTAACTCGAAAGCAGACTTTGACACATCTACTTTACGGTTGAGTATGGATGCCAAAGCTCCCGTCAAAAAGCCGTGAATTTAATACTGACTGATGCTATTGGCGAAATATAGTTTCATGTTTAAAAACCTGCTTTTGCGTGATTTATCTAGATAAATAAGGGTTTTAAACCTCATCCATCTTGAGAACTGGAGTTTTCCCTCTAGGAAATACCAAAAAAGAAATTCCCCTGTAGGGGCACGGCACCTACAATATTCTTGCATAGGTCATAACCTTAATCATGCCGTGCCCACCTCACCCGATTGAATATTCGTAAGCAAAAACTATAGTTTTCAAAGTAGACATGGTTTACCAGTGTTTTCAAGGTTAAGAACTTAAGAACTAATTCGCCAACAGGGTCTTCACTTTTTCCTCCGAGCGAGAATAACCTTAACACCTGAATTTTCGCACAGTTTACCAGAAGAATCGAACACATACCTCCAGGAGGCGATCGCTACACTATTTGTAACAAAACCTTGGCTCGTCTGGAGGGATATAATGAAAATTCTGGTCATTGGGGGTACGAACTTTATTGGACCCCATGTAATTCGCTATCTGGCATCATCAGGGCATCAAATCGCTGCTTTTCATCGCGGTAAGACAGATGCCAATTTACCCAATCAAGTAGAACATATTTTAGGCGATCGCCACCACTTACACCAGTACCAACCCCAAATCCAACAATTTGCTCCGGATGTGGTACTGGATATGATTCCCTACATCCTGTCCGACGCGCAAATGGTAATTGAAACCATTCATAGTATATGCGATCGCGTGGTGGCAATTAGCAGTCAGGATGTGTATCGTGCCCGTGATATTATCTGGGGTATAGAAACCAATCTTCTAGATTCTACCCCCCTGAAAGAAGATTCTCCATTGCGATCGCATTACTATCCCTACAAGGATGGGGCACCCTTGGGATTACCCCCGGACTATGAAAAAATTCTAGTGGAGCAAACCTATTTAAACGCACCCAATTTACAAGCAACTATCTTGCGATTACCAATGGTTTATGGAGCGAACGATCCCTTACATCGCTTTGCTGCATATCTACAACGCATGGATAGAGGGCGAAAAGCTATCATACTGGAAGAGAACTTAGCCCATTGGCGTAGTAGCTATGGCTATGTGGAAAATGTAGCATGGGGAATTGCTCTAGCCGTCGAGCATCAAATTAAGAGAGATTCCCTTTCGGATAGCTTCCTTAACCGCATTTTCAATATTTCTGAAGCCACACCCTTTACAGAAATGGAACGTCTGGAGCTGTTAGGCAAGTTAGCAGGTTGGAAAGGTGAAGTAATTGCAGTAAACAAGGATTACCTACCTGAATCTTGGCAACTCCCCTTTAATATGCAGCAAGATTGGGTAACAGACTCAAACCGGATTCGCCAGGAGTTGGGTTATCAGGAACCTATAGATAGAAGCGAAGCCATGAAACGCACACTAGAATGGGAGCGGTTATATCCTCCAGTAGACATCAGTCAATCTGCCAGTGCGATCGCACTTTTAGAGGAAACTGTAGAAGACGCTATTTTGAAATCAATGTGATATCCGCAGAACCGCATTTTACTGCGGAGACTCACCCCAACCCTCTCTTACCCTCTCCTTAATAAGGAGAGGGTAACCCAGGCGGGTGAGGTTTCTAACTATTCATCCGCACATGATATAAATCCTATTATAGTTAGAATAATTGCCATCAATCTTTTTTATTTTCTTGGCATAAATTCAAATCATAAATATCGATTTATAAAAACAAATATAAACTATATTGGTAAATTTATTTTGGAATTTATATCAAATTTTAAAGCATTAATTATTGTATTTATAGTCAGTATAATATTGTTACACTATAATTATTTAGCGGTAAATATATCAATGAAACAGAATTTTGCATTAATGTCTCAATACAATCAATGGATGAATCAAAATATCTATAATGCTGTTAAACATCTAAATAGTACAGAACTATCTGAAAATTGCGGTCTTTTTTTTGATTCTATTCTAGGCACATTAAATCACTTATTAGTTGCAGACATTATTTGGTTAAAACGCTTTGCAAATCACCCTACAGGCTTTAAATCATTAGATTATGTCCGTTCCTTATCTCAACCATTGGCATTAAATCAAATATTGTACTCTGAATTGCCTCAGTTGAGGTATGAACGGGAAAAAATGGATGAAGTGATTATTAATTGCTTTGATGAAGTTTCAGAGCAGGATTACGAGGTGATTTTACCTTATGAGAATACCAAAAAACAACCATTTGAAAAAAGATTTGGTTTTTTAGTACATCATTTTTTTAATCACCAAACCCATCATCGTGGTCAATTAACTACTATACTGAGCCAACGAGGTATTGATTTTGGTGTAACTGACTTATTGGTGCTTATTCCTAATTCATAGAAGCTCACACTGCTGAATATAACAGTTTTCAGTTGAGTGAGGTACAAAATCAGACCTCACTCCGTCCTCCGGACAGCCCTGTCATTATTAATAACAGGGGAAGAAAGCGAGGTAAGCATCTGTATTGCATCCAAGTGAAAACCGCTATAATCGTAGTTACAAACCCCTCAATTAATTGATGGGGTTCTCTTTTTACTTGGTTAACTTTCCTTAAGCTAAAGCACACCTAAATTAAATATTTGGACAGGCAGGGATGCTCCGCAGTCGCTACAACGGGGGGAACCAGAGCAACGCGCTACTCTCCATCCCACAAGAGCTAGACTAATTTTAGGTTATATAGTTTTCGCCTCAAGCTCCGTATCTTTAGAGCCGGGGTTGCTGACATGATTTGTAATAAATGCCAATATTATTATTTTCCCATAAATTTATTTCTATACTTGGAGGTATTGACAAAATTCATCGTTATGGAAATGTGACAAATCTCTAAAAGTAAGGTAAAACTAAAAATAGACTGTCGTTAGTTCCAGAATTACTCGTGTTCAGGGACGGGCATGTCAAACGTCCCATCACATATCTTGCACCTTCTCAATCACAGTAAGTAGGGTTATGTCCCACTTACGACAAAATAAATAAGGCATTGCTGAATCAAGGGATGAATATGAATGGAGTGGGCATCCTGCCCGCTTGAAAATATAAAGAACGGGCACTCCGACTCATTCCACAGAACTATTAAAATCATCCTGCATTTACAACGTCCAAAATAAAGGTTTCAGACTCTGATTTTCTGAAAAATCTTGTGCTGCAAGATGTAAACAATCACTCAAAGATAAATCATCAGGAGAATAACAATGGTAACCCCAATTGATGACATCTACGACAAAATTAATGGTCTTTTCGGTGGAAAAGATCCTAATCAGATTTTATGCATGTTAATACCAGGAACTCCATTAGGTGATGGGGAATATTATGATACTTCTCAAGGCGGCGAGGTTGCAAAGGCACGTGCGGATGTATTGGTAGATAATCTTTACGACATCTGCCAAATCACTGGCAGCGACAATAATAAAAAATTATCTTACCAATATGGCAGTGCTTTGAATGTTTTGATTCCTAAATTAGACCCTGAGCTGGAGAAAAGGAAAGCGGAGTTACGAGGCTTCTTACAGAGTCCATATAAAGGCGAGATGATGGATGCCGAAGGCAATCCTATCAAAGGTAGTTACGAAGACGTATTCTACAGTCTTCAAAAGGATTTAGTCACAGCTCAAGAGCAATGGGAGAAGGAGCAACAAGAGAAAAAGGATGAATTGAAGACCAAATATCCAAATGATATAAAACAAGTAAATAATGAGTATGAGGAATGGTATCAACAAGTAGCCAAGGGTAGAAAGCTAGAAATAAATGACAAAAGGGACAGATGCCTTGCAGTGTTTTCTGACAACGAGATGAATATCATCAATGCCATCCTTAATAGTGGAACAGGCGCGGAGATTGAAGGGTATAGAACAGAGTTAAAAAATGCAGGAAAGGAGTCATCAGTAAGTTATAGAACGATTTATCCAGTCGATCTCATACCTAACACATGGACTCAGGCACTAGCAACGAATTTTAATTTTGTGGATCTATTGAGTTCTCCTGATTTTATTCTCCAAGAATTGGAAAATACGCAATCACAATTATCTCAGGAAATGGGGAATCTAGACTTTCTTGATAGTAATGAAGCTGGTGATATACAACAGGCAGCTAAAGCATATCAAGAGGCACAGGACAATTATAACACTGCACAGAGTGACCTCACTAAGACTTTAAGTAAAAATTCGATTGCAGCACTGAAAATATATTTTGCTAATAGACAACCTAAGACTGCAGAGGAAGATAAACAAGCCTCTGGTCAGCAATTCCAAGAAGTAACAAAATTGGCTGAGGAAATAGAAAGTGGACAAACCGATCAAGAAAAACAAGATCCTGGATCAGAAAAGTTAGGTCCTATTCGTCAAGAGGATTGGGACACTATTCAAAAGGGTCAATTGGATCTGATTGACAAACAGCAGAATCTAACCAAAACAGCTCAAGCAGTAGCAGACGCAAGTCTTGATTATATAAAAGCAAAAGGTACTCATACTCAGACAGGGCGGATTGCTAGCAAAATCAACGAATTGAACCAGAAGGTTGACAAACTTAACAGGGAATTAATGGCAGCCTCTAAAAACTATGATCAGGGTAGCCAGTCAGGTAACCTAACTTCCTATGACGACTCTGGGCTTTTTGATACGGTTACAATAGATTTTAGCTCAAGTAGTCTAGAAGAGAAATCAAACTTAGCTGCTTCCGCTTCACAAACTAGTTGGAATGTAGATTTGTTTTTGGGTAGCGCAGGTGGTTCGACTAGCGATTCCTCTTCTGATTTTACTCAAAGCCACATAAGTAAGGACGAGAACATCCAGATAGGTTTCTTGGCAACCAAAGTTACTATTGAGCGTGGTTGGTTTGAACCAGGTATTTTCAATCTGACAAAGGATATGGAATCGGTTTCTGAGCAAAAAATATCCCTTGGTTCACCTAGTCAGCAAGATTTGCAGAATCCGGATACTCTCAATAAATATAACGATGCCATCTTCCCTGCCTATCCTGTTGCTTTTATCATTGCTAAGGATATTTCTATCAAATTCAAGATTAATCAGAGTTCAGTTGCTGCAGCTAACAAGATGATACAGCACCAGAGTAATGTTGGGGGTGGTTTTCTATGTTTTAGTGCCTCTCACTCTGAAAGTTCCGACCAAGAATCTAAGTCTTTATCCTCCAATGTAATGGGTGAAAATGTGATGATTAGGCTTCCTGGCTCACAAATTATTGGTTGGTATCTTGAGTACACTCCTAAAGACAACACTACACATACATCATCGAAAGATAATGACACCACCAATCAATTTATTTCGGCTTTTAAAAGTGTCTCATCATCTTGAAAAAGTTGAGAAAGCTGAAACATAAAGAGTTGACGCTAAGTACCTGGTAATTCTGGCTCTTTTGAGGGGTCACAGATCCCCGACTTCTTTAAGAAGTCGGGGATCGCTCACACCCGCGACTCGTCAAGTTGGCGCTACATCTCCTGCCATATGGACGTATGTGAGTGATCTCCTCACTCACATACTCAGGAGTTTTACGCCTATTGTGTAACCCGATAATGTTTGACTGAAATACCAGTTATCGCATTCATGATGGCAGACTTATTGTCAAGTTTTTAGACAGCACTATTCGTAAATAGCAGCCTTCAATTTGATAAGCAAAACCCTGTCCGCTATATTTGAGGTATACTTGTACTACTAACTCTTCCATTTAGTTTGCTCAAAGATGGATATCACAACTACGTTGAATGAAATTACAGCCCTCAGTATTGAAGACAGAATTCGTCTTGTGCAAGCAATCTGGGACAGTATTGCAGCAGAGCAGGTTTATCCTGATTTGACAGAGGTACAAAAGCGTGAGCTTGATTATCGCATCGATGACTATGAAATAAATCCAGACAATGTACTGACTTGGGAAGAAATTAAAGCATCGGTTAAGGTAATTTCTGAAAATAATTTTACCAATGACAAGGGCGCAAGCCTTGCGCCCCTACGGTGAATTTGTAATCACCTGGTAATTTTAATTCTGGAAATCTCCTAAGTACGCACGCTTACCGCCAAATCATATTCCTAAGTACCACTGGATGAAACAGTTTTTTCTGTTACAATTGCTTCCTGATTTTCCGCACTGGGGAACAATGCCTTAGTAATCCAAGAAGTTAAAACATGGGACAACAATCCTAAAGGGCCAGCAAATAAACACAAAGCAATGGAATGAACCGTCCAAATACCTGTTTTTTGCCCTTCCCAATATACCCATCTACCCACAAATAAATCCAACACCAAAAAGTGAATCCAACCAGTTGCAGCAGCGTTCTCATCGGCAAAAAATCTCGCAATATCTGCTAACTGGGGATTAGACAAAGCCTGGGCATTTTCTGGTGTGACACTGTTGATGAATAGATATAAATACACCGCAGCTAAAGCCACAAAAGGCAGATATGATTCCATTACCTTGCGCGTGACTTTCCAGTTAGGCAAAAAAATCATCAATGCCCAAAATGGCAACACGAAAACATTAGCACCATTGAAGATTTGCGATACTGACATAAAACTTTACAAAAACTTGCCAATAATAAATGTAACCCATTGGTTGACAGTTGTTAGTTGTTAGTTGTTAGTTGTCAGTTGACGGTTGACGGTTGATTCTTCACTCCTTCACTCCTTCACTCCTTCCCTCCTCTTCTAGAGTGTTACCAATTGGGACTCAATTGCGGAGGTATCCAAATCTTTGCCAATAAATACTAAACTAGTTTGCCTAGCTTCATCACTTTGCCAAGGGCGATCGTAAAATTGATCGAATCGGGTTCCTACTCCCTGCATAACTAAACGCATGGACTTATTAGGTACTGAGACAAACCCCTTAATACGATAAATATCCTGCTTTTGTGCGATCGCTTGCAACCCCATCATCAATTTTTCTGGATGGTAATCACGATCTAAAATCAGGTGAGTGGAGCTAATTTCATCATCATGGTCGTGGTCTTCTTCGGTATCATGATGGCTGGGACGACTATCTAAGTTTTCTTCTACCGCTGCATTAAACCCTAACAGTAGGGACGGATCGAGTTTCCCTTCACAGCTGTCCACCATCTTCACTACCCTAGGCAACTCTTGCTTAACTAATTCCTCCACTGTAGCTTTTGTTGCCCCATCCACTAAATCAGTTTTATTCAAAATCACTAAATCCGCACAAGCTAACTGATCCTCAAACAACTCTTGCAGTGGGGTTTCATGCTCCAGGCTATCATCAGCCTCCCGTTGTGCTGCCACTGCTTGCGGGTCACTAGCAAATGTACCTGCGGCTACTGCGGCACAATCTACCACCGTAATTACCGCATCTACCGTGGCACCAGAACGAATTTCATGCCAACGAAAGGCTTTTACTAGGGGCTTGGGTAAGGCTAAACCACTAGTTTCAATCAAAATACAGTCAATACTGTCCCTGCGTTGGAGTAGCTTCTGCATTGTGGGCAAAAATTCCTCCTGCACCGTACAGCACAGACAGCCATTGGTAAGCTCGAATATACTATCGCTGCTGTCACTATCTTCCGGGCAAATTTGACAGGATTTTAATAATTCTCCATCTATACCAAGTTCGCCAAACTCATTGACTAAAACCGCAATGCGTCGTCCTTGGTTATTTTGCAATAAATGACGAATCAGGGTTGTTTTACCACTACCTAAGAAGCCGGTGATGACGGTAACTGGGATTTTTGCTGCCATGTTAGTTCGCTAAAGAGATAATTTAGGGGCAATTCTTCTAAGAAGGAAAAAAGCATTCACCTTTTACTTTCCTAGAGGCACTGCCCCCATAGATTAATTATTCCAGATTGGTTTGGTTTATAGCCGTTGTGTAAAGATTTAATCAGCTGTGGCTAATTCAGTGCTACCACGGCTGCGACGACGGGTGAGGGTATTGTAAACCATAATCCCGATCGCTTTAATTAAATTACCTTCCAATTCCTGGAACATCTTCATGTTCATGCCAAAGGCATCATTGGCTTCATCCACAATGCGATCGCCTGTAGAATCATCAATGGGTAGCTCGTCTAAAGTTTGACGATATTTGTTTTTAAAGGCTTTCTCGTCGCTAATATCGGCAAATTCGTAAAAAGCGGTGCCACCATCATCAAGTTTCATTGCTGTTTGAGCAATACCCTTGAGAATTTGTCCTCCTGACAAGTCACCCAGATAACGGGTGTAGGAATGGGCTACCAATAACTCTGGCTCTTTCTCTGATAATTCCCGGATGCGCTGTACATACTCTTCTCCCGCAGGGGATAGTTTAATTTGCTCCCGCCAGTTAGCACCATAGTAATAGCTCAAGTCTTGCTCTAAACTTTTTTTGCGGTATAGCTCTTTAAAGTTAATTTGAGAAACAATGGGATGGTTTTGCAGCTTATCCATCTCCTCTTCCATTGCCGAGTAAACAAAGTAGAGGTTTGCTACTAATTTCCGATAGGAGTTTTTCTCAACTACTCCCTTTAAAAAACACTTGACAAAACCTACATTTTCTGCCATTGTGTGGGCTTTTTTTGTGCCTACACGCAATTTGCTTGCTAAATTGCTGCTCATGCTAAATTTCTCAACTTTAAAAGGTTAACTGCAGGAGATTTCAATTATAAGGGGGCTTACAAAAGCCACTAAAAAGTTACGATAGAACTTTTTGATAAGAACTTTTATTAAAATTTTTTAAGTTTCTCCCCTCTTAACCTGTTATTAAAGCCAATCAATCTCTGTAGATATTGGTTGTGGGCATTAGTTTTGCCAGCTTTTATAATCAATGGTATTGGCGGAAAATACTGGCAAATATAGATTGCTATATTCTGTGCTGGGGAGAGAATTTTTCTGCATAATTACGTAAACAAACTTAATATTTTGCAACTGCTTAATTGCGATGGCATTTAGATTAGATCCCTGACTTCTATGCTAGATACCCGAACAATGTGCGGATATTGATGCAGAAGTTGGGGATCTCTTACCTCGCGGGCATTTAGATCCCCGACTTCTATGCTAGATACCCCCATGATGTGCGGATATTGAAGCAGAAGTCGGGGATCTCTTACCTAACCTGATGAACTATAGTTTCTTTGAAACAGCTTTACGGTAAACGCATTTACTTTACTAAGTCTTTACAACCAAGTAGTAGAATCCATCGGCATTTTCCCTGACAATAGCCAGTATGAATGTGGATTGCTATGAACCTATAATTCAATTCAAATCCTGAAGAATGAGAATTCATCAGGAATTTGTAGATTGGGTGTATAGTGATATTCTCCAATTTAAGCAAACAATAATCGGTATAAAGCCCCCAAATGCTATTTGTACAGGTGGAAAAATTTTTCCCTACTGTTTGTTGCCCTCCCCAGTTGCTCTACTTGGGGAGCCACCCTTGGGCGCGGAGTAAGAACCCAACAAAGCACTGCTCTCTTGATTTATGGATGGGGTAGTAGTTAGCGCAGCACAAGAGTGCAGGAGGCTAACTGTTAGCGCAGCTCCTCCGCAGGAGGCTAACTGATAACTGAATAACTGATAACTGATAACTGAAATAACTGTGTGGAGTGATTAATATGGTTTCATCAATAACTCGGAATCAAATTAGTGGGGATTTAAGTACTGTCCTAGCAAATATGGAAGGTAGTTTGCCGACAGGAGGCATTAAGTTACCAAAAACACCACTCTTTGGTACGGATGGGATTCGTGGCAGAGTGGGAGATTTATTGGGTGCGCCGTTGGCGTTACAAGTTGGTTTCTGGACTGGTATGGTTTTACGCGCCCATGCATCCAACCCCGGACCTGTAATTCTCGGACAAGACTCCAGGAACTCCAGCGATATGCTGGCAATGGCATTGAGTGCTGGATTAACGGCTGCGGGATTAGAAGTTTGGTATTTGGGTTTGTGTCCCACTCCCTGTGTTGCTTATTTAACTAGTAATAGTCATGCTGTGGGTGGGGTGATGATTTCTGCCAGCCATAACCCCCCAGAAGACAATGGAATTAAAATTTTTGGTGCTAGTGGTGGCAAGCTATCCCAAGCACTCCAGACAGAAATTGAAGCCGGAATTAGAGGTACTGCAACCCCGTCAGTAAATGTAACTAATTGTGGCAAGCATTACTTCCGACCAGAATTAATCAGTGATTATGCTGATGCGTTGAAAAAACCCTTCCCAGGCAATCATCTCCAAGGGATGAAAATTGTTTTAGATGCTGCTTGGGGTGCGGCGGTGGGCTTGGCACTGTCAGTGTTTAAGTCTATGGGTGCAGATGTGATCTGTTTACATAATAAAGCAGATGGCGATCGCATCAATGTTAATTGTGGTTCCACCCATCTGGAAATTCTGCAAGCAGCGGTGCAGGAACATCATGCTGACTTGGGTTTTGCCTTCGATGGCGATGCGGATCGGGTTTTGGCAGTGGATAATTGTGGTAGGAAGGTGAATGGCGATTATATTCTTTACCTATGGGGTAAACACCTGAAGCAAAAGCAACAGCTACCAGATAACTTGATTGTTTCCACCGTCATGGCAAATCTGGGCTTTGAAAGGGCATGGAAACAAATTGGTGGTAATTTTATTCGCACAGCGGTAGGTGACCAATACGTGCAAGCAGAAATGCTCAAAACTGGTGGGATGCTGGGCGGCGAACAATCAGGACATATCCTCTGTCGTCACTACGGAATTACCGGTGATGGCTTGTTAACAGCATTACATCTAGCCGCCTTAGTCAAAGAATCTGGTACTTCCCTAGGGGACATGGTAGATAGCAGTTTCCAAACCTATCCCCAACTGTTGCAGAACGTGCGGGTAGAAGATAGAAATAAGCGGGTAAACTGGAAAGAATGCCAGCCTTTGCAAAATGCGATCGCAGCTGCTGAAACTGCCATGGGAGATTCTGGTAGAATTTTAGTCCGTGCCTCTGGCACAGAACCAGTAATCAGGGTTATGGTAGAAGCCGAAGTAGCCGAACTTGCCCAACAATGGACGAGTAAATTGGTTGCAGTAGTTCAGCAACACTTGGCAGAATAGATAATTCCTCAATCAGTCATCAGTAAATAATCAAAAGTTATCAGGTGTTTTTCTATTTGCCCAAAATATCTTTAACCAAGCATTCAGAAAACTGACAGCTGATAACTTATAACTGATAACTGAATACTTGATTATGGCTAAACCCAAGATTAAAAAAAAACGTTCTCAAACACAATCTTTATCAGCAAAACCAACTTTAACTCTCAAAGAAAGATTAGCCCAGAAACGTAAAGCTGCCCGAACTCGTAAAGAACTTACTAGCCTACTAATTGCCGCCACCTTTGGCGGTTTCTTCTTAGGATTAATTCTTTTCTTTGTCGGAGGAATTAAGGCAGCAGTTCCGGGAGCATTGGGGACTATAATTATGACCTTTGCTTATAAATATCCCCGTCTTGCTCTTTATGCTTTCATCATTTATATTCCATTCGGCGGTACTATTACTTACTACATTGGTAGTAGCCCCGTTTTACAACTAGCTAAAGACGCGTTTTATATCCCAGCATTAATTGGAATTTGGCAAACTTGCCGCAAACAAAGACTACCGGTAATTTTGCCTCAAGGTATTAAAACACCACTATTTATATTACTCGGTTTCTGTATGCTTACCCTCCTGTTTGTCAACGGGATGGAGCAACTAAACCCAGCCCCAGTCGAACTATTTCAGAAAGCACCCCAGGAATTGCCCATAGGCATGGGAATTTTGGGATTAAAAGTATTATTAGGTTATCTTCCCCTAATTACCTGTGCCTATTATTTAATTCGCAATCAGCAGGATTTTTTATTGCTATCACGCATCCAAGTTAGTGTCATTATTATTTGTTGTGTTCTGGGATTAATTCAATATTTACTGTTATTGACAGGTATATGCCAAGGAACTAGGGGTGCCACTGGAGATGCTCTATTTAAAGCAACCTTGGAGGCACGTTGTTATTTTGGTGGTTCTCTGTTATACAGTCCTAGTCAAGGAGTGATTCGTCTACCAGGAACCTTCGTTGCTCCTTGGCAATGGGCATGGTTCCTAATTTCCAGCACATTTTTTGCCTTTGCTACTGGCTTTAGCGACCCTACCATTAGATGGAGAACAGCTGGTTTGGTGTCTTTGGCATTAGTCTTTATTAACGCCGTAATTTCCGGGCAGAGAATCGCCTTAGCATTGGTGCCAACTTGTTTTATATTACTATTGACGATCACTGGTAAAATTGGTGACCTCAAACGCTTCATTCCCGTTGGTATAGGACTAGCCTTAATTTTGGGTATTGCCATGGTAAATTATCCCGAAATAGCCCAAGAAAGAATAGATAGTTTATTTGGCCGTTGGGAAGCTTCTCCTCCTCACGAATTTATTGTGCAGCAATTTGAGGATACTTGGAAAGAGCAAAGAGGCTTCTTTGGCAGAGGATTAGGACGTGCTACCAATTCTGCCCGTTCATTGGGTAAAACCCGTCTGATAGAAACCTATTATCCCAAACTTCTCTACGAAGTCGGAGTTCTGGGTACTTTGGGGTTTTTAGCTTTAGTCTCAACTCTGACGGTAATTGGCTTTAGGAAATATCGCACAATTAAAAACCCTAATTTCCGCAGTTACGCAGCAGCTTTGTGGGTATTTATACTGTTTATTAGTTACAATACTTACTACTATCCTTTAGATGTAGATCCGGTTGCTGCCTATTACTGGTTTTTTGCAGGGGTGCTGTTGAAATTACCAGTATTAGATAAACAAGAGAAAATATTGGAGAATTCTCAACCAACCAAAAGCAAGAAAAAAAGTAAAATATCTAAATCACTATCACCTTAACTAGTACTTTGTCCCATTAATTTTGATGAGTCGCGGGTGCGAGCGATCCCCGACTTCTATCCTAGGAATTGCTACAATGTGCGGATATTGATTTAGAAGTCGGGGATCACCTTACCTAGCCATCATAACTAATGGGACAAAGCACTAAACATTATGGGTGATGTACAAATTCAAATAACTTAAAATTAGCATTGTGAAGTACCTACAGTGACGCTATGCCTTACGGCAGGCTCCGCCAACGCGTACACAGTAGGTACTTCACAATGCTAATTTTAAGTTATTTGAATTTGTACATCACCCATAATGTTTAGTGCTTTGTCCCATTAGTTATGATG
>JAAUYI010026218.1_pt1 | contig 28341 bp, 27 predicted proteins | sample 7278041 | NCBI WGS metagenome assembly JAAUYI01 (sample SAMN14350216, study PRJNA611818) | marine sediment metagenome | isolation source: surface marine sediment (0.6m) | place: French Polynesia: Moorea | collected 2018-08
ACTGCGGTGGACGGTAAGCCACTGCGGTGGACGGGTTCCCCGGCATAAAGCAAGTGGCGCAACCCGAAGGGGTTCCCCGGCATAAAGCAAGTGGCGCAACCCGAAGGGGTTCCCCGGCATAAGCAAAGTGTTGAACCCGGAGGGAGGTTCCCTCCGTTGTAGTCAGTGGCGTTTGAGGGACGAAACCCAGGATATCTTCTTTACCCTGTTCCCTGTTAAGAGTTCCCTGTTAAGAGTTCCCTAGTTAAATATCTACAAGTTAACTAACCAGTCTACAATTTGCGGATTTACCAGATGGGGGACTTCATCGTGGGGACAATGTCCAGCATTGGCAATGGGAACAATGTGAATATTTTTACCATCCTCCCGTGCTTGTTCGTATATTTTAGCTCCCGTAATAGGTGTCCAAGGGTCATCTGCACCCCAAATAACTAGCAATGGATGCTGCACCTTTGGCAATAATTCATCGGGAGAAGGACCAGGGGGTGCGGTGAGGATGGAGGCGAAAACTTCCCGCGCTCCTGGATCGCAGGCTGGGGTATAAAGTAATTCTACCAATTCATCAGTAACTGCATTGCGATCGCGGTACACTTGATAAAGAGTGCGGCGAATTTGCGATTTGCGGCGAATGCTATTAAAAATGAATTTACCTGTAATGGGATGACTCACCAATTTGTTAAAGGTTGCCATCACTACACGTAATGGTAAGTTTAATTCATGGGGACGATGACTTAAACCACCTGCGGAGTTAATTAACACCCCACCCGTACTCATTTGGGGATGTTCTGCTAATACCATCAAGCTTAACAATGCACCGATGGAGTTACCAATAAAGATGGCAGGTTCTTGGATATACTCTTGCCAAAAGTCTCTCAGTAGTTCTACCCATACCTCCATAGTGTAGTCAATGGGTGCTTTCTCAGAAGCACCAAAACCCAACAAATCTATGGCAAAAACCCGATAACCTGCATTGGCTAATACGGGAATATTTTTCCGCCAATGTCCAATGGAGGCGCCAAAACCATGAATCAGAACTAAGGGTTTTCCCTGACCCATGACGGTATACTGGATGTTGTAACCCTGCCAATTCCAAAAGAATTTTTCCAAGCAGTCTGTTGTTAGTTGTTGGGAAGTTACAGTCATTGATTATTGATAAATATTTTTTATGTGGTAATGCTTTCTGACTTTTGAGTATACCAAGAGCAAAGGGCAAGGTAAAATTACTCCCTACTAACCTTTAAAGTTTCTACAGATAAAATTACCGGGACTGTTTTCCGTAAATGATACTATTTTGCCATCTTTTTGAATCTTGAATTTGCTGCGACAGTTGTAGATTTCTACGGGTTTCTTTTTCCCATCAATACTGATAGCAACCCGATAATTCCAGTATCTTTTGGGACTGCGCTTGAGGCTAACAATACAAACTTGATGACCATCAATATTCTGACACCTGGAAGCTTGAGCAGGAAGTGTCACGGAAAAAAGTTGAAATGATAGCAGTATTAAAGCAATAATTTTCATAATTGTGGGGTAATGGTTTTTTGCCATCGCAAAGCGGCTCTGCTTGAGAGCATCGCCTTACCCTCAAAATAAATCAATATGGATTCAGTTCTATACTGAATTTTATCATTTCCAGCGTTTTTCTAAATATTGACCAATCATAATTTCTTCTGACGCACGAGAAATAATTGTTTGTCTGGTGCGGTGATGGGAGCCGATTAATTTAATCTCTTCCTCAAAAACAGACCCTCCATACTCCGTTCTCAAATGCATGGTTTTGTTATCTGGTAAGGAATACTTTGCTGTCACTGGCTTGGATGTAGCAAAACCGCGATCGCGATATAATATATTTCCCTTCACACCAAATACAGTGGAACCACTCAATTGCTTGCGCTGGGAAGAGGAATAATTACTTTCCCAAGTTGTATACACACCACAAATCAAACCAGTATGATCCGCAAATTCATGTAACTGGGCTAATTCAACTAACTCTGGACTTCCCTGCTCTAACAATCTGATGGAAAGAGTACTGGTAACTTCTTCCACATCCCCACTTTTGAGGGTGTAGTAACGTCTTTGGGATTGCCAGTTACCTTCCGATTGACGAAAAAATTCTGCTATTAAATTTTCTACCGATAAATTGACCTGTGGTAAGTCATACTTCATTAGGTCTGGGCCTCTAAGAAAAATATTATTTTTGATTAAGTCAAGCAATTGAATTAAATCTTAACATATTTTTACATTAAATAATATTTTTCCAGCTGATCATGAATTGTTAGCGATCGCCTATCAACCTGTAGATACAAAGGGAATTTGGGCGAAATCGCGAATATTGTAGTTAGTTATTAAATAAAATCCCAGTTTTGTTTGCGGAGGGCGATAAAGGTGGCATAGCCTTCAGAAAAACCAGTTGGGTCAGGAAGAGCGTATTCAGGGAACTCCTTGTAGTGTTTCCAAGGTTCTGAAGAATTGAGTCGTAAGTGCAAAGAGCATTCCGTGGTTCCGGGTGGTTTCCAAGTCATTTGACCAACAGGGCGATCGCTCATATGTGAGTCCTCACTTTTTAGGGATTGACAATCTAGCTTTTTTCGGATTGTGACTAGAATCCCTAATTAAATCTGTGAGCATTTATACTGGTTTGTCGCGATCGTCAGGGAATGTTTATATTTCACTGAGACAGGGGAGTGTGGGGAGTGAGGCAGTGGGGGAGTGGGGGAGTGGGGGAGTGAGGCAGTGGGGGAGCATAGACGTTGCGCGTCTACTTTGAAGTGACTAAAATACCCATCTATAGAATTGATCCTCAATTTTCCTTCCCCCCGGCCGGGGAAACCCCGCCCCTACTCCTTCCCTCCTTCCCTCCTTCACTCCTTCCCTCCTTCACTCCTTCCCTCCTTCACTCCTTCCCTCCTTCCCTCCTTCACTCCTTCCCTCCTTCCCTCCTTCCCTCCTTCACTTACCAATACATCATCAATTTCGGTACATTGGAAGAGAGTCACGTCAAGGAAAGTTTAAATGTCAGCACAATTATTACTGGTAGATGATGAACCAGGATTACGTGAAGCGGTAAAAGACTATTTACAAGAAAGCGGATTCAGCGTTCGAGTTGCCAGTAATGCGAATGAAGGCTGGGAAATGATGCAACAAAGTACGCCAGACCTAGTAATTTCCGACATTATGATGCCACAAGTGGATGGTTATCAATTCCTGAAACAGATGCGGGAAGATCCGCGTTTTCAGGCTTTGCCAGTTATCTTTTTAACTGCCAAAGGTATGACAAGCGATCGCATTCAAGGTTATCAAGCGGGTGTGGATGCTTATCTGCCCAAGCCTTTCGATCCAGATGAATTGGTAGCAATAGTGGAAAACTTGCTAGTGAGAAGAGCCAGCAAAACTCCCGCCATCAGTGAAAATGGTGAAACACCAGATATTGCCGAACTTGCCAATCAAATCGCCCAGATCAAAGCCTTGTTAACTCAAAGAACTGCCATCTCCCACTCTCCGGCACCTTTCAAAATTGACTTAACCCCAAGGGAGCAGAGCGTTTTAAATTTGGTGGCAGAAGGGTTAATGAACAAGGAAATTGCCCGTCGTTTGGATACCAGCGTTCGCAATGTGGAAAAGTATGTTAGTCGTTTGTTTAGCAAAACAGGCACCAATAGTCGTACAGAATTAGTACGTTTTGCCTTAGAACACGGTTTGGCAGATTGACCGAACTTCCTCGCGGTGGAAGCCCCTGGCTTTAGACATGGGGAGGAAGCAACAGGACGTTCGGCTCAGCTCAGTCGAGCCGCGAATTTATTCGCCGCTCCTTAATACTTGTATTCATGAGATAATGGATATGTGTTGCAATGAGCAAGGCGCTGTGTAACCCCACAGAAACGGCTTAAGCCAGTAGACATAGAGGCTGTCCCGTAGCCTTGATAGGTAAAAACATATTGCTTGCTTCCGGGCAAAACAATGTTTTTTTGGGGCGTGGGGATGAGTCCATCCTCTGTTTAACCGTAACCGCGCCTAGAGGTCTGAGGGGTAGTGTTGCCAAACCACCAACTCCGAATCCAACCGCTATTTTTCAGGGCTACTAAAAGCCCCCGCATTCATGGGTGGGGAATGCGTTACCAGCAGCCAATTATATATAAATAGCTGGCTGGAAGTGGATGTAGCTAAACCTTTACATTTTCCTTCAGTTCCAATAAACACATAAATTATTCAATTTCCCCCTTCGACTAAATACAAAAATTGATTTCTAGGCTACCCCAGTAACCTAGTAATACTGGAATAATCTTTGAGCGTGTAACGAAGCTAGTAACCAGCCACAACCTTCTCGTAGAGAAGAGAAAGTTGATAATTGAATTAATGACCCAACAGTAATCAGTATCAAGCCCCCAAATTCTATTTGTGGAGGTGGAAAAATTTTTTCCGTAAATCTTGCCCCTTGATTTATTGGTGGGGAAGACCGAAGTTTGCTGATGCTGGGGTTCACCCCTTCGGCAGTTACTCCACTTGGGGAGACCCCAAGACTTTACTGCCTCACCACCGCAGTGGCTTACCGTCCACCGTAACTTCTCACTGTTAGCGCAGCTCCTCCGTAGGAGGCTAACTGTTAGGGTAGCACAAGAGTGCAGGAGGCTAACTGTTAGCACAGCTCCGACCCAGGAGGCTAACTAAAATGACCCTGAATATATTTTGATAATCTTCATCCCTCCCAAGAGTAAGGGATGACTGCGTTAGTAGGCACCCAAATTATGTCCGTAGTGCGAAGGGTGTGAGCTAATGTAGATGCAACTTCTTGAGTTAAAGTTCAAGTCAAGACCCAGGAGAAAATCCATCGGGTCGGATTCGCAAGGGGAATCAGTTCACGCATCACACAGGCAAATAGGCAAATTGGAAACATCCACCATTTTATGCCTGATAAACTATTTGCGACTACATGAATATGATTATTTGCTATTGACTGTTTTCTATTGAATTACGCAAACGCATCAGTTGTCGTCGCATTTCTGGGGTAGCAGTAAGTTCAGATGCTTCTCGTACTTTAATTGCTTGGTGCAACATATCTACAAATTCATCTGAACCATCAGCTAGAGCTTCTAAAAGTACCTGCAACAACTGATCGCGATCGCCCAATAGGCTTTTTTCTTCGATGAACCGGAATTTGAGATGGATATCGCATTCATAAACCCCTACTTCGATAGGATTAACCTGACGTGGTAATGCTTTAGAGTTCATAGTTTCTCGGATTCCTTTACTAGTTGGTAATGAGAGTGGGGAACTATCTTGTCAATCAAAATAATTGATTTTTACTTTAGGTCTAAATTGTTTGAATTAATCAAGGTTATCAATTAATAAACAAGATTGGTATTGCATTTCACTCTCCTGTATTTTTCTCTAGCTAAATTTTCACCGTCTAGGTTGTGATTACGCTGAACTAGTCAAGCTTAAAACAAGCCATAACCATTATTCAGTGTTTTAGATTCTATACAATAAAGTTTTTGTAAGAAGTTGCTATAGCTTGTTAAAGTGTTTTTACAGCAACTTCATCTTTACGTCAACAATTGTTTGCGTTATTACCTGAAAAACGAGTGCTTCTACGTAAGTAAAATCGCTGAATAAATTGCAATTAAGCCTATGGAGTGGTTGTTTGCCTACTATTACGTAAAAACACTAGATGTAAGTTTTTTTTCATCAGTAAATGGAGACATATAAATTGAGCTGGTAATTATAAGTAAAATTTTTATCATTGATGATAATTTGATTCCCAAACAAAATTCCCATGGAAGTACACTTCATATTAGTTATCTCTACTACAGAAGAAAAATTACCTGACTGTGATGGCAAATTTGTAGTTCCATCACATATCATGCAAAACCTAACCAGTTATTATAAACGGGGCTTTCGCCAAAGAAAGCTTTGAAAGAAAAGCATTTAACTCCAAAGATAGGGTCTACAATGATTGCAGTGTAATTCACCCAATTCCTATATCTACATCCGCTATGGACAACCCGATACTGCTCAAGTCTACAACCCGTCATATTCGTATTTTTGCAGGAGAAATTGACCGGGATGGCGAGCTAGTTCCTAGTAATCAGGTCTTAACTTTAGATGTTGACCCAGATAATGAATTTAATTGGAATGAAGATGCTCTGCAAAAGGTATATCGCAAATTTGATGAGTTAGTGGAAACATCAAGTGGCGTAGACCTTACAGATTATAATCTCCGGCGTATTGGCTCAGACCTAGAGCATTACGTGCGTCAGCTCCTCCAAAAAGGGGAAATCAGTTATAATTTGTCGTCTCGCGTCAATAACTACAGCATGGGACTGCCTCAAGTTGCCACTGGAGAACCTCAGTAAAAGGGAAGGGAACTCTTAATAAAGAACACCGGATGAGTGTGACGGGGGATTTAGACCTGCCGTCAAGCCTTGCCGTGGCAAGAAGGGGTTCTTAAACCCACACTTTTGGGAGAGGGAACCAACAGTCTACAAATGCAAGCATCTTAATCCTCTTATGTCACTCTGGGAAGGAAGAAGGAAGAAGGGGATTCAAACCCCGGAGTGAGGTGGGAGCCACCAAATTTTCAAACTTGAGTGGGGTTCTTAAACCCTTGGCTCTCTTTGGTACCCCAGAGGGTATTCCCTAAGCCCTCCGGGCTGGCTCCGCCAACGGGAACGCGCTCGCGAACGGGCATTCAGGCTCAGGGATTTTCCCTTCTGATAGATGCCCTCTGCCCTCTGCCTTTCTTGATAAGGGTTTGGATTTTTATAAGCGCGAAAGCAATAAAAGAGGGTTAATCCAAAAAACTCCCTGTTGCCTGTTGCCTGTTGCCTCTCCCGAAGGAAGATAAGAGTTTTTACTTAGAAGATTTCAGAAGTTAGTATCCATCATTAGACATATTCCTCTGGATAAATACAGAAATTTCTCCAAATTAACCAAATATTTTCAACTTCAAGGAAAATAGAGGTTTTTCAGTTCGTCAGAGAATTTCTACCAACAGGAAGATTGACATTTGGATTTTCTGGCTGATGAATTCTTCTGTTTAGGGCAGTCATTTCAGTTAGCCTTCTGCGGAGGGGAAAAGTAGGGAAAATTCTTTTCACTTCCATAAATATATCAATTTTCAGTTGACTGCAATACAGAATATATGTGTAATATTTATGACAGGCTGGAATCCCATTCCATAAGAGTGTATTGGATTGAAGTGAAAACCGCTATAAAATTTGGGAACTTGATACCGATTACTGTTTGGTCATAAGTTTTTGTCTATGGTAAAGTTTTCTTTGTCGATGAATAAATTGCTGGTTGCAAAAATAGTTTTGCATTTGCAGTCGGTTATATTTTCTCTATTTTTGTTTAATTTCCATGTCTTAGGGGCTGAACTTGTTGGTAGAGCTATCTTAAATGCTGATACTTTTGCTCCCGGCTCCACATCTGGTCAATTTAAACAAACTAATCGCACTACCCCTTTTACCCAGGCTCAACCAGTACAAGGGTTTTCTGGGGTTATTCCTGGACCAAAACCAGGTACGTATTTAGTCATTTCCGATAATGGTTTTGGGGCTAAAAGTAATTCCCCTGACTATTTATTGCGTATCTATGGTGTAGAACCAGATTTTGCCACGGGAAAAGTATTTCCAGTAGACGTGCAAACTGGAGAAAGATTGCCACGTTTCAATCGCCGCAGTTTCTTGGAATTAAACGATCGCAATCGTCAACTCCAGTGGAGTATAATGGGCGATCGCCAGTTTTATCCCAACAGTCAAATTCCAGTCCCCAAAACCATTAGAACCAGCCGCCTATTAACAGGAGGAGATTTCGATCTAGAATCTTTCCAACGTGTCAGCGATGGTAGCTATTGGGTAGGAGATGAGTTTGGCCCGTTCTTATTACATTTTGGTGCCAATGGTGAATTGCTAAGTGCCCCTATTGCTTTACCTAATTTTCTCAATTTGGGAAAGTTAAATTTTGTAAAGTCTCCCGACCATCCCAGCTTAGAAAAATTATCCAGTCGTGCAGCTCAAGTTAGAGCTGCTAATCTGGGAGGCTCTAGGGGATTTGAAGGTATGGCACTCAATCGCAGTGGTAGTAAATTATATGTAATGTTAGAGGGAGCACTAAAAGACGAACCCCAAAAAAAGCGTCTACTGATTCATGAATTTGACTTGGTAAGTAAAAAATACACCGGTAAAATTTTCTCCTATCAATTAGAAAATCAAGGGTATGCCATTGGCGAACTGACAGCGATTAACGACCGAGAATTGATAGTTATCGAACGCGATAGCCGCCAAGGAGACCCCCAAAACCCAGGTTTTCAGACACCGGCAAAATTCAAACGCATTTATAAAATTGACATCTCGAAAATAGATAAAGATGGTTTTATCGCCAAAGAATTATTAGTAGACTTGCTGAATATTCCTGACCCGAAATGTATTAGTGGCAACAGTAGAGCCAATTGTAAATTTACATTTCCCTTTGTTACCATTGAAAGTGTACTACCTATAGATTCCCAAACATTGCTAGTAATTAATGACAATAATTATGGGGATAGTATGGGTAGAACGCCAAAACGGATAGATAACACAGAGTTCATTGCCATCAAACTGAAAAAACCCTTGTCAGTTGAACCATTGGGAAAGTCCCAGTAAATCCCAGCCGCTCCCCAATCCAGCCAATTATGAAAATATTTCACAAATAATTATGAGAATGTCTCTTGGCTAATACCTGTTTTAATACAGCAGTTGCTCTCAAAGATTACTTTTATTCATAATGAATTTAATTTTTTGTCCGTCACTTCATTTATATATTAAAGAATGAGCAGTAATACACATCCTGTTTCATGGAGTCATTACTCAAACATACCAACATAGTGAAGAGGTGGTAGCTTGGGTATCATTTCCAGGTATATTCACAAGGAAACGGTTAGCATTTATAGTCAAACCATTAGTCACAAATCTCAACTGAAGATGTAACCACAATATTAGCATCTAGCTTCATCCACAAGTTACAATCATAATCCAAGGCTGGATGTATCATCAACAAACAACGGTCTTGCGTACCGTCACTCAATAACTTTTGAAAAATATGCCAATTGCCGAGCGGTGGGAAAACTATGGAAAATGAAGGGGCGAAGCTCTACTGTCCAAATCAGAATTGTCAGGCACCTAATCCCCTGACTAATAAGTTTTGTGAGCAATGTGCTGCTTCCCTACCCAAGCGTTTCTTGTGGGTAGTAGGGGATGATGGCGCGAAGGGCAACCCTGGAGAAATTTTAGCCGAACGCTATTTAGTTATTGAACAATCAATCCTCTTAGATACTAAGCCCGGTTTATTGCCCCAATCCCCAGAATTAGAAACTTTACAGGCAATTAGACCTTATTTAAGATTATTTCCTTACCGCTTGCACGTACCCCAGGTATATGGGGTGTTAAAATTGTCAAACGAGGCATCGTCACAGGAAATATTGCTTCTAGAAAACCCACCTCTATTCCAAGAGCCAGAATCCCAAAAGGTCAAGCTTTACGATAATTTAATTACTTCTTGGGAAAATGCCACAGCCATCAGGCAACTAAATTGGTTGTGGCAAATTGCTTATCTTTGGCAACCTTTGGCAAGTGAAGGTGTGGTTTCTAGTTTGCTAGAACCGGAATTAATCAGGGTAGAAGGCTCTTTAGTAAAACTTTTAGACCTACGCTACGATGGGCAAGCTGTAACCCCTACTTTGACAGATTTAGGTAAATTTTGGCAGCAATCCTTACCTCAAAGCAAACCAGCGATCGCAGATTTAATTAATAAAATTATAGAAGATTTAATTCAACAACAGATTTATTCCCCCGAACAACTAATTAAGGCACTAGATCAAGGAATGTCAGTGGTGGGGCGATCGCAAATAAATAGTGTGACCATTACTACCAGAACAGATACCGGACCCACCCGCCAGCGCAATGAAGATGCTTGCTATCCAGCCAGTGGTACCACTGTTAATAAACCACCCCATAACAATGCTTTAGCTATTGTTTGTGACGGAATTGGGGGACATGAAGGTGGTAATGTTGCCTCCGAGTTAGCCATTAGAACCATTCAGCAGCAGGTATACGAACTTACCCAAGTACCACCAGAACACATAGACCCACCCACAGCGATCGCTGATTTGGAAAAAGCCGCAGCTATTGCTAATGACAAAATCAGCGAACAAAATGACAGTGAAAATCGCCAAGGTCGTCAGCGCATGGGTACTACCTTGGTTATGGGTCTACCATTAGGTCATGAAATATACATCGCCCATGTAGGGGATAGTCGCGCCTACTGGATTACCCCCCAAGGCTGCTATCAAGTTACCCTTGACGATGATGTCGCCTCCCGAGAAGTCCGCCTGGGTTATGCCATGTATCGAGAAGCAGTACACCAGAGTGGTGCTGGTTCCTTGGTACAGGCATTAGGGATGAGTCCCAGTAGTTCCCTCCACCCAACGGCTCAACGCTTTATTGTTGATCAGGACACTGTATTTTTGCTATGTTCTGATGGTTTAAGCGATCTCGATCGGGTAGAAGAAAACTGGGATACGGAAATATTGCCCTTGCTCGCAGGTAAGGTAGGAATTAACGATATTGCTGATAAATTAGTAGAAATTGCTAATACCCAAAATGGTCATGATAATGTGACTATTGCCCTAATCCACTGTCGTGTTCAATACTCAGAACCAGAAGTAGCAGTAAATCCTGCTTTAATTGATATATCTCCTACACCCATAGTAGAGGAAGAATCAGGGGTGTCAACCCAGATGCCAGAAGAGAGCAGCGATCAAAAAACCCAAGTAGCTGCCGATACTGTTCGCGATCGCAAGTTTAAAATTCCCTTACAACTGTTGGTGATCTTGCCCTTAGTGATTGTGGGGGCTGCACTCGGGTTCTCAATCAGGAACATCTTTAACCGCCCTAATTCAACATCATCTCCCCTACCTACTACTGGGACACCTTCAACAAGTATCCCGCCAGTCACGTCACGCAGCTTAGAGAATTTACAGCCAGGTTGGGTAATTCAAACTACTAAAAGGACAGCAATTACTGAGCAAAAGTCTGTCCCTGCTAACACTTTTTTGGAAGTAATAGACAAACGATCTTCTGGTGTGCTTAAGACTGGAGGCGTTGCTTTTAATTTGCAAGTGTGTTCAAACTCTAGCCAACCTACTCCAGGTGGGGAACAACGAGTGTGGATGAATTTAAAGCAGTTGAAAGAGTCTGGGGTGAAAGTTTTACAGGCTAATGATACCAGCCCATGTAATATTGTTGATTCTACACCAAATAATTCTCCAAATCCCGGCACACCGGCAAACTAATAATTTTTTCATGTGCATATACTTGTATATTTACCAAATAATCTCAAGAATTGAAAATTTGACAAGTATTATGGGAGATATTTCGTAGACGGTAATACTTTGATGCTATTATTTTGATGCTATTGTGATGTTGGTGGATTTTTTTGGCAGGGGAAAGCACAGGCGAAAACCCCCTACCTCCCGCCAAATCGACAGAACCTTGGCAATTCAATAGCTTCAACGTTTTCAGTATGAGCATAGAGGCTATTAATAAATGCCGGAAACGGACTTTTAAAATAGACCTGCCAAAATTAGTGGTGGAAATAGCTCTATCATTAGCTTCTGGCTGGCAGACTTTCAAATTAATGAAACCCGTTCGCGGGATTGAAACGTTTACTTTCCTGGGAACCTATACAGGTTTCTGGGATAGCTTGTTCTCGGTATTGATACGTTTCACTTTATTAGTGATACAGATCATGAGCCTGGGCGTAAGCCGCAGCACCCCTACATATTTATCAATACTTTCGTGAATTGGTATTAGCTGTAACCCAGATATATAGAGCTACGCGCAAGTAATAAGTAATAAGTAATAAGTAATTAGGACTTACGCAACTGGCATATTTTTTCTGTAGGGAAGGCAAAATGTGGTGTAGATTCTCTTGCCGCATTATTGCAGTTGCGTGAGGTGCGCGAAAATATTTGAACGTAGCAATCAGACTTATAACATCACGCACCAACCACCGATTGTGACAATTGCGTAAGTCCTGGTAATAAGTAATAAGTTTACTGTTCATAGGTTTGCCGCATTCAACAATGTCCGCGCCCTATTGTTCCACCACATTAGTTATGAGGGGTATTGCATCAGTCCTATTTATAGGACTTTTTCTATTAGCCAGGGACTTAGAGTCCCTGGCGGTTGGATGTCCACCCCGCAAAATTAATGTGGTCGAGTACTAGTTGCATAGTGCTATATCAATAATTTTTTCAACTTAAAAAAAGAGTGTGATTATCTACCACGGATATCACACTCCAAATAATTTAGATTTCGTTTTTAGTGTTTTTGGTTAGTACCCACCAAAGTTTGAGAATCCACCAGATATAGCTAACCAAACAAAAATACTAATCAGCCCCGCAGTAGACATTAATAGCCAAGAAATAACTGACCAATCAGAACTTTGGATAAAAGTCCGGAAATTGAACGGTTGACGGGCATATCCACTGGGAAATGGCAATTTATCGCGGTAGTCCTCTCCATAACGAGGCATCCGCGCAAAAGGTAATTCTCCTTGACCTCGTTGGGGTAAAATTCTTCGTCTTTGGTAAGGAACTGTTTGCTCGCCAAAGTTCTTTAGATACTCTTCACTATTTACCAAAGCATTGATAAAGCCTTGCAAACCTTTAGTCGCAAGTACTATTGACCAAGCAAGTTTTTCGCGCTCATCATAAACATTACGACCCAAAATCCTCTGGATACATAATTCTACAAAGCGATAATTATTATTGCTTTCGTAATTGAGTCGCCGGAATGGGTCAGAGGTGGCTAGTCCCTGAATAAACTCTTTCACTGTAATTTGACCAGATTTTAGCTGGGATTCCAGAAATGTCTGGCGGTTACTAGCTAACATCTGTTGCTCGTGAAAAATTTGGTAATATGCAGCCCAAATCAACTTATCAATTTCTTGGGAATTGAGTAGTGTTTCCTGGGAGTAAATTCTAGGTTGCTCTTCACCTGTAATTTCATAACCAGCAACGCGCTGATTTTGGGATGAAGGAGAGTAAGTTAATAAAGGAATAGACACACTAAAAATCCTTAAGCTAAACTTTTAATAACGATCATTAATAAACGTTACTAGATTCTATTTCATCTGTTCTCAAACCTCAGCTTAAAAGATGAAGTTCATAGGGGTCAATAGAGTTAAAGTAAAGCTTTGTTAAGAAGTGTGTCTATTCAGAAATATTCTGATTTTTATCCCTATTAATGAGTTATAATATCTAGTTTATATATACCAAATGAAAAATTATCTGGTATATATAAAAGTATAAATTATCTTTTTTATCGATGGTTTTCTCCATCGCTTCATAACGATTAAAGTTAATTTATCAACTAAATATTAAATACCTGAACTGGTGATTTTTCTAGCGATCGCTCTCCCTAGACTTTAGGTACCAGGGGGGTAGCGGACTTTTCAAAACACAGCCTAAAATAGGGACAGTTCCTACAATATCTTAGATTGATTTGACCGGAAAATAAACTGGATACAAGCCGTGTGGATTTATCCGTGGAGAAAAACAAACAGTTCTGTCATTGTTTCAAGCCTCCGGGCTTGAGACATGGGGTCGCGACTCGCGCTACCCAGAGTGACTGCCGTCGTCGCGGGTTCTCTCGTCAATCCAAACTTCGACAAGCTCAGTTACCAATCCAAAATCTAAAATCGAATGACGAACTGAATCTATGGCTACAGAAAAACATAGGTAACAACCCAGGACTTTTATCTATGTTTCCTTAAAATTACAGACCAAAATTTGACAATTCTGGGTAGCAATATTCCGACTGAGGATCTTTTTGGATATACTGCTTAATGCTATCAATATCGATAAAATAATCTGAAACATTAATTAAGCTGTCACTAGTCATAGAGCGCAAACTGACAACTTCTACCCGCACTCCTTTATAAGAGACTGTATTCACTGCATAAGCTAAATCTCCATCTCCACTGACTAATATCGCTGTATCGTAATAAGGAGCTAGATTCAGCATATCTACTGCAATTTCTACATCCAAATTAGCCTTTTTAGAGCCATCGGGAAATTGAACCACATCTTTTGTAACTAGTCGATAGCCATTGCGACGCATCCACAGTAGAAAACCCTGTTGCTTGTCATTGGCACGATCTACACCGGTATAGAAAAAAGCCCGTAATAATTTAGAACCTTGGGTTAGCAGTACAAGTAATTTTGCATAATCAATTTCTATGCCTAGTTGGAGAGCAGCATAAAAAAGATTAGAACCATCGATGAAAATAGCTACTCTACCACGGTTAGCATTTCTACCAAGAAACAGTTCCGGAGAATCTTCTGATAATTGAATTGTCTGTGTACTATCCTCCTTGTTTATTGATAATGGTTGAGACTCGTATTGCTGAACTTTGGTTGGATGAGAAGTATGACTTATTTTCTTAAGAGAATTTTTACTTTTATTCACAATTGACCTCTATTTTGAGAAATTATTGTTTTACTAAACTTCTGTTTCAATAAAAACGCTTCAAACTACAAATATCAAATACAAACAGAGGTGATTCTGATTGCATTTGATACTCAATTCTCTACAACTGGTCACCAGCCAGATATTTCCAAGTAATTTTGGAAAAGTACGAGAATTGAACAAGGCAAACTGGGATGAGAGTTAGTTAGTGCATCAATGAATCAAAGTTCAGTATGTAGTATAATTTTTTCTTATTTTAAGTAATACTACCATCACCAAACAGTTATTCATTCAATTCAATTCAAGGTCTTGGGTTTCTGATTTAACAAAATTAATCTGCGTTTACCGTCAGCTGCCTCCCCAGGAGCATTGCCGGGTAATTTTTCCCAGAATGCCATACCCTAATCCAGACCAGATGACTCAATAACACGGTAATTTACCCATGATTTATTCAACAAATATATGTTGTTGGGCAAGATATACCGAAAATGGGTAAACACGAAAAATTTGCAGGTCTCTTAAATTATATATCTCCCAAAAATTGGTTCTTTCATCCTAGCTTGCCTTGAAGAGAATTTCAGCTTATTTTTTTTAATTTAGGTTAAAATTATAGCAGAAATACTCCAATAACAACATAAAAAGTAATATTTCTTTTTATAATCTGATAATTGTTTATAACAATCTCATCAGAGTTTAAATAACCCAAAACTTTCAATTTTAGATTAGGGCACAATATCTAGCTCTAATTAAACTTGTGATTGGTGCCATATCTCCAAGCTGATAGGGAGTTTTGCAACTATACCGTAATCGGATAAATTAATGAATGGAGCTATCACACAACCTTTGTGGCAATCTCTATCTAGACATAACGCAATTAACTATTTTAGAAAAAATACTTATGGATAGGTCAAAAATAGTTGCAATTATTACAGGTGCTATTTCAGTATTATTAGCGATCGCCTACTTGATTCTGGTGCAATTGCTAGATTTACGAGGTGAAATGAAGCCAGCACCCATTAGTGAATTTTCTACACAGTCAGCAATAGTTGCCTCTAGCTGGAAAATAGGGAGTGAAGGAGTGAAGGAGTGAGGGAGTGAAGGAGTGTAGACACGAAGTGGCTTCTCGAAGAGTAGAGTAGGAGTGAAGGAGTGAGGGAGGGAAGGAGTGAGGGAGTGATGAGGGAGTAAAGATTACTTTTTTTGGTTACTGGTATATAAATACGCTAACAACTGACAACTAACAACTAACAACTAACAACTGATAACTGGTAACTGGTAACTGAAATGACAAGATAGCATAAAGATAACCCATCATTTATTTGAGTAACTTTTTAGTGCAATTGTAATGAGTTACTAAGTGTAAATACTCAACTGTTACGAGAAACAATAGGGAGATTTATGACCTACGATTACGATTTGTTCGTCATTGGTGCTGGTTCTGGGGGATTAGCGGCTTCCAAACGGGCTGCTAGTTATGGTGCGAAAGTTGCGATCGCAGAAAATGATTTAGTAGGTGGAACTTGTGTAATCCGTGGATGTGTGCCCAAAAAGTTGATGGTATACGCTTCCCATTTTCCCTCATTGTTTGAGAGTGCTGGGGGTTATGGTTGGCAAGTAGGGGATACTGAGTTAAATTGGGAAAAATTTATTACATCCATTGACAAGGAAGTACGGCGACTCTCACAGCTACATATCAGCTTTTTGGAGAAAGCAGGAGTAGAATTAATCCCCAGTCGCGCTACTCTGGTGGACGAGCATACGGTGGAAGTAGGGGATCGCAAAGTTACAGCAGATAAAATTTTGATTGCTGCGGGAGGACGGCCGATTAAGCCTGATTTACCGGGGATGGAACACGCCATTACTTCTAGGGAAATATTCCATCTCCAGTCCCAACCAAAGCATATTGCGATTATTGGTGCTGGTTATATTGGTACAGAATTTGCTTGTATTATGCGCGGTTTGGGTTGTGAAGTCACTCAAATTATCCGCAGAGACAAAATTCTCAGGGGTTTTGATGAAGATATTCGCACCCAAATTCAAGAAGGAATGACCAATCATGGTATTCGTGTAATTCAGAATACTGTGGTTCAAGAGGTGGAGCAAGTAGGGGACGAGTTGAAACTGAATCTGTCGGGTGAAGACGCAGAACCAGTTACAGCCGATGTCTTTTTAGTTGCCACTGGTAGAACTCCCAATGTGGAAGGGTTGGGTTTAGAAAATGCTGGGGTGGATTTAGTTGCAACTTCCTTAGAAGGTCCTGGATACGTTAGCATGAATGCGATCGCAGTTAATGAATACAGTCAAACTTCCCAGCCTAATATTTTTGCTGTTGGTGATGTTACGGATAGAATTAACTTAACTCCGGTAGCAATTGGTGAGGGAAGGGCGTTTGCTGATAGTGAATTTGGTGGCAACCGTCGGGTATTTAGCCATGAAAATGTGGCAACGGCAATATTCTCTCACCCAGAAGCAGCGACGGTGGGAATGACGGAAGCTGAAGCCAAGGAGAAGTTAGGTGAAGAGGGTGTAACAATTTATCGTTCCCGTTTTCGCCCCATGTTTTATACCTTGCCAGATATGCAAGAAAAAACCATGATGAAGTTGGTTATAGATGCCCAAACAGATCAAGTTTTAGGCGCTCATATGGTGGGAGATTATGCTGCTGAGATTATTCAAGGGGTAGCGATTGCGGTCAAAATGGGAGCAACCAAGAAAGATTTTGATGCAACCGTTGGTATTCATCCCTCGTCAGCAGAAGAATTTGTCACCATGCGGTAGGGAAATGATGGGGTGATGGGGTGATGGTTGATAGTTGGTGGTTGGTGGGATGATGAGGTGATGGGGTGATGAAGTAATAAGTAATAAGTAATAAGTAATAAAGAAAAATTTGTCCCCTTGTCTCCTTGTCTCCCTTCCCTCCTTAACTCCTTCACTCCTTCACTCCTTCACTCCCCACACCTTTTTTCGCTCATCCTGCCCCATGCAATATATATACCTCCACGGCTTTGCTTCCAGTCCCAATTCTGCCAAAGCTCTTTATATTAGCGATCGCTTTGCTGAATATCATACACCCCTCACCATCCCTGACTTAAATGGTGGTGATTTTTCCCACTTAACTATCTCCCGACAAATTCAGCAAGTAGTCCCCGCATTGACTGCACCCACAACGATTATTGGTTCCAGTTTGGGGGGTTTAACAGCTGCCCATATAGGACAACAATATACTCAGGTGCAAAAACTGGTTTTATTAGCACCGGCTTTTGGTTTTCTATGCCATTGGCTTCCTACCTTGGGTGAAGAAACAATCCAAAATTGGCAACAACAAAAATATATGCCGGTTTACCATCATGGGGAGGGGAAAGAAATACCCTTAAGTTATGATTTTGTGACAGATGCTAGCCAATACCAAGAAGATTCATTACACCGTCCCCTGCCAACCTTAATCCTTCACGGTAAGAATGATGAAGTTATTCCCATGCAAGCCAGCCAAGACTTTGCGAGTCAGCGCCCTTGGGTTAATTTCATAGAACTAGATAGTGAGCACGCCTTAGGCAATGTGATGCCAGAAATTTGGCAAGCAATTCAGCTCTTTTGCCAAATACCCTGAGACTGTATAATAGCTATTCCTTGGGTTAAATAATTTTGTGTGGTGCAGTTATCTGGGATTTTGGCATTGAGACTGCATCCAGAATCTAAACATCTCTACTCCAAAATCCATATGTTACCCTTTATTCGTTCTGACTTAGCTCAATTCAGTGCCTATAAGCCCCACCCCAGTAGTGATACGAATCAAGCTGTTGATTCCTCGACTCACATTGATAGATTAGACACTAATGAAAGTGCTGAAGACTTACCACCCCAACTGAAAGCAAAATTGGTATGGGAATATCAAGAATTAATTGAAAATAATAGATATCCCGATGGTGGACATGAAGAATTAAAAAATGCGATCGCAGCATATGTAAATGAGTCAGCCCATCTTTCTCCCTCGGTTTTTTCAGCCGCCAATATTTCCGTTGGTAATGGTTCGGATGAATTAATTCGCTCCCTATTAATTGCCAGTTGCTTGGGTGGAGAAGGCTCTATCTTAGTGGCTCAACCCACTTTTTCTATGTATGGTATTTTGGCGAAAACTTTGGGTATTCCAGTTGTCACCGTACCCAGAGATGAAACAAATTTTGCCATTGACTTACAAGCCGCACAAGCTGCGATGGAAACTACCCAAAGTCCACCCATTCGTGTAGTTTTTGTCGTCCACCCCAACTCCCCCACAGGAAATGCTTTAACCAACCCAGAGTTAGCATGGTTAAGGAGTCTACCAGAACATATTTTAGTCGTAATTGATGAAGCTTATTTTGAATTTAGTCAAACAACCTTAGTGGGTGAATTAGCACAACATCCTAATTGGGTGGTGTTGCGGACATTTTCTAAAGCCTTTCGATTAGCAGCTCACCGTGTAGGTTATTGTATCGCTCATCCAGATGCGATCGCTATTCTGGAAAAAGTACGCTTACCTTACAACCTGACTAGCTTTTCCCTCGCAGCAGCATTATTAGTCATGAAAAATCGTCAGGTATTGCTAGAGTCAATTCCCCAAACTTTAGCTGAAAGAACTAAACTAATCCAAGCCCTACGTCAAAATCCAGCCTTAAAAGTCTGGGATAGTGCAGCTAACTTTATATTTTCGCGCCTCCAAGCCCATGACTCTGTCTCACCAAGCGTTGACATTAAAACTATTCATCAAAGACTGAAAGCCAGTGGTACCTTGGTGCGAGAAATCAATAATGGATTGAGAATTACAGTTGGAACTGTGGAAGAAAATGTTCGCACCTTGAAGAGAATGCAAGCAGCCTTAGCTAGCCTGGAGTGCGTCAGCCATTAATTTCCCCAAATCATCTTCTGATTCATCTACAATCAGCTACAAATATATAAATTTATGAATTTCTACACTTAACGATTGAATTTACCATTAACATCACTATCCGAACGCCTGACAAAACAAGCTGTTTGAGGCAATACACCTATCAACAAAGCAAATGCTTCATCTGGCAAATCAGCCACAACTTCTGGAGGGAAATACTGCTCAAATTGATCGATAATCTTTTGAACCCGTTGGCTGGAAGAAGAATTTTGTGTAATTTGTCCGATTAAGCGAATCCATTGTCTCCTAATCAAATAAGCTTTCTTACGTTCTTCATGGGATTCTATTTCTAATAAAGACAAGTTACCTATTGGTAAAACTGCCCGACAATCACGATCATAATCACCACCAACAGCCGCTCCCGGACCGGCAAATTCTGCATGATACCCTTTAAAAAGTATCAATCCGTTTCTCTTACGACTATTGACCACGAAAGCCTTTCCACTGCGTATCTGTAGCAGGAAACTTGAGTCGTGAGAACGCTCAGTTACAGATGACCTTACCAGACATTCAAGGAAACTAGTATCATGGGAATATGTTGATATCATAGTGGCTCGATAGCGGTTGCTTTGGTCGCTATCCATGATTTTCAATTTGTCAATGGATTTAATCGGATTTTGCACTTTAGGACTTCAGAATCAAGCTGTTGATATTGGGGTAAAGCCTTTACAGCTTTGAGTATCAAGTAATTTGTATCAGCCTTAAGTTCCAGACTAAGAAAAATAGGTGCCTGCTAAACTTTTGAGTAATCATATTCTATGGGATTTCACGAAAGTTGTCTCTGCTTCTAGGACTCAATTCCTTAAAGTTTTTATAAAGATTGTTTTTGGGAATACAAAGCTAAGATGAGGAAAAACTTTTTATTTTTGTACTTGGGCAGGAATAATATAATTTTCAAATAAAAATATCTATTGAAACTTAAATAAAAAATGGTTGTGGGTGCGATCGAATAAATGTTGTTTACAAGGCTATACTAATTGTATCTCGACAATAGACATTCCCAGAATTTACAACATAAAAATATATTATTTTAATTGCAAAATATTACCTGAATAAATAATTATGTTCTTTTTTGTTAAAAAACATATATAAATGTTATGTTTATATTCACGATTTTGTCATACCAGATTGTTGAGAAAATTTAGAGACTGAAACCAGTAATTTACTAGTACCGTGTCAAGTTTATCTTGATGGATAGTTTTTCACTGCTTTTGGATTTTTCTTTTCCCCTTAACCTTTTTCCTTTACCAATCAATTGAAAATTAACAGATTACTAAATTTACCTTGGTGCCCCATATCTCTTATAGGAAGCAAACTACGTGGGCATAGTTCCTGTGAATTATTGAAAAAAGGAGTTTACTTTTCGATCGCCATCAACAGGGTTGAGAATTTATTTTAGGTTAGATTGATTCCCTCAGAGTAATAGAATGGGAAAGGTTTATGCAGGGTATATGGTGTCAGGAAATAGACCCGAAAATAAAGCATATAATTCCACAAATAAATTTGCGGAAAAATACAAAAAATTCATGTTTTTAGGTCTTACGCAGGTGTTTGTGATTGCTACTCTCCGATCAGCCGTTGCATCGCAATGACTGTAATTACCTTATCCGTGTGTAAGTCCTGGTATTAATTAATCCTTATGATCCTATATTGTTATAGGGTGAACGAAAAAATGTGTGGGAGAGCCAAAATACTTATTACTTATTACTTATTATTTGACCACAGTCTTTTTCGCTCACCCATTTTTATATGGGTTTCCCGCACCACATACCCTACATCCAGGAAATATGATACCTTGAGAGAAAAATGTGAGTTATTGTAGTCAAGCAGATTATCTTATTCATCGATCGCTTTTGTGTTACCTGCTTTCACCCAGCCTTCTTGTTTGCTACCATCTATGCGAATTCTTTGCCAAGCTTTATCTGGACTTTGTTCCAACACAATTACCTTTCTATTAAAAGCAACTCCACCGATACGTTTAGCCCCCACATCAGATGACTCGCGCATACTCAAGCCTTGGGGCCAAGTGACGCGGGCTTTGTAAGCTCCTGGAGGCAAAGATTCTGGTGATTCCTTACTGTCTGGGGTTTTGGTCGGATTAGGTGTTTTTTTCGGGGACTTTTTAGTTGAAGCTACGGTTGCAGATGTATTTTGATTGACTTTCTCCTTTTGGTACTTTGCTTTAACAGAGGGTTTATCATTATTAAAAACCGGCTTTTCTGGGAGGATAGAGGTACGATTCATGAGATATAGGGCACCGGCAAAACCACTACCAACTAAAATTGCGATCGCTAAGAAAAAACCGAGGGTATATTTAAGTATAGTGGAGAACATTTTTACATTCTTAACCAGAGATTTGGACGCATATAGTTAAGCATTACAGTTGTAACAGCGATAAAAGCAAATAGTATCACCATTATCAGTTATCAGTTATCAGTTGTCAGTTGTTAGTTGTTAGTTGTTAGTTGTTAGTTGTCAGCGTATTTATATACCAGTAACCAAAAAAAGTAATCTTTACTCCCTCATCACTCCCTCACTCCTTCACTCCCTCACTCCTTCCCTCCGGGCGGGGAAACCCCGCCCCTACGCCTCACTCCTTCACTCTTTCCCTCCGGGCGGAGAAACCCCGCCCCTACTGTAACTGACGCTGAATACTCAAGGGACTATGCTTGGAAGCTAAACGCGCTCTCCCAGAAGCAGCCCATTCTTGTAATTGCTGAATTTTTTCTTGAGCAGTTCTGGCTAGGGGAATTATTTGACTAGCCGCTTCGAGAATATCATCAGTGGTAAAATCCCGATTTTGACTAAAACCAATGTGCATGGCTTCCACTAAAGTTTGTTCGATTTCGGCTCCAGAGAAATCAGGTGTTTCGTATGCCAATCTCTCAATATCGTAGCTTTTCAAATTATGGGGGCGCAGTCTGGATAAGTGAACGTTAAAAATAGCTTTTCTTTCTTCTTGGGTTGGCAAACCAACAAAAAATATTTCGTCAAATCTACCTTTTCGCAGAATTTCTGGTGGTAAAGATTGAATATCGTTGGCAGTAGCAACCACAAACACGGGTGAAGTTTTTTCTGCCATCCAGGTGATAAATGTACCAAATACTCGACTGGTGGTTCCCGCGTCACCTTTACTACCTAATCCAGAAAAGGCTTTGTCTATTTCATCTATCCACAAAATACAAGGGGATAAAGCTTCAGCCACCTGAATCATTTGTCGCGTGCGAGATTCTGATTCACCCACCAATCCCGCAAATAATCTGCCCACATCCAGCCGCAATAGAGGTAAATGCCAATGATGGGCAATGGCTTTAGCTGTTAAGGATTTTCCTGTTCCCTGGATACCTACCAACAGTAATCCTCTGGGGTGCGGTAATCCGTACTGTCGCGCTCGCTCACTAAAGGAACCGCCCCGACGTAATAGCCAATCTTTGAGGTTATCCAAACCGCCAATATCGGAAATTTGTTCCGTAGCGGGGTAAAAATCAAGAATTTGGGTTTGGCGGATAGTTTGGCGTTTTTCTTCTAAAACCAAATCCACATCTTCCGGTTGTAATTCTCCGTGGGCTGCAATTGCTCTGGCTAACACCCGGCGAATCCGTTCCATACTTAGCCCTTGACAGGAACGCACCAAATCATCGAGAAACTTGCCAGACAGAGAATTACCAGTAGCTACTAACAAGCGCTCTATTTCTGTTTTAATATCCCCCGCAGATGGTAACGGAAACTCTACTACTGTCAAAACTTCAGTTAAATCATCGGGAATAGCAACCCGTGGTGAAAGTAAAACGATATTTTTGGGTTGGGATTTTAACAGTCGTGCTAGATTGCGGAGCTTACGAGCGATCGCTACATCCTCTAAAAATCGATGGTAGTCCCTTAATATTAATACTGCGGGAGCTGTGGGGGAAATTTTTTCTACAAATTCCAATGCTTGTAGGGGATTCCGTTTCCCAAATCCCACATCATTAGGGTTTCCTTGATAACCATCCACAAAATCCCAAGTATATACGGGACGATTACCTTGGTTGGTGGCTTCTTCCCTAATGGCTGTTTCTACTCGCTCTTCTTCATAGGTGGGAATATAAAGTAGGGGGTAACGGGCACGTAGTAGTAGCTTAAACTCTTCACGGAAGGTCATAGGTAGTTATTAATTATTTAGTTCTTTTTTTATTGTTAAGGTTTGTACCACCTCTCACAACTATTTGGATGGGAGATTGGATATTTTTATCCCACTTTTCTAATTCACATTTTGTACCACAAGATTATCCTCGATGCAGCAGAACCTGAAACTCCTCCTTCCTCCTTCCTTCGTTAAACCACAAGATTATCCTCGATGCAGCAGAGCCTGAAACCCTTCCACTTCATTGGTGCAAGATATGTGCTAACCTACCCAATCCTGTACCTACCGTTGCAGGGATACGGAATTAATCATTTGAGATGTGTAGTTCAGTATAGAAGCTAATAGATAAGTATTATGTCAGGTGATTACCCCCCAGGGAAAATCACGCCTTGAATGAATATTGCATAAACAGCAAATAGGAAACGTATTACTAAATAGAGGGGTTTTGACAACTCTGTGCCCTAGAACCCACATTCCGCACTTCAACCGATTTTTTCGGTAACAATTACCCCCAGTAAAATCAAGCAACAAGTTATTGCAATGCTCCCAGAGGGAGTCCCCCATAGACGGGATAGCGGCTTCTCGTTCCCCCTAAGGTAGAGTAGCGCGATGTTCAACAGGAACCGGAGGCGCTACAGGAACTGACAACTCAAAGCAAGAATCTACAACTAAATAGTCAACAGGAGGAGCATAATGTCTAATCACACCCATAACCAACAATCTCATGTCGTCAAAATTGTTTATGCCAAACAAATCATTAACGGCAGATTAGAACTCATTCCATTTCACTTATATGCTGATGGTACTCTCCACCGTGGTGAATAAGTTTAAATTATGCTACCAAGTACCAGAAAATCCAATACTAAACCTCATCAATCGTTAAACCTGGATTTGGTGAGGTTTAATCCAGAGAATAAATGCCTGGATTATGTAATACTTTACTCAATTCAAACAGTAATATTACCCAGAAAGTTGATTTTTCAAAGCTTCTAAGGAAGCCCAGCGACTATCAGATAGGCGATCGCAATTACTATTAGTCGTTTGAATCCCAGGACAGTTAGTATCGCAAAGCTGACGTTGGGGGATTTCCAAACACATTTGCTCGTATAACCAGACACTGGGTTCAAAATATCCTTGAGGCGATAGGGTTTCAACTAAATCATCCACAGCCACTTCCCTTTCTAGAGGCAGGTCTGTTTCTTCTTCCCTCAGCTCTTCTAGCCAAATAATTTCTGAAGTATTAACCGATAAACGATGGTTGTAACTTTGCAAACAGCGATTACAGGTACAGGTAATAATTGCTTCTGCTTTCCCAGACACTTCTAAGTAATTACCATGATGCTGTATGCGAATCAGACCACGAACTGGTGTTAAAGTTTCCAGATTAGGGAGAAACTCTTGCACCTGAATCTCCTCTGTCCGCTCCGGCGCTTTAGTTAGCTGCGGAATGTAAATTGCGTCCATAGGAATTTTGAGCCATTTTCAGAAAAATTATCCCTAGGAACGGCAAAAATGCTGTTCCCATATCTATAGTCTAACTTTTTTTGCATCGAATTTTATAGAACCTAACCCATAATTGGTAGAAAAATTATGTCAATTTCCCAAGGATTAATATCCTTAACTCCAAATTGATAGAGACGCGAGGAATATCGCGTCTCTTTACAAAAAATCCATCACATTGTGAGTTATGGGTTCAGATGTTGGCATCTACTGACTCTGATGAAGCCAAACGTACTACTAAATGGCGATTGGGTTCCTTACCTTGGCTGAAAGTTTCTAAATCTGTAAAGTCCTGGAATAGACTGTGGATTTGTCGGCGTTCTGCTGAACTTAAGGATTTAATAGTCACTTCTTGACCAGTAGCGCGTACTTGCTCGGCGGCTGATTCTGCCATAGCTAGGATCTCCCCTTGCCTCTTGACACGGTAGCCATCTAATTCGATGGTATAGGAAGCCTGCTCCTCTGGTGACTGATTTAAGTTGAGAATAGAATTAGCTAAATACTGAATAGCATCTAGGACTGAACCACCATGACCAATCAATGTCTGGATTTGTTCTGGTGTCAAATTGGTTTGATCGATTGTCAACCAATAACTATGCTGATCTGGTAATTCATGATTTGTATTTAATTCTACCTGAATATCAACATCATCAGAAATTCCAGATTTATTCAGCAGGGCTTTTAACCACTGCTGACCTCGTTGTATGCGACTATCAGTCATTATCAACCTGTAGCCTTTTTCTTAGAACTTTTTGGCTCAAAAGGTAGGTTCTTTTGGTCTTTCCCTTGAGCCTCTTTTTCCTGGGCATCTACAATCTTTTGCAGTTCTTCCGGCAATGGTTTGCGGGAAAGAATATAAGTTTGTACAGTTTGGAAAATGTTACCAATCACCATATACATCAACACACCCGCTGGTAGGGGAAAGAACAAAAACATTCCCGAAAAAAGAACTGGAGTGATTTTGTTCACAGTATCTTGTTGAGGATTGGCATTGGTGGAATTTTGCCCGGAAAGGATTTGGCTGATGTACAGGGTAACGCCAAACATCAACACCATAGCAACAATATCCCAATGAATGGTGCCGTCCTCATCACTAGCACCAACCCTACCCAAAGCTTCGATGAATAGGAATCCTTTTTCTGCTGCTAATCCAGGAATTTTACCTTGAATGGTGACATCTCCCGGTTGCAATGCCTCGATATTACCATTAGCATCAATATTTATCCTTTCTGCCCCTTTGGTAACTGTCCATTCAGGGGTGAGCTGAGTTTCGGGATGTTCTGCCATCAGCTCGGAAAAAGGTTTTCCTGACTCAGTTTGATACTGAACTTTTGTATTGTCTCCCACTGCTAATTTGTTACCACCAGGAAGAATGGCAGCAACCTTTAGGTGCTCGCCATCGCTAACATATATGTTTTGTGGAGCAGTGGCAAAGGCTTGTGGTTGAATTCTCTCAATTTGTTCGGCAGGTAAGATTTGCAGGTTGACGCTGTAGTTCACACTGGCAAAAGGCGAACCCCGCAAAGTGGCAAATAAAGCTAGCAAAACTGGCATCTGGAACAGCAAGGGTAAACATCCTCCCAAGGGATTACCCAATTCTTTTTGGACGTTAACCATTTCTTCTTGCTGTTTTTGCGGATTGTCCTTATAACGTTCCTTGATTTCTTGCATCCGCTTTTGCATCAAGGGTTGGACAATCCGCATCCGCCGCATATTTTCGATGGAGCCAGCACTCAAAGGATAGAGTGCAAAGCGAATTATCAGTGTCAAAGCTACGATCGCCAATCCATAACTAGGTACAATCCCATAGAACAAGTCTATGATTGGCAACATCACGTTGTTCGAGAGAAAGCCGATACCAAAATCCATTATTCTGAATTCAACCTGAGGTACTGTAAATTAACTGAATCTAATTTATCTAAATCATGGTTTAGATGCGAATCTAGTTAGATTTCGGATAGCCGCACACCATACATGAAAGTTTGTATGTTTAAACTTAACTGATTATCACGCGCCAAATCACCAATATCAACACCCGAAATGGACTCAATTCTTAATCGCACCAATCTTACTCGGATTTTTTGCAGCCATTCTTTCACTGATGTAATCATAAGTTTCCCGAAAATTGGGAATAGCTCGCATTTCTAAACGGCTACCATCTCTGAGAGTCAGCACCATATCCCCCCATAAGCCAATGCCACGGGGAACCTTGGCGATTTTGACGATCTCTGAGTAAATTACGTCACTGCGATCGCGTCCCATCCAACCACCAATTACCGATATGCGGCGATCGGTGATGCGGAAGCGCAGCCACAATGCCCTGACAATTGCACCCACTGTCAATGGTAAACCCACAATTGTGAATCCAATCAGTATACTGAGAATTAAATCTCCAATGTGGGGACCGCCTTCATAATAAACTTCTTCACGAATGCCCATTTAACACCTCAGCTTTTACCAACAACTGCTCTAATTCTTGCAGAAATTGTTGGCTTATGCACTTACATTCTGCTGCGGTTGGCTTGACAATCACCACTAATCGCCATCCTGATGATAAATCTGGCAATAATTTATACAATGCTGCGGAAATCTGACGTTTGAGTTTATTACGCACTACTGCCCGTTTACTCACTTTAGTACTGATAGAGATGCCAATGCGTGTGGGACAATGAGTATTATTTGACACAGCAGCATCCTGAGAAGGAATTTTTGACAATGATGGTCGTAAGGCTCTTAATGTCATATAAGAACCATGGCGACGAAATCCTTCCCGGAAGACTGCCTGGAAATCTTGACGGGATTTGAGCCGATTTGCTTTAGGCAAAGCCACCGTTGATATTCTCTAGTTGTGGTTTTTTAAACGCTAAGACGATGCCGTCCTTTCTTTCTTCTAGCCCTAATCACGTTTCTACCATCTGGTGTCCGCATCCGAGCACGAAAACCAGAAGTTCTTTTTCTTTTGCGACAAGTGCCGCCTAGGGTTCTCTGCATACTGTTTTCCTCTAATCTCAGGTGATTTGTTGATAAAAAGTCACAATCTATAATTGTATCACTTTTTATGCTATAGATAAATGGATTGAAAAAATAACAAATAATTAACTTGAGTGGTCAGTGGTTTATAAGAAAACAGGCTGAAAACCCTTGAGTCTGAGTCTTGTAACTTGGCGAAGAGATTCAGACGTACTTCAGGCAAGGGATGAAAGCCGTTAGAGGCGTTTACGCCTCAGTCAATTTGCAGTAAAATTGAATCTAACAGGAACGGTAATCAACCTGTATAAAAACCCAACTGC
>JAAUYI010006165.1_pt1 | contig 28251 bp, 24 predicted proteins | sample 7278041 | NCBI WGS metagenome assembly JAAUYI01 (sample SAMN14350216, study PRJNA611818) | marine sediment metagenome | isolation source: surface marine sediment (0.6m) | place: French Polynesia: Moorea | collected 2018-08
GAGCAGCTGAAGGTTTTGAACAAGCTGCCGTGGAGGAACTGGAACCCGAAGAGGAGAAGCATGAAGTTGCAGATTCTGTCAAGGCTGATAGTGAAATAGATGGTCGAATAGATGATTTCTTTGGAGATGACTCTTCTGAAACACCGCAAGCAGAGACAGAAGATCCAATCAAAGGCGTTGATGTAGAAACTCCTGATGATGACGATAGTGATGAAGAACCGCTTCCGTTAGATGGCAATGAGTTAGCTCCTGCTCTGAGTATAGAAGACGAAAGAGTTGGAGAGGACGAGCCTGACCATATTGCAACACCACCGGAAGAAGGCGATGAAGACAGCGTTGAAACCAAAACGGCAGAATTTTTTGCTGATGATAGTGAGGAGATCGTAGATGATCTCGCAGCCGAAGATAAAATTGGAGAAGACGAAACCGGTGATGTTGATGCACGATTTGACGAGTTGTTCGGGGACACTGAAGAGGACGAAGAAGCTACTACTGCTCAAGAAATAGAGCGGGGAGAACAACCAGAAGCTCATTTAACCGGTACTCAGGAAGACGAAAGTGACTTAGCCCAGGTTCTTGAAGGCGTAGATGTTGAAACTCCTGAGGATGATGATTCTGAAGAGGAACCGCTGCCTCTTGAGGATGGTGAGTTTGCACCAGCGCTCGGCAGTGACGATGCCACCGATCAGCATGCAGAACTGAGTTTTTCCGATGAGGCTCAGGAGCACGAGACCGCAGAACGTTTCGATGACCTATTTGGAACTTCTGAAGAGGATGTTGGAACAACCACAACTCAAGAAGACGAACTTAGCCTTGATAATGAGCATGTAATAGAAGATGTAAAAGAAGAAGATTCTCTTTCTTCCGAGGTTGAACTTGCAGCTGAAGAAGAGCAGGTTGGTGAAGGTGCGCTGGACGTGGCTCCAGAGGGAGTCACCGATTATGCTGAAGCTGGTTTTGAAGAAATCTGGGATGAGGACATTGAAGAGATTCCAGAAGATATGCTTGCTGGTGGAGAGGATATAGAAACCGAAAGCCAGCAGAAAAAGGAAAAAGAAGAAATTCTAGCCTATTTCGCCGATGATGCTCAGGAGGAAGCCGAGGAAGATATTCCTGAGATGGAAGCGGATGAATTAGCCACTGTCATTGAAGATACGGAATCATCCACTATAGATATCGACTCACCAGGATATGCCTCTCCTGATGAGCTTTTGCAGCAATTTGATGATACAAAGGACGAAAAAGAGGAAATCTCTGCATATGGTGCCGCCGAGGAAGATGATATTCCGGAAATGGAAGTAGACGACTTGGCTACGGTCATTGATGAAGGAAGTGGGGTTACTGCGGCAGGTGCAGTACCTTCTGGTTATCCTTCAGCAGACGAGTTGCTTCGTCAGTTTGGTGAGGTCGCTGGAGAAGAGCAGATTGATGACATTGATGACATAGTCATGGACGTTGCGGAGGACAAGGAGTCTGATAGTGAGGAAGAAGAGGTAGTTTTTGAAGCGGTTGATGAATCTTTGGAGCCTTTAACAGATGACCCCAAAAGCTATGAAGATGATGATACATTTGGCATCACTCTCCTTGATGATGGTGAGTACGGAGGTAAAGCGGGTGAAAAGCTAGATTCAGGGACGGTAGAGGAAGAGGTTGCTGCAGAGGCAATTGCAGATATTCAGACAAGCGATGATCCTCGAAGTTCAGCTTATGTTAAACCACACGTTGAAATCCCAGTTCAAGAGAGCTTAAGTGGCATGCGAAATTGCATTGCTTCTCTTGGGCTCGAAATTGATTCAAACATTCTAGACAGTATGAATGTAGAGATAGAGAAGCTGCGGCATACCTGGATGGACAAGCCGGCTGAAAAAACTTTCATTCAACTACTCTCCACAATAGCTGCCCATATAAACAGATACAGGTATGAGTCTGATCAAGAGGCTAACAAGTTGTTATTATCTGTATTTGATAAGCTTGAGCTTACCGCTACTGGGCAGGCTGACAATGCTGAAATACAAGAATCACTATTGAATGAAACTAGTAAGGTTCTTCAATGGCAGGCACGATTAATAGACAGAGTCCCGGCTACGACTGGTTCAGAAGAATCATCTACGTTGGCTGAAGGGGTTAGCAGCCTCGAAAATCAGGATACCAAAAAAATGCTTGGTGAGCCTGGGACAGACGAAGACTATAGTGCTCACCTTGAGGATATGTCCAGACAGGTGGATGAAATTGGCAATGACATGCTCATGCAGAAGGTTTCTACGATAATGAAAACCGAATTAGATCAGTTGAAAACTGCCTTTCAGTCTGAGCTCATGGAGTTAAGAAAAGAAATCCTCAGAGGTGGCAAAGATAGTTAATAGTTCGAGATAGTATTTTACTATTCAAAAGCGGTCTTTTCTTTTTCGGAAGACCGCTTTTGTTATTAATTGTAAATGAGATTTCGACGCATCAGCTACTCAAGTTCTCTTGTCTTTGTTCAGGAATAAAAGCCTGATTCCAATCATCTTATAAATTCCAGTTACATATTCCACGTATCTCGAGTTAACTCTTGTATATTGCTAATCAATCTCTAGGGGTATGCAGATTTCCCTTGGCCTATCTGTTAATGTTGAATTTTTCCTTCAGTTTTTCCTCTACGTGTTCAGGAACAAGATTTTCAATATTACCACCATGACGCGCCGCATCCTTGATGATGGAGGAACTGATGTATATCCATCTGAAACCGGCCATGAGAAAAATGGTCTCAACATCTCTTTCCAGACGTCTGTTCATTAACGCCAGTTGAAACTCGTAATCAAAATCGGAGACGGCTCGCAACCCTCGCACGATTGTTTTAGCCTGTCGTTTACGAGCGTAATCAACAAGTAAACCGCTAATCGGATCGATTTCAACTCGAGAATTACTATCTGGATAACATTTCCGGATCATTTCAATGCGCTCTTCAAGTGAAAAGACCGGTTCTTTAGCGGGATTGATCGCTATGGCAATTATGACTTTTTCAAAAAGATCAAGAGCCCGGTTGACAATGTCAAGATGACCATTGGTAATGGGATCGAACGTACCTGGATAGACGGCAATCTTGTGATCCATAATTTTCAGATTAGCTGTTGTGTGTTGATATTGTTGTTTTACATTTTCTAACTTTTGGAAGAAAACGTATAGAACCAAAAACAGGTATCACCGTACTTTCGTTTTTCAATGAACTGAAGTGTATCAAATTCATCTGTAATTTCAGCGTTTGAACGTTCTTCAGCGATGACCAACCCATCTTTGGCTAAATAAGTTGTATTGTCAAGATCTTTCAATGTTCTTTGGGCCAGTCCTTTGTTGTAAGGAGGATCGAGGAAGATTATATCGAAGTTGCTGGGTACGTTTGAATAACCACGCAAAACGTTTTCTACGCCTTTGCGAAGATCTTCATGTAGGACAATCAATGGTGGAGAAGGGTGTATCGATGGAGCGGTAGATTTGTAAATCAATTCGAGATTTTTGTGAATGAGAAAGAGTGCAGTTTTGCTATTGTCAATCATTACAGCTGTCTCTGCCCCTCGGCTGACTGCTTCTATTGCAAAAGCACCTGTACCGGCATAGAGGTCAAGAATCCTAGCGTTTTTTATCCTTTCTCCCAGAATGGAAAAAAGAGCTTCTCGACAGCGATCACTTGTGGGGCGGATTGCCTTATTTTCTGCTGCCGGAGTAGCAAGTTTTCTACCTCTGAATTGACCACCGATTATTCGCAAATTACTCCCTAATAAGACCAAAGAATCTAAATGGAGATTAATGTCCTTTAACTAATGAGAAAATCTAGGTTGACAAAATCTCTAGATAAAGTCAGGCAATCGATATGCTATAACTATTTCTGACAACCGAACTCACCCGAATGGCAATTTAGATGCTAAACAATAATCTAAACTCAAAATGTCAGACACTAAGGTAGCCAATAATGGTTTCACCTGCCCGAACTTTCGTGCCATTTTCAACGGCGAGGGCGATATCCGCAGGAACATATAAATCGACCCTCGAGCCGAATCGGATAAGACCGAAGCGTGTTCCCTTGCTTACCTCATCATCAATTTCGAGCCAGTTGACTATTCGGCGGGCAATGAGTCCAGCTACTTGAACGAAAGCGATTTTAACACCTTCATCGTTCTCAATCAGTGTGCCACAGCGTTCGTTGTGAAGATCACCTTTTGTACTATCAGCAGAATAAAATTTTCCTGGAGAATAGCTTATCTGCCTGACTTTGCCGGCGAAGGGAATACGATTTACATGAACGTCAAAAATATTCATAAATATTGATATTTTATAAACTCTATCTTTAAAAAATTCATCCTCATACACTTTTTCAACAAGAATCACCTTACCGTCGGCAGGAGAAACAACGGTATGCGCTTTCGCTGATACGAATCGCTCAGGATCACGAAAGAAATTGACAACGAAGACTGTTAGCACCAAACCAATATAGGTAACCCAAGAGGTAGCAACCAATGCAAGAATGAGAGTTATAAAGGCTGCCAGAAAAATAAAGGGGTAGCCTTCTTTGGCTAGAGGTATTTGTGGTGTTTTCATAGTTGTTTTGTAATGGACAGGGTTATTTCTTTGACCGGGCCATGGCGATAATCCCGGTGCGGACAATTTCCTTGATGCCGATAGGCCTCAGGATATCAATAAAAGCATCAATTTTTGAGGCAGCACCAGTAACTTCGATGGCGTAGCTTTTAGGGCTGACATCAACAACTTTTCCCCGAAAAATATCGATGATGCGCAGTACCTCAGCTCTGGTGTGTGATTCGGCTTTCACCCTTATCAGAACCATTTCTCTTTCGACAAAAGCTTTTTCGCTAATGTCAGTAACTTTGATTACATCAATGAGCTTGTGAAGCTGTTTGGTTATCTGCTCAACAATGTTCTCATCACCTTTGGTTACCAGAGTGAGGCAGGAAACACCTTCTTCTAAGGTCTCGGCTACACAGAGGCTTTCGATATTGAAGCCCCTGCCGCTGAACAGCCCAGTAACTCTGGAAAGAACTCCTGGCTTGTTGGTGAGAAGTACCGATATGGTATGTTTCATGAAAAAGGAGAGGTTTCGAATTTAAATAAGGTATTATTGGACGATTCCATATGTATAGAGAAAATCAATTAAAAAATTATACCAACAACATCTCAGTATTTGCTTTGCCTGCCGGTACCATGGGATAGACGCCTTCCTCGGGTGATACTACAAAATCCATGAGGACTATGCCATCGGTTGCCAGGGCTTCCTTGATCACCGACTCAACCTCGCCGGTTTTAGTCGCTCGAAGTCCGACAGCACCATAGGCTTTGGCAAGCTCAACGAAGTCAGGGCTGATATCCATAACCGTAGATGAATAGCGCTTGTCGTAAAAAAGTTCTTGCCATTGGCGGACCATTCCCAGAAAACCATTGTTGAGTATGGCTATTTTTACTGGACAATTGTACTGCTTGGCAGTCGCCAACTCCTGGATATTCATTTGAATTGAGCCATCGCCAGCGATATCGATAACGCACTTTTCAGGATAAGCGATCTGAGCGCCAATGGCGGCAGGCAGACCATAGCCCATGGTGCCCAAACCTCCAGAGGTTATAAAACGTCTGGGGTGATTAAATCTATAAAATTGAGCGGCCCACATCTGGTTCTGACCCACTTCGGTTGTGATAATTGCATTACCTCCCGTGAGCTTGTCAAGCATCTCTACCACATACTGCGGTTTGATGATATCTCCTTCACGGCAGTAAGAAAGCGGATGTTTTTCTGACCAGCCATGAATTGTTTCGAACCAGGGGAGGTGTTTATTGGCCTCATCGGTGAGCGAGAAGGTTTTTTCATCATCAAAAAGTTTGTTGACGGCTGCCAAGGCGGATTTGCAATCCGCAACGATGGGGACGTCCACTTTGACGTTTTTGCTAATGGATGTGGGGTCAATATCGATATGAATGATTTTGGCCTTGGTGGCAAATTCATCGAGTTTACCGGTTACCCTGTCATCAAAGCGTGCTCCCACGGCAATGAGCAGGTCGCACTCGGCAACAGCCATATTAGCCGTGTAAGTGCCGTGCATGCCGAGCATCCCCATGGACAACTCATGAGTGCCCGGAAATGCGCCTAGCCCCATGAGGGTCATAGTCACGGGGATATTTAATTTTATAGCTAGTTCTGTTAATTCCTTATTCGCCCCGGAAAGGATTACTCCGCCACCAACGTAGAGGACTGGCCGCTTCGCCTCCATGATTAGCTTGCAGGCCTTTTCCACCTGCCGGTTGTGAGGAGAATAATTTGGCTGATAGCTTGCCATGTTAATTTCTTCTTCTTCAGGATAGTGGCAAGCTCCAGCCACAACGTCTTTGGGTAGATCAACAAGTACTGGTCCAGGGCGGCCGGTCTTGGCTATATGAAAAGCTTCACGCAGAGTGGGTACAAGCTCCTCGGTACTTTTGACCAGATAATTATGTTTAGTGCAGGGACGAGTGATCCCGACAATGTCGACCTCTTGAAAGGCGTCGTTGCCGATAAGTTTGGTGGGTACCTGGCCAGTAAGGACAACCATGGGAATTGAGTCCATATATGCAGTGGCAATACCCGTCACCCCGTTGGTTGCCCCTGGCCCCGAAGTCAGCAGGGCCACTCCCACTTTACCAGTGGCGCGACTAAAGGCATCGGCGGCATGAACCGCTCCCTGTTCGTGGCGGACCAATATGTGGTGGAGATCGGAGTGGAAAATGGCATCGTATAGATCAAGCACTGCGCCACCAGGAAATCCAAAAATGGTTGTAGTTCCTTGTTCCTTAAGACACTTGACGATTGCTTTGGAACCGGAGATTTTGCTCATGACAGCTGTATCCTTAAATGCAAAAAATTGAAGAAAAGCTTTCTGAAATGCACAAAAACAGGACGGTTCGTAAAATATAGAGGTACAGCAAAAAGATGTCAACCACAAGATGGCTGACGAATTAAAAGATTCAGGTAATCTTGGCAGTCATTTGGCTAAATAATATTTTAAATTTATAATTCACAAAGAGGTCATAATTATCGATTATCTGCAAAACAAGCTTGACATAGCTGCAAGTCAGGGATAATTTAGGAATTACTACTGAAATGAGAGCAATTAATTAAGAGACCCCATACCATGCAAATTACTTCCCTCGCTCTACTACTGCTACTATCGACGATGCCAACGCGAACTGCGGCAGAAGTGGGGGAAATGTGATGTAATAGTCACTGCTTATAAGTACCCATCAGGCCACGGTTCGCAAGAGCCGTGGCCTTTTTTTATTGTAACTTTGAAAAAGCGTAATGTAAGGAGAATAAGACATTATGAATCCGCAATTGGTAGCCAAATACAGACCGTATCCCCAGGTGGACCTGCCTGACAGAGTATGGCCATCGAATCGAATCGAAAAAGCACCCATTTGGTGCAGCGTGGATCTAAGAGATGGTAATCAGGCTCTTATCCAGCCCATGAGCCTGGAGAAAAAACTCGATATGTTTCGGTTGCTAACAAAAATTGGATTCAAGGAAATTGAAGTTGGTTTTCCTTCAGCATCTGAGGTTGAGTATGAGTTTACCCGCAAACTTATCGAAGATGATCTTATACCAGACGATGTGGAAATTCAGGTACTGACCCAGGCAAGGGATCATTTGATCCGTAAGACTTTCGAGTCGGTAAAAGGAGCAAAAAAGGCCATTGTTCATCTCTATAATTCCACCTCTGTTCTTCAGCGCAGAGTCGTTTTTCACATGAATAAAAAGGAAATCATCGAACTAGGCGTGCATGGCGCCCAGATGCTGAAGGAGGAGGAAAAAAAATATCCGGAGACCAGCTTTCGTTATCAGTACTCACCTGAGAGTTTTACCGGCACCGAACTTGAATTCTCTCTGGAAATCTGCGAGGCAGTAATGGATGTGCTGGAACCTACTCCTGATAACAAGGTTATTGTCAATTTGCCGGCTACGGTGGAGATGTCTACCCCGAATATTTATGCTGACCAGATTGAATGGTTCTGTCGCAATATGAAGAACCGCGAGAGCGTAATAATATCACTGCATACTCATAACGATAGGGGGTGCGCTGTTGCTGCCACTGAACTTGGCCTGATGGCAGGTGGTGAAAGGGTTGAAGGAACGCTTTTTGGTAACGGTGAACGAACAGGAAACGTTGATATCATCACATTGGCGCTAAATATGTTTACTCAGGGAGTCAACCCAGAGCTTGATGTTTCCAACATCAACCGGTTGGTAGACACTTATGAGCGTGTCACCAGAATAGATGTACCTGTCCGACAGCCATATGCCGGGGAGCTAGTCTATACCGCATTTTCAGGATCTCACCAGGATGCCATTAAAAAAGGAATGGATAGTATCGAAGGTAGTCAATCACCCATCTGGGCAGTCCCCTATTTACCTATTGACCCAAGTGATGTGGGACGAACCTACGAGTCTATCATCCGGATCAACAGCCAGTCAGGTAAAGGTGGGGTGGCTTATATCCTCGATAAGGAATATGGCTTTATTTTGCCCAAGGCCATGCAGCCGGAATTTGGTGCTGTTATCCAGAGACTCACTGATAAACTGGGCCGAGAGCTTTTTAATCATGAGATTGAGTCCGCTTTTACCCAGGAATATCTTTCCTGTATGCAACCATATGATCTTAAGGGCTTCAATGTAGTCAAACGTCATTTTGGTTCGGAAAGTGGTGGGTCATCGGCTGAAATAGAAGCTCATTTGGCTGTTGCCGGTGAGAAAGTGGTATTGGAAGCCAAGGGAAACGGGCCACTGGATGCTTTTTGTAATGCGATCAAAAAGCACGTTACTGGCCCTTTTGTATTGCGGCAATATCATGAGCACGCACTCAACTCCGGTTCCAGCGCTACGGCGGTTACCTATATTGAAATTGAGCAGCCGAATGGCAAGCGTTACTGGGGAGCAGGTATTGATACGGATATTATTGTTTCCTCTATACGGGCGGTGTTAAGCAGCTTGAACAGGGTTTCAAAATGATATGGTTTTTTCGGGTAAGTCTTGTTGCAACTGTGGATGGTTTCTTACCCAAATTATGAGATAAGAAAGGGGCAAAATACTATCTTTTTCATTTATCTGGTAATTGGTACAGATCGAGAAGATGCCCTATTTTTTCGTTATTAACCCTTATTGCCTGAAAAATTGAATCTATATCCTCTGCTGTCATATTGGACTTGGAAAGAGCTGAATATTGCTTGGCAAGATCGTTTATGGCTCTACTGCGCCGGTTAAGTTCACGAATATCTCGTGAGAGTACGCCATTGAAAGTGTTGATCTGGAGAGCCAAATCTTTTGCTTCATCTTTTTCCCTGAGTCGAATAGTTTCCGTTAGATCTCTTCTGACCATGCTGTTTAAGACTTTTTCAAACCGGAAAAGTGGACCGGCGATGCGATGCGACCCAACAATCGTTGCAATAATAAGCAGAGTACCGCAGGTGACGAGAAAGAACCAGTTGGCAGTGAGTGCTTTTCTGAGCAACATTACCGGTGTTTCACCCAGGTTAAGTTTGCTGTTTTCATATGAAATAGTCATCGTATCGGTCGAGAAGAAACCAAATATGAGGATGAACAAAAGACAACTCATCACAACTGCCAGAAAGAGCGCGAGGACAATTTTTCCCTGAAAATTCTTCTTTATGAAAAAGTTCTTTGCACGTCTAGAGTGGGAGTGCTTCATGATTATTCCTGGTTGGTGTGATATGTGATCTCAGCTTTATTGCGAAGATTTTCAACCCAACTATTTACCTGTCGTTCAATTTTCATCTGATGAATCTGTTCCCGAATAAGATCAATGTCATAGTTTTGACTTTCGACGGGTTCACCCTGAATTGCTTCGAGGTATATAGCTATCCTTTCATCTTGAGAAGAAAGAGCGGTGGTTGTTTCACCCGGTTGCATGGTGGCAAGTGCGTGTCGTAAAGATAGGTCTAAATCATCGAAGCGAGTTATATATTTGGTGCCCAAGCTTTTAATCTTAGATTGGTTAACGCTCCCGGATGTTTTTAATGTATAAAATGTAAAAATTCTCCCATATGATTGTAAATAGGTGTCAACTTCTGCAGCGGTCGTTTCGGTTTCAATTTCTTCCTTGACTTGCTGTAACAGTGTGTCGATAAGGGATTGCTCGTAAAAATTTTTCAAAGCCAGCCGAAATGTTGGCTCCCTATCTAGCTTACGCCGCTGAGCCTCGCTAATGAGAAGATGCTTGGTGATCAATTCACTGATGTTGTCAGCATCGCTTTCTGAATGATTTGCATCGTTTTTTACGTCAGCAATTTTTTGCCGGGTCAGTGGCTGACCATTGATGGTTACGATTGGGTCGTTTTGTGAATTATCATCATCAGGCCAGACAAGAATCAGCAATGTAACCGCAGTAAGGGCGCTGAAAAGGCCAATGATAATGATAAGATATTTCATGTTATTTCAGTAGGATTTCCTCTTTAGATAATCTAATTTGTATCTTCAAACTGTAAATAAAGCTTAGCTTTGGTAGAGAAAGTGGGTAATTATCTTAGTCAATTTTACAATAACAGCCATATGTATGGATACTCTGTTTATGTGTCAAAGTGCCAGCTGCGTCTATGGTAAAATTTACCTGTAATTCGATTGAAGTCCAGGTACTTAGCATCATTATCCATCGAACTCTTGGATTTTGCAAGTGGTTTGTTTGTAAATTAGGTCTACTACAAATAGTGCCCTGAAGAATTGCTGGATGAGATGAGAGCTTAATGCCATTTTGCTTTCACAGGACGGTGGCAACGTTAAAAGTCTATATTGCTAAAAAGACCAGGGCTATCAGTTGCTTGCGCTGATGCGTTGAAAAGCAGAGAATCTGAAAAAAGAGTTGCCGCAGCTGGTTCAACCAGCATGCGGCGTGAGGAGAGAGGCGAGAAAACGTGTAATCCGAGTTACGATTATACCATGGTTATGACATGGTTGTTATTGGTGTGTTATCTTGCAGATTAAGGTCGTTCAGGCATAAATATCTATTCGCCCAAGTTTGTCACTATTGGCCTGGTCAACCGGCCTTGGTTCTAGGGGTTTTTGAATTCTTTGAGCTGTATCTTCTTTTTCCCTGGCTTGCTGGGTAAGATCCTGTTCGATATTGGCTTTATTTGGAACAAGCTCTTTAGCAGCAAAACCACTTGCGTTAATCTCCATACCATACCTCCTGATAAATCGTACTCGGTTACACTTAAGCCATCTTCTTGCAACTCATATGCCAACAAAGGTACTTGTTGTAGGTTTGTTTACAGCGGTCAGCTTAATGGGTGAAGAGAAAAAAGAGAATACCAGACGCGGCCAACCATATGTTGGTTATGTTTGAAACGGTAATATTCAGTATTGCCGCAGCATGTCGACGACGGCGTAACAGGGCGAGCGAAGACTTGAACTCAGGCCAACTTGTCAATGTTGCCAATACCAGAAAACCGATGAGGCCTTTGGGGGCATGGGAGTGGGTAGCTGCAAAACTGACCACTGGATCGAGAAAATAACCGGCAACAGTAAGGACAAGAATGGCCGGAAGGAGCCAAAATCTTGACTCCATGATCAATGATTCGTCATTCTCATGGTGCGGTTCTCCAGGACGACGAAGGAAGAGGACAAGCGAGAAAAGAAGTGCTCCAAGAACCCAGAAAATGTAGTACTCCTGATTAAGAGCAAAAAAGGTGATTGCCGTGGCTGCTGTTAGTAACACAGTTACGATTGTATAGCTTCTATGAGTATGTAAAAGAACAAGAAATTGTCCGCTCACAAGCGCGGCACAGATAAGCAAAATTGGATTCATAAAATTGGAACCAAGTGGTGTCGAGGAGGCGAAGATGATATCGCCGACAGCAAGGCCGACAATCAGACAAACAGCTTCAGGTCCATTGGTAATAAATCCGGTAATGGTGCCAATTCCTTTAGTTGTCTTGAGTATTTCAATTATTATTTCAATAGAAATACCGATGAGCAGCATCTCAAAGATAATGCCGGCAGAACCTATGAAGGCCATCTGGATATCACCGTCGAAAAGCATGGCGGATCCACAAAAAAATAATATAACCAGCATCCAGATAAGCAGGTCAAGACGACCAATTGATTCAAAAATAAAATCTCTCATAAGTACTTTTAACCTATTTACATTGCTCTATGAACATCTGAATTTGCTTTTTGTTAAGAAATACTCCCGAGAGAAATCTACCATTAATTTCAAGGGCGGGGATAAGCTTAATTCCTTGCCGCCAATAGACAAGAGGCTTACCAGTGATATCTATCTCAGCGATTTCCAGGTCGGGTCGTTGTCCTGCAATTGCCCGAAGATTTTTTCTAGCTACGGCGCACCTCGGGCAGAGAAAGGAATGATAAAATGTTATTTTCATAAAATGTCAATTTCTGGTGTCGATGAGGGCTAGAGAGTTTGAGAAAATACCTGAAAGGCCAATACCAAACAAGTGTTTTCTCACAATTCGTACAAGGTTAGTATTGTATGCTGAAGTCTTCGTTTATCAGAATTGCTATAACAGTAATTCCTTTCATGTTGTTAAAACAGGATATATTTAAGACATCAGCTATTTTCGCATTCACTACCTTGACGAAAAACAGCGAAAAGCTTAAAAATGAGGCCATTTTACTCTTATGGCATCGAGAATAAAGAAAGACTTACCTCGAGCCCCAAAGAACTTAATTTTTTATTAAACTAGTACAATAAGAGAATAAAAAAAGTTGTATCATTAAGTATGCGAGGAGAATGAACATGGATGTAAGCAATCCAGTGCTGCAAGTTTTTCTTATCTGTTTGTTAATATGCACCAGTGTATCTTTTTCCACCGTGCGGGCTGAGGAAATTGGCTCGGTAAGGACTAAATTCAAGGTTCTCGGGGCAAATGACACAATTGTGATTGAGGCATTCGATGACCCTCAAATAACTGGAGCTACATGCTATCTGAGTCGAGCCAAAAGAGGCGGTATATCCGGCTCTCTGGGCTTGGCTGAAGATACTTCCGATGCCTCACTTTCTTGTCGACAAACAGGGCCTATTGTTTTGCCAGAACGAATATCATCGGGCGGAAGTGATGGAGAAAAGGTTTTTCGTAAATCAACTTCACTCCTCTTCAAGACTTTGCAGGTGGTACGTTTCTATGATAAAAAACGCAATGCTTTGGTGTATCTGACGTATTCGAACAAGATAATCGATGGTTCGCCTAAGAATTCTATTTCTACCATTCCAATCAGGCAATGGCAGACAACTTCACAAAAGTGATGGACTACCAGATGAAAACTGAACAGACAGAATGTAGACAATGCGGAACCTGCTGCAATAGTGGTGGCCCAGCTCTGCATAAGGAGGATCTATCGCTTATTGAAAGTGGCTTATTGCCTCTCAAGCGATTAATCACCATTCGTCGTGGAGAGCTGGTACAAAAACCCGATGACACAACGCCTCAGGCGGCACGGTGTGAGCTGATAAAGATCGCGGGAACCGGAAGAGATTGGCAATGTTTTTTCTATAGTGATACTGGAAAAGGTTGTCTCATATATCAGGACAGACCACTTTCCTGCCGTGAGTTGAAGTGTTGGGATACAGCAGCAGTTGAGGATCTTATCGAAAAGAACACTCTGAGCCGATTTGATATTGTCGACAAGGATGAACCAATTTTTGCCTACATTGAAGAACACGAAGCTAAATGTCCCACTCCTGATATGGAAGCACTCAAGCATGCTGTGCAAGCAAAAAGCAAGATCGACCTTAAGTCTCTAGAGCAATTGGTGAACGAGGATATTCGTTTACGAAGTGCAGCGGTGCAGGACTTAGATATCAGCCTAGCCGAAGAACTCTTCTATTTCGGCAGGCCTATTTTTCAGCAACTGCAGCTGATAGGTATGAAGGTTACGGAAGCAGAAGGAAGGCTTAGGTTGCGCTGGCCTTCGTGATGACATATTGCTTGCGGTATCAGCAACAGGCTGGTGAAGAAATGCTTCACCAGCCTCGTTATTGAAAAGGATGACGATAAGTTAGAGATTGTACTGCTACTACCAATTTTTGCGTTCCAGTTCCTCACCCCTGGTTGAAACGACAATCTGCTCAACCGGCACGTTTTTTCCTGCCTTTTTTAAAGCTTTTTGAATAATTACGTTCATTGCGGAACAGCAGGGGACTTCCACAATGAGTACGGTAATTGAACTAAGGTCTGCTGTGGCCACAATCTCTGCGAATTTATTGATATACCCCTCCGCGTCATCAAATTTCGGACAACCCATCATTACTACCTTGCCCTCCAGGTATTTTTCCTGAAAACCTGGTACGGCTACAGCGGTGCAGTCTGCTGCAACGAGAACGTCGGCATTCTTAAGAAAGGGGGCAGTTGGTGGGATAAGTCGTATCTGGACAGGCCAGTGAGTCAAGGCCGAGGAACTGTTACTATTAGCTAACGGAATATTGGCAGATTGACCTGATGGATTTGGCGCAAACGTTTGCAGCTTTGCTGATGGGCATCCTCCTGAGATTGGCCTATTTTTTAAAGCTGTGTTTTCCTCTTCCTCTTTTTTCTTGGCAAGATATTCTTCAACTGCTTCCTCGTCGAATTCATCGGCCTCACGCTCGATGATTTTCAGAGCACCTTGTGGACATGAGCCCAAACAGGCGCCAAGGCCATCACAAAGCTTGTCTTCGACCAGTTTGGCCTTGCCATCAACGATCTGCAGGGACCCTTCTGCACAGTCAGGTACACACTGTCCGCATCCGTCACAAAGTTCTTCGTCTATTTCAATAATTTTACGTATATTTTTCATACTGACCTCGCTCATTTTGACCTCGCTTGGTGATTTTAATACTTTTAATAATCATTCTTTAGTATGACTAGAGTATACCACCTGGAAGGAGAAAGTATTTGACGTGGGTCAATAGCGTCGAGTTAAATAACTTTATTTTGTAATTTCCGTTTTAAATCTATCTATTCCAAATCGTTCGATAAAACGGGCAGTACGCTCTTTGCGGTTAGCTTTTTGGCAGTAAAAAATCAGAGCTTTTTTGACTTGATTGACAACTTCCTCTTCAGCTAATCTTTGAGCTAAAAGATCGCCGATTCTTGGTCTAGAGCCACCATTACCACCAAATGATATTGACCAACCCTTTTTAGTAGCGATGATGCCAACATCTCTGAGATATGGCTCGGTGCAGCACATCGAACATCCAGCAATGGAGATTTTCACCTTGTGGGGAAAAGGTTCATTAAAACGCATACTATCAAGTTTTCGGCCTAGTCGAAGCGCGTCAGCAATTGCGTAGCGGCACTGTTCTTCACCTGGACAACTCTTTACATAGGTTACTTCATAACATTTGTCTGTCCGTTGGGGTTCTGTTTTGTCAAGGGCTGTATGAATAGCACTCTGCAAGACAGTGAATTCTTCATCGGTGACATCGAAGACTTCCAGACGTTGATGTCCAGTGATTCGAAAGAGGAAAACTCCATATTTCTTAAGCAGAGCATAGAGCCCTTCCTGCTCTTTCGGGGTGAGCAGTGATACATTCACACCGCTGATGACCCGAATTCTGTTCAGTTCCATGTGAATCAATATTGTTTTTGTGAGTATTTCAATCTAAAAAAAGGCAGGATACCGCTAAGGTATCCTGCCTTATGAAGAGAGTAGGTTGTCAATGAAATCGCAATGAATCCGCGATTAATCTAGGCTGCCAGTATAGTATTGAGGTCTTCTTCCGGTGTTTCGGCAATAGGTTTGATCTCAAAGTTCTCCACCAGCACATTTAGGACATTCGGAGTGATAAATGCCGGCAGGGAGGGTCCAAGACGAATATCCTTGATACCAAGATGAAGCAGGGTCAACAAAATGACAACGGCTTTTTGTTCATACCAGGAAAGTACCATGGAAAGTGGCAAATCATTGACACCGCAGTCAAATGCCCCAGCCAAGGCCACGGCTATCTGGATTGCTGAATAGGCATCGTTGCATTGCCCGACATCGAGTAGACGAGGAATGCCACCGATATCACCTAGTTTTTTATCGAAGAAGCGGAATTTACCACAGGCCAGGGTGAGCACCATGCAATCCTCTGGCACTTTTTCGACAAATTCAGTGTAATAGTTTCGACCTGGTTTGGCGCCGTCGCAACCACCGACCAGGAAGAAATGCCTGATCGCCTTGTTCTTGACTGCATCAATGACTTTATCGGCAACTCCTAAGACAGTATTTCTAGCAAAACCGGTAAGTACGCTACCTTTGTCCTCATCAGCAGCAAAACCGGGAAGAGCCATAGCCTTTTCGATTACCGGAGTAAAATCTTTATCTTCACCGATATGGACTAGACCTGGCCAGCCTACCAGACCAGTAGTGAAAACATTTTCGGCATAGCTGTCCTTTGGTTTCTGGATACAGTTGGTAGTAAAGAGAATGGCTCCAGGGAACTCGGCAAACTCTTTCTGCTGATTTTGCCAGGCAGTACCGTAGTGGCCATAGAAATGATCATACTTTTTCAGCTCTGGATAGCCATGGCAGGGGAGCATTTCGCCGTGCGTATAAATGTTGATTCCTTTGCCTACGGTCTGTTTGAGCAATAGTTCAAGATCACGTAGATCATGACCGGTTATAAGGATGGCCTTGCCTGCTTTGGCGCCTAGTGGTACCTCGGTGGGTGTCGGATGACCATAGGTTTCGGTATTTCCAGCATCGAGAAGTTCCATAGCCTTGAGGTTGACCTCACCGCATTTGAGGGCAGCGGCAACGAGCTCTTCAAGACCGAGGTTTTCTGTCAGAGCAGCCAGGGTTTCATGGATATATGCAAAAACAGCATCATCCTGTTTGCCAAGGATTGCTGCATGGTCCGTATAAGCTGCCAGCCCGCGAACTCCATAGAGGGCAATCTGTTTGAGTGAGCGAAGGTCCTCATTCTCATCGAGTTTGTTGATAAAGTCGAGATTTATACCCTGCTCGGAAAGGGCATCGAGATTATCCGCCGGTGTGAAATCAGCTGCAGGTGATGTAAAATCGACTTTACCTCCGGCAGCGGCTACTTTCTCTTTAAGAGCTTCACGGTGCTTCACTGCATTGTTAATCAGCTCCTGAAAACGAACAGGATCAAAATCTACGTTGGTCAGGCAGGAAAAAATTGCTTCAGCGGTAAAACGGTCAACAGTATTGTCTATTACTCCGACCTTTCGCCCTTCGTTGGCAACCATCGACAGTCCTTGCAGAGCATAGGTCAGCAGATCTTGCAGTGCCGCTACATCCGGTTGTTTACCGCATACACCAATTTTGTCGCATCCGCTCCCTTTGGCAGTCTGTTCACATTGATTACAAAACATGTTTTATTCCTCCTTGGAATTGGGTTGTGCCTTTGTTGGCACTTTCATATATTCCTGTATTCTTGAGTTTGAAAATGCTTCAGAGACCTGTTCCGTTCTGAAGTATGACTTCACTATAGCGTGTACGCAGTAAAAAACTTTGATCTAGGTCAAAATCATAGCTATGAAATGCTTTTTGGCCATTTTTCTTAATGAAAAAGGCGAAACGAGGAGTTCAAATTTTTGTCAAGTTACGGATGCCTTGATATAAAGGGTAGTATCGGAATCGCTTCTGAATGCTTCGCCGCTGATGCTGCATGAACATTCCATGGTCTTAAAACCACAGGTCAAGAGCAGACTTTTCCAGATTGACAATTCGGGAGCGTAGAGTATATACGTATGACTCAGATCACGGTTTGGTCCCTTTCCGCTGGCGGGTCTTACCCGATAACGTTCTTCAAGCTCCAGGGTCGAGCTAGGTGCGTGGTAACTTTTGAGTGTCTCCTTGATAACCTTACCACCTGATCCGTCTTCCATAATTATAAACTGGAAAATTTTCTGAGATTCGTTCGTGGCAAGAACACTTGCATCCGGATGAAAGAGCTGTAACCCGAGACGACCGTTTCCTTTCAGATGATCACGACATAATTGCAGACATTTCCTCACCTTGCCTTCTTCACCCAGTAGATTCAGAGTGTTATAGGCAATGATTATGACATCGAATGTTGATGGAAATAAGAAATCGAGCATATCTTTCTGCTTGTAGACAATGTTGGCAGGGCCATTCGCTTTTAATTTTGCGCTTATTGCCTTCTGGATCATTCTGTCGGAAATGTCGATACCGGTTATCTGGGCGCAAAATGGAGCGAGCCGCTGAGCGAGTCTGCCATTTCCACAGCCAAGTTCGAGAATTCGGTCTCCTGGCTGAAGTAATGATTTATAAAACGGAACATCGGTGATGTAGTCCTGCATTTCCAGGCAGTAGAAATCGCAGTAATCGTTATCCGTTACCGGGGAAAAGATAAGGCGTGGTTCATCAGCATATTCCATGGACACTCATTCAGGTCTGGACGAGAGAGACTTTTTCTGGTGTTTCTGAATAGCCGTCTAGATGGATCAACCAGAAATGGGAGGGGTTGTCCTTAATCGCTTCTCTGGTTGAGTCGGGCAGCCAATGACTGTCATCGATAAGATTATAAAAAATAGTGTCAATACCGATGAAGCCGTCGAGAAAATGGGTGATAATATGTAGGAGCTTGCTTGGATATCCACATTTAACAGTTTTGAGGTCATCTATTGACTGAAATCCGGTTCTGCTAAATTCATCGATAAATTTATCCAATCGTGCAGCATTGGCAGCAAGACTACTCTCAAGCTCAGTAGAAAATTCCTGGTTGTCACCAGAATAGCTCTGCGACCGACGTACGGCGATTTTATCGTAACGTACGAGTAGGGTGTTATCAAAAAAATCCTCCACCTGTTTACTGGCTCTTGCAAAATCTTCAGCCGCAACAAGAATTATGTGACTTGAGAGAGGCTCCATGGGGCGTTCCCTTTAGAATGAAATCGATATTAATTGGCAAGCAAAACCGGGAAGCACGTGTGCTAATGCTTCCCGGTGAGTAGTTTACCTGAATTTTATCTTGCTGAATGTTTGCTACTGTCGGTAAGTTTAACTTTCTTTTAGCTTTTTGCCAACGGTTCTTCCCAATTCAGTACATTTATGCAGGTCATCATCAGTCGGAACATATTTAACTCTGTAACCGGGGTCTACAACATCAAAGTTCATTTCCTCCATAGCCTGGTTCAACAGTTTTACCGCCTCACCTGACCAACCGAAAGAACCGAATGCAGCTCCAATTTTATTGGTTGGTCGTAGACCTCGCATATACATGAGAAATCCGGCCATACGTGGTAACAAACCATTATTGAGTGTTGAGCAGCCAAGGACAATTGCACTGGCATTCAATACCTCCCGCATGACGTCACTACGATGATTATACCGGAGGTTGAGGAGTTTATAGGATATGCCTTCGTCCTGCAGTCCGGAGCCAACTTCTTTAGCCATTTTCTCCGTTGAGTGCCACATGGTGTCGTAAATTATCAGGGCATTCCCGTCACCAATATTTCTACTCCATTTGTCGTATGACTCTAGGGCGATCCCCGGGTTGGAGCGCCAAATGACCCCGTGATCGGGTACAATCATGTCAATTTCCAAACCGATTTCCTTTACTGTTTCAATAAGTTTTTTAACCTTGGGTGAGTACAGTGTCAGGATATTAGCGTAATATTTGGTCATTTCCTCCATAAGAACGGCTTGGTCGACTTCATCGTCAAACCTTTCCGAGGTTGCATAGTGTTGACCGAAGGCATCACTGGAGAAGAGCAACTTGTCCTCTTTGACGTAGGTGAACATAGAGTCAGGCCAATGCAGCATGCGCGTTTCGATGAAAGATAAAGTTTTTTGACCGAGACAGATATCTTTGCCCGGTTCGACGATCTCATATGGCCAGTCTTCCTGGTGGAAGTGTTCAACCATAGCTTTCTGGCCCATTTTTGAGCAGATTATTTTCTCGGGTTTAATGAGCTCAACGATTTCCGGCAATGAGCCGGAGTGATCTAACTCCACGTGATTGATGACAATATAGTCAATCTTTTCGGGATCAACTATCTCCTTCAATCTCTTCAAGAAATCGCCCTTAAGAGAACTTTTGACCGTGTCAACCAGGGTTATCTTTTCGTCCATAATGACGAATGCATTATAAGTGGTTCCCCGATTTGTGGAATAGCCATGAAAGTCGCGTACATTCCAGTCAATGGCTCCTACCCAATAAATATTATCTACAACCTTCACTGCATTCAATGTTACATCCTCCAAAAAATATTAAAGTATTTCTTAATCATAATAATCCTGCAGATACTTGTTTTTTTGCACCTGCATCAGTGCTTTATTTTGGCTATTACAATTTAGCTACATGGCCTTAATCGTAAATACAATTAATAATTAAAAAGATTTCAGGCAAATGTTTTCGTACAATTATGCTGTACATCTATCTGCACAGCCTTCCTGAATATGGACAAATAAAGAGATAGTAAACCTAGAATCTGAAATTAATTTAAGAATGAATATTATTTGCAAAAGATGATGCTGTCAAGTGTTCTAAGATTTCCATAATAGGTTGCTGGCAGGACATTGACATTAGGATGCAATGCTGAGCAGTGGAGAGGTATATGGGGCGTAAATACCCGGTTGTCGATATTGGTAAATGTACATTGTGTGGTGGTTGCATCGAAGTGGCTCCAATGGTGTTCCGGTATAATGAGGGCTTAAATTTTATTGAAGTGGTTGATCTTGACAAATATCCGGAAAAAGAAGTCAACGAAGCAATCAAGAACTGCCCAGTAGATTGTATAGAATGGGAGGAAGATAAATAAAGGCATCTTGACGAAAATGTTTAGTATTGCCAGTCGATAAAAGGCCCATAGATTAAGCTACCTGATTCATAAAATGACACCTGGTCGTTATGCATAGGTGGTATTATTGTTTTTCAGGTGAAATGGAATAGAGTTAATACGATTTGTCTCTCACCACCTAAACAGTTTCCTGTCCGAAGAAGGTCCTTTTACCGATATCGGCAATTTGAATGCATTATAAAATAGGAATATTCAATCCATGGCTCATATACAGTCTTTCATCTATCGTAATACTCGACAGAAAGTTTTGTCATAGGCTGGTAGATCGATATCTGAAAGGTTTGACGTTGCAGATTGTGTATCAGCTATTTTTTCGGTTTTTGTTATTTGCAATTTTTCGTATATAAATATATGTTTTTATAAACAAATTAATAGAAAAGAGGAGTGCCGGTGAATAAAAGCACAATAAAAAAGCTTGCTATAGTGATCCTTGCACTTGTAGCAGTAGTTATCTTTGTTGCCTTCGATCTTGATCGCTATCTATCCTTGAGCTATATCAAAGAATCGCAGGCACATTTGCAGAGTTTATATGCCGAAAATCCATTTCTAACACTTTCTGCATATGTGGCAATTTATATTATCGTCACCGCACTTTCCTTGCCTGGTGCGGTTGTCCTCACTCTGGCTGGGGGAGCCTTATTTGGTCTCGTTGCCGGAACAATTGCCGTATCTATAGCTTCTACCACCGGAGCAACCCTGGCCTGCTTCGTCTCGAGGTTCATTCTGCAGAACTGGGTTCAGGAAAAATTCAGCGATAAGCTCGAGCCAATAAATCGTGGTGTAGAGAAGGAGGGAGCATTTTATCTCTTCAGTGTTCGGCTCATTCCAGTTTTTCCATTTTTTGTGATCAACCTGGTCATGGGGCTCACCAGGATGCCACTGCGTACGTTTTTCTGGGTTTCCCAGCTGGGTATGCTTCCCGGTACACTTGTTTTTGTTAATGCCGGCAAGGAGCTTGGCCAAATTGAATCAGCCTCCGGTATTCTTTCACCTTCATTGATTATTTCTTTTATTATTCTTGGCCTGTTTCCTATAACGGCGAAGAAGATCATGCAGAGAGTGCGCAAGAAAGTTGTTGATAAAAAGAGTGTAGAGGTAAAGTAAGAATGACAAAATATGATTATGACTTGGTTGTCATCGGGGGTGGTGCTGCAGGTTTGACGACGGCATCTGGGGCTGCTCAACTCGGTGCTCGTACTCTTTTACTGGAAAAAGATGAAGCGCTGGGTGGTGACTGCCTGCATTTTGGCTGTGTACCGAGCAAGAGCCTTATTCGTACCGCTGCAGTATACCATCAGATGAAAAATAGCAAGCGTTACGGCTTGCCCCCCGTCTCACCGCCACCAGTTGATTATACAGAAGTGGCAAAGCGAATTCAGAGAGTTATTGATGTCATTCAGAAGCATGACTCGGTGGAAAGGTTTAATCGACTGGGTGCAGAAGTCCGTTTTGGTTCTTCTGAATTTGTCGACGAACATACCCTGAGATTTGCTGAAAGAGAGATAACCGCCAGGAAAATTCTATTGGCTACAGGCTCACGTGCCGCGGTGCCGGCCATTGACGGACTGGAAGAGGCAGGATACATCACCAACAGAGAAATATTCAAACTCACCAAGCTGCCCGAGTCGATGGTGATAGTCGGGGCAGGTGCAATTGCCATTGAAATGGCTCAGGCTTTCAGCAGACTTGGCACAGAGGTATCAGTTATACAGCGCAGTGAGCAAATTCTCAGTAAAGAAGATAAAGACATGGCTGATATGGTCATGCAGGCTCTCCAGGAGGAAGGAGTTACTTTTCATCTCCAATGCCAGATTAAAAAAGTAAATGGAACGCCGGAGGGGAAAACGGTTGTCGTGCAGCAGGGAGACCGGGAAAAGAGCATAAAGGGTGAAAAAATCCTGATCGCCCTTGGACGTCAGGCAAATGTGGAGCACCTCGGACTAGATGGCATAGATATCGATTATAACAATAAAGGTATTCAAGTAGATAATCGTTTGCGGACAAGCAGGCAGCACATTTTTGCCGCTGGTGACGTCAATGGTGGCTATCAGTTTACTCATGCGGCCGGCTATGAAGGGGGCATTGTGGTAAGCAATGCTATATTCAATCTTCCTCGTCGAGCAAATTATACCTGGATGCCCTGGTGCACCTATACCAGTCCGGAGCTTGCCAGTATAGGTATGAATGAGAAAAGGGCGAAGAAGGAAGGCATTGAATACAGCGTCTGGAAAGAGGATTTTTCAGCCAGTGACAGGGCGCTTGCAGAGGAGGAGGCGCGGGGATCGTTGAAGTTATTACTCGATAAAAAAGGGAAACCTCTCGGTGTCCAAATTCTCGGTCCACATGGTGGTGAACTGCTGTCCGAATGGGTGGCGGTTCTCAATGGTAAGGTGAAGCTTTCCACCCTCGCCGGTGCAGTTCATCCCTATCCGACACTGGGAGAAATTAATAAAAAAGTGACAGGTTCCATCTTTGCCGAGAAGATTTTTTCTGAGAAAACGAGGAACTTGTTACAGCTTATATTCAGATATCAAGGGAGCAGCGTTTAACGATGATAACGAAGTATACTGCAATTAATTTGCGTAGATTGATACCGATTTTCTGTTTGGCTCTGATGCTGGGCATGGCAAATGAGCCTCAGGCCAAGGAAGAGCTGCACACAATATGGGCAGAATTGCTTGATAAGCACGTGAACGGAGGTGTGGTTGATTACCATGGATTTAAAAAAGATGAAGACCAACTAGACGCCTATCTTGATGTTCTCGACGCAACTGACCCCGAGCAGTTACCGGAAAATAAGCGTTTGGCCCTCTGGCTCAACGCCTACAATGCCTATACGGTGAAGCTGATCCTTGATAATTTTGAAGAGGGGCAGCCGGTGAAATCGATACGGGATATTGGCGGTTTTTTTAGCGGTCCTTGGGATATAAAATTCTGCCGCGTAGGCGGAGAAGTATATACCTTAGATAATATCGAGCACGACATCATCAGACCAAGGTTTCAGGAGCCTCGGATACACTTTGCCGTTAACTGTGCTTCACAGGGCTGTCCTCCTTTGATCTCTGAGCCATATGTCGGCGCTCAGCTGGATGAGCAGCTCACCAGCAGCACGGTGAACTTTATCAACGATAAGGAGTTCAATTATCTGGATGGCTCAACTCTCTATGTTACCAAGATTTTCAAATGGTTTTCCGAGGATTTCAACGAAGGTGTCGTTAGTTTTGTCAGGAAATATGCCAAAGCTGATCTGCAAAACCGATTAGCGGAGCTTGGTGATAATGTGAGGGTCAAGTATCTTGATTACGACTGGTCCCTGAATAATAAATGAAGTCACAGTGAGCTACCAGCAATATGTTGGGTTAACTTATAAGTTCGCAAATCTTAACTCCTGAAACTAGTATCCCGTCATGCCTCATCTGTCGCAACTCGCTCGGAGTCTTCGTTGCACTCCGCTTACCTGCCTTTTTGACTTCCTGACATCGTTACTTCTTCGGTCACATAGCGCTGCTATACTCCGTCAGTCCTGCCTCGCTTGAAATCAAAATGGCGGCGCGATTTTGCGACATCTAGAGCTTGCCTTAACACTAGCCTCTTCCAATAGCACGTTGACTAACGAGTCCATCTCAGTTTAGGATATTGCTCTAAATGGCCTTATTTTCAAGAATTGGAATATGATCAATATCAACTCCACCTCATGTCGCAATCATTAATCAGGATATTTACCGATGGTTCATGCAGCCCTAATCCTGGCCCGGGCGGATGGGCAGCTGTGCTCGTTTTCGCAAATGGCGAAAGGGTGGTTAAAATTAGCGGCAATGAAGAGCTGACGACCAACAATCGCATGGAGCTGACAGCGGCACTGAAAGCTTTGCAGTCACTGAGCCAGCCGAGTATTGTAGAGATTGTCACAGATTCTAAATACCTGCAACGTGGTGTGGTTGAGTGGTACGAAAGATGGAGTAAAAATGGCTGGCTTACGTCTGATGGTGCGGCCATCAAAAACAGCGACCTTTGGCAGGCTTTTGCCTGGGAATTAAAGCGTCATACTATACGTTGGTTATGGACGAAAGGACATAGCAACAATCAATATAACGAATTAGCCGACAGGCTTGCTGGCGAAGCTCGTAAAAAAAATGGGAGAATCGCCACAGGTTTTGACCCTCAGGGAGTGCACCTTTACCCGGGAGTTACCTGGAAAAAGAGTACTGGTTCGGGTGCGTGGGCGGTAATTCTCAATTATCAAAACCATTTTAAAATACTTGGGGATTGCTTGAAAGATACGACTGCTAACAGTCTTTATCTTAATGGTGTGATCTCAGCTATTAATTCACTGACAAGAATTCTGCCGGTATACGTCCATACTCGTTCCGGATATCTACGAGACGGACTTGAACTATGGATTGACCGTTGGCGAAAAACAAACTGGTGTACCCGCGATGGTCGTCAAGTGAGCAATTCAGCACAATGGCAAAAACTCGCCGCTATAAAGGATAATTACTCTATCAAGATGGTGAAGTTTGACGACGAACAGCAGCTCTGTCACCTTCAGGAGGCAAAGGAATTAGCCCGTGAGTTTGAAGATTTTTCCTCAAAATGTTAGGCTGAATCATATACTTTTTTATTAATCTAAATTACCGGATCTGCCATTAGGAATTTTCATGCCTGCCAGAGCTGATATAAAAAAGATTCTACAGTTTTTGTTTTTAGGCTGTTTTGTGACAGTATTGCTGCCGCTCAGCGCTTGGGCAGAAAAAATGAGAGTTCTGACCGAGCCTCTTGCTCCCGTTCATTTCTTACAGGATGGCGAAATTCGGGGAATTGCCACGGATATTGTGCGTGCAATTTTTGACGAGGTGAATCTTGAGCCGGAGTTTCATATTTATCCTTGGAACCGAGCCTATGAGATGGTCTTACAAGATAAAAACTGTTTTATATATACCATCAATAGAACTACGGAGAGAGAGGCTTTATTTAAGTGGATAGGGCCTATTCTTCACAAGAATGTCCATCTCTACAAGAGAAGCGATCGCGATGATGTTGTTATCGAGTCCTTAGAGGATGTCAGAAAATATACAACAGCAGTAATTCTTGGTCACTCGCTGACCACAGATTTTCTGGACCGGGGGTTCCTTGAAGGAGAAGAGCTCATCATTACCCCGCACAAAAAAGCCCAAATGCAAGTATTTTTAAAGGGGCGGGCTGATCTTATTACCGGTAACCAGTTTACAATTTTCGATGCACTTCGGGCTGAGGGATATACGCTTGATCACGTCGAGCCGGCTTTTTTTGTTTCCGCTGGAGGATATTACCTCGCTGCAAATTTAGAGATTAGTGACAATCTGGTGAAAAAATTAAATCAAGCGAATATGCGGATCCAGCAATCGGGTTTGGTTGAGAAAATCATCATTAAGTATATGTATTGATAGCTGCCGGGTATCGCTGGTAAATTTATCGGTCCGGCGACCAGAAAATTTTTTTCACCTGATTCCATTAGCCGAACAGAAATGAAGAGTCAACGTGTCAACAGTGTACACTCGAGAGTTGCCTACAAACTCACCAGTTGGATTATTCTGTTAAGTGTTATCATCACTTTGTTGACCAGCTTCATTCAGCTGTATTTTGCCTATCAAAAGGATCTCGAAGGTATTGAAAACTATTTTCAGTCGGTCACCAACATGCAGCTCAGGAGTATCTCGCAATCTGTCTGGATCATGGATGAAAGCCAGGTTCAGACTCATCTTGACGGTATTATCAAAGCCCGTGATATTGTTCACGCTTCAGTCTTCGATGATCAGAAGACGCTATGGCAAAGTGGCTCCAAAGATGCCGATGAGACAATAACATTTGTGTATCCGCTCAATTACCTACACAGAGGAGCTCTTCATAATCTTGGAACTTTGCAGATCGTGGCCAGTCTCGATAAATTACATGAACGCCTCCGAAGTACAGCCATGGTCATTTTTTTTACTAATGGTCTGGAAATTTTCGTTCTGGCCGCATTTATTCTTATTCTGTTGCATGTCAAGGTCACCAGACATCTGGAGAAACTTGCCTCCCATATAGTCAAGATAGACTTTCGGACGAAATCTCGACCGCTGAAATTGAAGCGAGGAATAATAGATGATGAAGATGAGTTTTCCCAGATAGCCGAGATGCTCAATATTCTTCAACGGCGTGGCTTTAATGCATTTAGAGCTCTACGTAACAGTGAATCTCGATTACGTCTTTTCTTCGATGCCACCGAAGAGGGAATATTTGGTTTTAACTCAGAGGGCAGGATCACCTTCGCAAATAGTTCCTGTCTAAGCACGATAGGGGCAAAGCGTGATAGTGAAATCATCGGCAGAAAGGTTACCGAAGTGTTCAGCTACGTCAGCTCTTCCGACTTCTCTATTCAAGACGGTGAGAATATGTTTTTGGATCCCTTGGATAAATTGAAGCCCCTGGCGAGTGATGACGGCCTGCTCAAAGTAAAAAATGGCCGCTCGTTTTTTGCAAATATTCGCACTTATCCGGTCATTTCCAAGAAACATTCCTCCGGTGCGGTTGTCTTCTTCAATGATATAAGTGAGAAGAGGGAGATGGAGAAGGAGAGGAGACTGCTTAGCCAGGCGATCAGACAATCTCCCTTATTGGTGATAATATCAGATAGTATAGGCCGGATAGAATATGTTAATCCTGGTTTTGAAAAGCTTACCGGTTTCTCACTGCAACAGGTCATGGGAAAGAAGATTTACTTTCTTGGGCATCATACCAGAAACAGAGCTGTATATCGGGATATTCAGGGTGCTCTTCTCCAAGGCAGAAAATGGCAGGGCGGTTACCACATCCGGGGAGCAGATGGGGTCGAGTATCGTTTCGACGCCCTGGTATCACCTGTTATGAATGAACAGGGCAATATCGTCAACATCATCGCCCTGTGTCTTGATATTACCCAGAAAGTCGCACTTCAAGAGCAGCTTTTCCATGCCCAGAAGATGGAAGCAGTTGGTCGATTATCGGCATCGTTTGCGCATGAGTTCGGCAACCCATTGCTTGGTGTGCGTTCGGTTATAAAAGACATCAGTGAACGTGTCGTCATGGGAGCAGACGACAGACAGCTTATGCAATTGGCCTATGAAGAGTGTGAGCGAATGAAACTGCTTATTCGTGACTTTCAGGGCTTTCAGAGCAGTAATTCCGATGAAAAAAGTTATGAAAACATTCATCTCATACTCGATAATGTATTGCTTTTCTATAAAAAGCATTTTGAGAATAACAATATTACTTTGCGAAAAAGATATCAGTCCGACCTTCCCTTCCTGCTGGTATCGAAGAATCAAATTTCTCAGGTATTCCTTAATTTGATAATCAACGCGGTGGACGCCATGACGAGCGGGGGCGGTACCCTAGAAGTGACAACGTATGCGCAGGCCAACGATGTACATATCAGTTTGCGTGACACGGGTGTTGGTA
>JAAUYI010097447.1_pt1 | contig 28030 bp, 20 predicted proteins | sample 7278041 | NCBI WGS metagenome assembly JAAUYI01 (sample SAMN14350216, study PRJNA611818) | marine sediment metagenome | isolation source: surface marine sediment (0.6m) | place: French Polynesia: Moorea | collected 2018-08
AAGAAAAAGAAAAATGGTCACCAAGCCCCTAAATTTATTTATGGAACGAAGTAAAAACATTTGTTTCGATACAGGTAGTGCAAGAAACAATACGTCCGTAATCTTATCCCTTCAATTTATTTATGGGGATTATCTTTTTACTTTTTACTTTTATCTTTTTACTTTTTAACATATTATAATTTATTCAGGCAGTTCACTTAAAGCTGGTATTTTGTGTCCTCTCCAACGCAAAACTGACCAAGCATAAGCTTTCTGTAACATTAAACGGTCTGCTTCTAGTCTCACAGAGCAAAGCTCTTGACGCTCGTCAGGAGTTAATTCACTTTGATTTTTCTCTAATAACTCTATGTGACGTTGCTGTTGCTGGGTAGATATCTTACTTTTAGCTATTGCCAACAATTCATTATCATCCCAAGTTTGCATTTGCAAAAGCTCCGCCTGAATTTCTACAGGAGCATTGTCTGGTGTGGGTGGTAAATTGCTAACAATACTTTGAGTAATTAAAACTTCTAAAGGTTGTTTGGTTGCCCAAGCAATTCGAGTCAATTGTTGAAAAATTGCTTGTGGTAGTTCAACCGTGACTTTTTGAGTTGCCATTGGTTGTTGAATATCGCTTGTTGTTTTGATCGGCTATTAGGTAATTTATAAAAATAATTTTACCAATGACAAGGGCACAAGCCTTGCACCACTACAATGTATTTGTGCTAACTACCTCGTCCTGGTAATTTAACTGTTTGATACGGGTGAAGTCAATTACAAATTGCGATCGCATTTTGTTCGTAAATCAAGCTTTATTTCTATGAAACCCTTTTCTTGGCTTGTTTACACGTTTTTTGTCCTGTACCAAGATATTGCCAAAATAACTTAAAGTTAGGATGATTCATGTGGATATGACAAAACAGTTCCCGCTTTTGACAAATCTCGATCCATTCGCACGAAGAATAACCCACCATCATCCGTTCTATGCCAGGGAACAGTGTTAAAGCTGGGACAATAGCCAAAATGGTGTTGAGCAAAACGGTAATTTCCTACATCACAATATCCACTTAAAACGTAAGATTCCTCATTATAAGACTGAATCATGGCGTATCGACCGTCATAATGGGGCAGAACTGCCAATAACCAAACTCCACCCCCATTACTATCCTTCCTCAGCCATTTTTTCTGAGATTGGACAAATTGAACTGTATCTGTCCTACCCCAAGGCAATATCTTACTATCTAATGCGGGTATAAATTCATTCATCCTGGCATTGGGTAAATCGCGATCGACATCTTGATACTCTAATTTTCCCGGACCATTTTCCATCCAGAGAATTTCTACTTTTCCCTCACCTACTACTTGCCAATTATCAAATTTCACCCCTGCGGGAATAAATGAGTAGCCATGCTTACTTAACTTCCAATCACCGATTTGGATACAACCACTGAGAACAAATATTTCTAAATCCGTAGTAAATACACCAGGAGGTATGTGAAAATCTGGAGATAAAAGGACTTTGCTAGTTGATGCACCACAATCATGCCATGTGAGCGATCGCTTTTTTCCTAATACTAAGTTTTCTGGTATACCCCTAATTTGCCATTGTGATTCTAAAACAGTGTTGGTATCAAAGAACTGATACTGACGAGGTGCGTACTCCTGAGAAATTGCCGTGTGCCTTCCGGAAAGGTTCATCCGTCCTCTACCATCTCCACCCCAATCTTCTTTTACGGGTTCGTAGAAACAGTCATCAGTTAGTTCTGCACCTGATATATTAAATGCTTGGGAATCTTCATTCATGTGTTCATATCTTCGGGTTTTTCTAGGTTACTCAACTGGTGTTTCCCCTAAAGTGCTGCATCAAAAATCTGTTGAGCAGTTAGGTTTAACTGAGGAAAAGTTGGGGAAATAATTAGACTGTCCCCTTGGAATTTATGCATTTGATATTCACCGTTAACAAGTTCACATACAAAAATTGTAGGTTGTTTGGGGTCGCCAATAAATTTGTTTCCTCCTAAAGCAGCATAATCAGCAATCCAGTATTCTAAGATTCCCATCTCCTCATAATCAGCAAATTTTTTGTAATAATCATCCCGCCAGTTGGTACTTACTACTTCAACTACCAATGGAACTGATGCAGCTTGGGTCACTGTTGATTGTTTGTTCCACAATGGTTCATTGTTTAAGTTGTCCAGATTTAAGAGCAAAACATCAGGTAAGTAAGCAGAATCAGCCACGTCAGGCTTAACAAAGGCAGTTTTTGGTATGGTGTAGGCTCGGTTGAATCGGTCAAATTCCACGGTTAGTTTACGGGCTATAAACCCCACAACTTTTTCATGGTCGCCCGTTGGAGGTGGCATTTCAACAATTACCCCATTATGTAATTCGTAACGTATCCCTGTGTTGGGATACCAATCAATAAATTCAGCAAAAGTTATTAGTTTGGGTAGTGCTTGTGTCATTCAATTTTGGATTTTCAATTGGACACCACATTGGTTATGAAGATTAGGTAAAATAGGGTGAATGAAAAAATATGTGGGAGAGGCAAGATACTTATTACTTATTACTTATTACTTATTTCGCTCACCCGGTAAAAGATCCCCGACTTCTGAATCAATCTCTGCACATTGTAGCAATTCCTACGATAGAAGTCGGGGATCGCTCACATCCGCAATTCATCATAGTCAGGGGTTGTGGATTCGCTGGTTAATTTCTTCAGCTAAATTATCCCAAGTTACTTCTACTTGCTCCCTGGTAGACAAATCTTTTAAGGAAGACTTCTGTGCTGCTGCTTCTTCAGAACCAATAATCACACAAAATCTAATTCCCTGTTTATCAGCTAATTGCAATTGTTTACCCAAATTGCGCTTGTCAAAGCTAGTCACCACCTTCAATCCCGCTTGACGTAGCTTTTGCGACACATTTAGATAAAGAGGCATTAAATCCTCTTGCATATTCACCACCATTACCTGGGCTGGTGTGGGGGAGAGGGAATTTAAAATCCCAGCTTTGAGTAAGCGGCTCATTAACCGAGTTAAACCGATGGAAATACCCACTCCCGGCATTTTTTCCCCTAAAAATGTTCCTACCAGTTCCTCATATCTACCCCCAGAACAAATACTACCCAAGGCTTCATGTCCCAGGAGGGTGGTTTCATAAACTGTACCCGTATAATAATCCAGTCCCCTGGCAATTGATAAGTCAACGGTGAAGCGATTCTCAGCAACCCCTAAATTCCGTACCCCAGCAATTACCGTTTCTAGTTCCGTTACTCCCAAACTAAATTGCTCAGATTCAGGGATATTTTGACTCAGATGCTTGAGCTTATCTAATACATTGTCAACATTGCCATCAATCTCAATAAAATCAATGATTTTTTCAGTCTGCTCTGGGGATACCCCTTCTTGTTGCAAACGTTGTTTAACTTTTGTTTCACCCACTTTCTCTAGGGTATCAACTATGGTAACGCAGGTTTTAATTTTATCTGCTGCAATACCCACAGACTGGAAGAAACCCGTCAAAATCTTGCGGTTGTTGATGCGAATTAGGAAATCACCAATATTAATCGCCTCAAATATCTCAGAGATAATCGCCGGCATTTGGGCATCATAAAGCAAACTCAGTTCTCGCCGCGCCACCACATCAATGTCACACTGACGGAATTGGCGAAAACGTCCATCCTTAGCTCGCTCACCCCGAAACACCATATCCATTTGGTAACGGGCAAAGGGAAAAGTTAAATCATTCAAATGGCGGGCGATATAAGCCGCTAGGGGGACAGTTTGGTCAAATTTTAATGCCCGTAACTCAGAGCCACCTTCCCCAGCCTTATCTTTCTCTGCTTGCCGATTTGGTGGCAAGATGGGTTCAATGCCATAAATAATATTGTCCCCTTGATTCCCTTTAGCTTGGAGAACTTCTAATCGTTCTACCGCCGGGGTTTCAATGGGAGTAAATCCGTAGCTTTCAAAGACTTTACGGATAGTATCAAGTAAATAGGATTCCAGGCGTTTTTCGCTGGGAAGAAACTCTGGAAAACCACTAGGAGTAGAAAAGTTAATTTTTTCGCCTTTTGCCATATCGGAAACAGTTATCAGTTATCAGTTATCAGTGATCAGTTGTGATGACCAAGTAATTCATAATTATTAATTCATAATTTGTAATTAATGGTGCATTAGCCCCTAAATTTATTGATGGATCACGGATTTTTGGATTCCACTGTCCGTGTAATCTGTGTAATCTGTGATCGGATGAACTTTACACTTTGCTTGGTTCAAGAAAGAGGATTCATCCCTGGGCACGAACCCATGAATTATCAATTATCAATTACCAATTATTCTGACAACTCCCCATAATTCCCAGCATTACAGGAAGTTGCGATTATTATAGTGTTGACCGAAGGTTCTGCCTTTGTCAGACAGGAGGCAGAAGACAGAAGGAGGATTTTTCCTTCTTCCTTCACTTGACTTTATCCCATCCGTTCTTCTTGGATCAGGGTGCGTTGAAACAGTTTACCATTCTTAAACCAATGCCAGGTACGGGAACGGTAGTTATTGTCAGGACTCAGATAAATCATTTCCAAAACGTAAATTTCTGGTTGACCTTTATAGGTAAATTTCAAAACTACCGTTGAGTCGTCTATTTCCCAGGCTTCCCCGTTAATCCTTTCAGTATCAAATAATAGCTTTTTATCCTGATACATTCCCGGAAACTCATATTCTTCCACTTTGCCATCAGCCCACTTGTAACGGTTAATTTGGTAGTAGGGAGAAGAACCATCCTCTGGAAACTGGCAAGTTAAATGTGATTCATACTTGTCAATAATTTTAGCTTCAGCATCAACAACCGTATAAGTACCTATCCAGTCACCTTCATGGCGAACCAGAACGGGCATTTCTTCTTTAATGGTAGACATTGCCACTCTCATGTATATATTAGTTTTATCAGGTTAATATTAAAACAATATTTAAATTAGTGCGATCGCAATCCCTCGTAGGTTGGGTGAAACCAAGTGCAACCCAACAAATGGGAAGGTGGGCTTAGCGCTAAATTCTGTAATTACTTGGTTGACAACAGTTAATCAGGGAGTGGTTAGCAATCCCTCGTAGGTTGGGTGAAACGAAGTGCAACCCAACAAATGGGAACGGGGGCTTAGCGCTAAATTCTGTAATTACTTGGTTGACAACAGTTAATCAGGGAGTGGTTAGCTAAACTATCCAGTTCTTCGGATTTCAGCAAACTTGTCCAGTTTGCCAACAGTGAGGCATCTTTGGGTTTAGCAAGACGGAGTTTTGCCAAAGTAGTCAGGGCATTGTGCCAAATACCGTTTTCCGCATAAAGTACTGCTTGTTGCAAAGGTTTTGCCTGTTTGAGGCTATCTGCTAATTTTGGATTCAGCTTAACCCGTTCTATCCATCCCTCAACAGTTCGTAATTCTGCTGGTTGTTCTGGGTTACACTTTACTCTCACCTTGAAAAACCAATGGTACATTTTTTGGTGCTTTGTTTGGCTTACTTGCAGGGGTTCAGTATTTTTGTCTATAGAAACGGCAATAACCCCTGGCCTTTCTGGTTGATTTAAAAAAGCTCTATATATCGTTTTACTAGGTTTTTGGGACTCATCCTTAATGACAAATTCCATTTTTGTAATTGATGATTTGTCATAAGGAACAAAAAACCAAAAAGTAGGATATTCAGCAGTTGTTAAACCCCAAACTTTGGTAATTGGAATTGTTTCTCCTCCATTCAATTTAATGGTTTCTTTGTAATCAGGAACCAATCCCATTAGAGATTGCTTGTTATTACCACATCCCCTACTAGCCGCTTCTCCACGTTCTCCAGCAGCACTTCGATCCGGTGGTGGCGGTGGCGATTTAAATTGGATTGAGGTCTTGCTAGAAGTAACTAATTGTGCCCCAGCTTCTGGGTAGCAAGTAATATTACTTAATAAAATGATTACTAAAGCAGTAGTTACTTGTATTGTTTGCCAATGATTTTTCATGAGACAAACCACTAGTATTCCTTTTCATTAGTTTTGATGGCTAGGGAACAGATCCCCGACTTCTGAATCAATATCCCCACATTGTAGCAATTACTAGGATAGAAGTCGGGGATCGCTCGCACCCGCGACTCCTCAAAATTAATGAAATGCAATACTAGTACCTGCCAAAGTTAGGGCAGCAGGAACTAGAGGAACCCAACAGCCAAGTGAAATGAATAAGACGCTTGCACTGCTATACAAAACAACAAATCCGACCCCAACAGCTAACACCAAATAACTAGGTCGTCGCCAATACCAAGCAAGCAAACCACCAATTACAGACCAACCCCAAACCCAAATCACCTCACCCCATATTGGCCAACTCCATAGCAGGGGGCGCTCATCCAAAGCAGCACTCAGCAGTTGGCTGACCATTTGTGCTTGTAGAATTACTCCCGGTATAGTTTGCGATTTACCTTGAAGGGTGTAGGGAGTCAAGGAATAATCTCGAAAACTCTCTGCTGTGGTGCCAATTAGAACTATCTTATCTTTGACTGCTGGGGCGTTTAGTTTACCTTCTAACACCTGTCCCAAGGTAATTTGTGAAGCAATTTCTTTTGCAGAAGGAGAGGAACGGTAATTGAGCAGGATTTGGTGTCCCCTACTATCAATTCCTTGGTAGCCTCCAGTATGTGCTTCTAGGGGTTTAAATTTTAGCTTGCCTAGCTGCCACGCGCCCTCTTGAGTAAATTGTAGCTTAATTCCCTTGGTATAGAGGTAACGTAGAGCTAGTTGCACACTTAAAGCGTAGGAGGCATTGCAACTAGAAGAAGGAGGAGGAGTTAAGGCTAAATAATGGCGACGCACCACATTATCTGCATCCAGAAGAATATCGCTAAAACCCAAACGGTCAACAGAAACTTCTGGGGGTGGGGCAACACCTGATTTACCCGTGCGGGGATTGCTGACTCTACAGACTGCTACCAAGCGATCGCTTTTTTGCATCCTTTCTGCTAACTCTGGATAATCCTTTCCCACCCCATAATCCCGGTATATATCCAAACCAATCGCTGCTGGTTGATATGGCTCTAATTTTTCCAGCAGTTGGGCAAGAGATTTATCTGACAAAGAACCCCGTGGTTTTTCCGAACGTTGCGATCGCACGTCTTCTTCTGTCACAGTTACAATCAGTAGCCGTGAGTCTGGAATCTCAGGAGGACGTAGTTGCAGCATTTGGTCAAATGCCTTGAGTTCGAGAGGTTGCAGCACTCCCAGATATCGCACTCCCATCAACAGCCCTGTCATTGCTATGCTTGCCAATAGCATCAATGATAAGTTCAGGCGATCTCTGATGGTTTTGGTGTGCGTAATTTTAGGTAAGCATGTGTTATTTTTACGTAAATTTATACACAATTCTGACCAAGTCAACGGCACTTCAGCAGGGTTTTGACAAATGACAGGCAACCACGTGGCGCAGGGGTATTGATTTTCCAATCCCTGTAATCTTTCCCTTGCCTCTCTTACCGATAAATACAAGGAATCTCCCCGTGAGAAGGCTTGTAAAAAATACTTCAAAAATTCCTGTGCCACTTGGTCAGGTACTGGCTCTCGCATGACGATGATTTGGGGAATATGTAAATCCGCAAACTCCCGTGCCAATCCCAAACCATCACAGGAATTGAAAATCGCCAATTGTAAACCCCGCTCCACTGCCTTTCTCAAGGCATACTTTAACTCACTAATTGTGAGACTTTCAGTTTGATTAATGTAGATTTTCCCAGTTTCATTTGTTACCTGAGTAGCACTGTGTCCGGCAAAAAATAGAATCTGCCAATGTTGTGACCATAACCGATCAGTAATATTGATGCGTTCTGGCTCAACTAAAAAAGTGATGTCTGCATTGGGTAATTTTTCTAGAATTGCCCGGTCTGCTTGGGTATCAATTCCTTGACTATCGCCCAAAATGGCCAGTATTTTGATTTTGTCGCAAGTGGTTGTTATGCGGTTCACCTGTTCGTAGCTGGGGGCACTCAGGGCTATTTCTGCCTTGGGATAGTGTTCTAGTAACTCCCAAAGATGCCAGGGGAGTTTTTGCAATCCTAGGTCTTTGGTTTGTATAAGTATGCGTATTTCATCGGCAGGTGTGAGTTTTTGCAGCCATTTCTCGCGGATGGGACGGAAGGAATCACAGGCAAGCCAGGTATTAAAACTTACCTTAAATTCCTCCGCCACCTGTTGACATTCTTCTAAACTGGGGGCTTGATTAACTTGCTTTGGTAAACCTATGGGGCGAGATGGTAACTGTAAATTAAGATAAATAGATTGCCAACGGTAATAATGGTAGAGAATGTCTGGGTTTGGGGGTAGCTTACCCGTGATTTCCACAGTGGGGCGGGCATTTTCATCACCAATTTGTAGAGTCACGGGAAACCCTGACTCAAAGCTACCTTCTGCTAATTTTAAGATGACTAACTTGCCCATAGCTAGTTTTCCACAAATTGCGATCGCTATTTATTATCTATCCATGATGGAGGTCGCTAAACTAGTTTTACGACCACTGTTAGGTTTTATGCATATCTTTATTATGCGTGGAAAAATATTTTTTTTAATAGAGTATTGAGATAGTTTAACTTTGACAGTTAATTTTTCCCAGTGGTGATCGAGTCGTGCCGAAATTTCACTCTGATGGGAGTTTAGCATCCAGTCCGTTGAATAAAAAAGAAAAAACTGTTTTAATTACTTCCTCAAAAATCATTGTTTTTGGCAATTAAATACTGTTTTAATTAATTTGATTCGACGGCACATTTGATTTGAGAAAAAATCAAGAAATAACTATAGCATTTTTTGCTATTAATTGGTGATTAAATGATTGAAAATATAGAAAATATGTCAGAACATAGTAATTGGAACAGGTAATTAACACATCTGATTCCAACAGAAATTAATCTTAAATCAAGGAGAAAAACTATGTCGAAAGAAGACATCATTCGCGCTTGGAAAGATCCAGAGTATCGCAACAGCTTGAGTGAAGAACAACGATCGCAGTTGCCGGAAAACCCGGCTGGGGTAATCGAACTAACGGATTCAGAGTTGGAAGTTGTAGCAGGGGGAGTCGGTATCGACCTTGGGACTATCAGCCCTGAGAGTTTTTGCTGTGCTACGATCTGGAAAAAAAGAGGAGGAGGTTGCCCTAATCCAGTTTTCCTCTTTTAAATAAAAGTTAGGCTCTCCTGTACTTGTGGCGATCAGTAGAGTTTATGATAAGGCAATAAAAGGCTTTCAGATCCCGCCCCTGATTGATTTTGTATAAGCTACATCGATCACCCTAAACTCAGGAGAGCCATTCTGAGCACATTAAAGAATCTTGCAAGATACTTCACAAAAAGTTCAGATTTTCCCGTGTGCAGAATAGTGTGGACATCTCGCCAACATCAAGCTCGATCTTGGTCGGGATGCTCACAGTACAGGAATGCTTCGATGATTTTCTGAACTTACATATAGCAATCCGGAATCATATGTGAGAAAATACTTAAACTATTCACGTAACTTTTAAAACTAATTAAAAACCTAATTTTGTGGCTAAAATTATATATATTGCGTAATACATAGTTTCAAAGCCAATTATATAAAGTACGTTATATATCTCCGTGTTTTCTCATGAGTTATTTAGGATTGCTATATAAGAGAGAGCAGTTTGTAAGATTAAAAGTTTGAATTGGTATGAGAATATGAATCAGCCACAGTTTCAATCCTCTGTTTGGTATCAAGCGATCGCATTGATTGAACGTATTGCATCGCTAAGGACATTTGAGAGCAAAACTGTAAATAGTGAGGTTGATACTAATCTCGCTGAATGTCGTATCCAGCAGTGGCAGTTACAGAAGCCCTTTGATCAAGACACTTACTGGACTCAGCGTCTAGCGATGGATAGAATAACCGAGGATGAATTCAAATACCTGCTTGGGGAGCCAATTGAGGCAGTGCGCGATCGCTTTCCCACCTCCCCATTATGGATAAAGGAACTAGCCCAGGGGTATTCTCGTCCTGTCTCCTCAAATTTGTTCCTACTGCCAGAGGAACTACGGGATCAAGAGATGATAGGTTTCTTGAATGCAATCGAGCCACTCATGAGCCAAGGCTTTGAGCGTTTGCGCGAAGGAATCCAGGCGTTATTTCAAGTGCAATCCAACCTACCTTTCGATCCAAGTACCGTCGAAAAGGTGCTTTTTGCGAATCTTGCAGAACGACTGCTGGGAAGAGTGACCCGCACCTTGGTCCTGGAACTTAATGTAGCCCGCCTGCAAGGACTTCTCAAAGGGAATACACCCAAAGAGAGATTTCACAGCTTCTTACATCGCCTCCGCCAGAGAGAGATGGCTTTAGCCATACTACAGGAGTATCCAGTTCTTGCTCGTCAGCTGACAATTTGCATCGATCAATGGGTCACGTTTAGTCTAGATTTTCTCCATCACTTGTGTGTTGATTGGCAAGCTATCCAGACAACCTTCAGTCCGAATAAGGATCTAGGTATGCTCGTAGAGCTAGACTGGGGTATGGGTGACAGCCATCGGGGCGGTCGCTCAGTCATAATAGCAAAATTCAGTTCTAGTTTTCAAGTGGTTTATAAGCCCAGATCGTTAGCCATTGATGTCCATTTTCAGGAACTGTTAGGGTGGCTCAATGATCGAGGTGACCACCCGCCATTCCGGACGCTGAAGATTCTCGATCGCGATACCTATGGATGGGTGGAATTCGTTGTTTTTCAGAGCTGTACCTCCCCAGAAGAGATCCGGCGTTTCTACGAACGCCAAGGGAGTTACCTGGCACTACTATATGCCCTGGAAGCGACAGATTTTCATTTTGAAAACTTAATCGCAATAGGCGAAAATCCTGTTTTGATTGACTTGGAAACTCTTTTCCAGGCACGGGTGGCAGGAATAAGCACTACCTCATTGGGGCAAGTCACCGCCAATACTATGTCGAACTCTGTTTTGCGCGTGGGTCTTTTACCCCGACGTAGATGGGTGAATGAGGAATCTGAGGGCATAGAAATCAGTGGCTTAGGCGGAGCAACGGGTCAACTTACTCCAAATGGTGTCCTGTATTTGGAAGGAGAAGGAAGTGATGAGATGCGGTTTATCCGCAAACCAATGGAGATGCCTGGGGGTCAGAATCAACCAACCCTGAATGGTGCTAAAGTGGATGTACTTGACTATACAGAGGCAATTACCAGTGGATTTACCAAGGTTTATCGCTTGCTCCTACAACACCGTAATGAGTTGCTGTCAAACGAGGGACCTTTGGCTTGCTTCGCTGAGGATGAGGTGCGCGTCGTCCTTCGTCCAACGCAAACTTATGGTGAATTGCTGCATGAAAGCTTTCATCCCGATGTGTTACGAAATGCCCTAGACTGCGATCGCTTGTTTGATCGACTCTGGTTAAATATCGAACAGCAACCTTATTTAGCAAAAGTGATTGCTGCCGAACGCAATGACTTATGGCAAGGTGATATTCCTTTGTTCACCACTTGCCCTAAGTCACGGGATATTTGGAGTAGTTCTGGTCAACAAATTGTCGATTTTTTTGAAGAATCAGGTATGACTTTGGTACAACGTCGTCTTCAAAAATTCAGCGAAGTTGATTTGAAGCAACAACTTTGGTTTATCCGTGCTTCTCTCACAACATTGCTAACAAAAACGGAACAACAACAGTGGTCTCTTTTTTCTCTGCGAGAACCGCCAAACAGTGCTAGTCGCGAACAACTGCTGGGATCTGCTCGAGCCATCGGCGACCACATAGAGATGTTGGCATTATGCACAGAGCAAGAAGTTTCTTGGATTGGCTTGACGCTCATCAATACAAAATATTGGACTCTCACTCCCTTGAGAATAGACTTGTATGATGGTCTACCAGGAGTCGTGTTATTTCTTGCCTATCTTGGCAATCTTACTCAAGAGAAGCGTTACACTGTCCTGGCAAAAGCGGCATTGACGGGACTGCAACGCCAGATAGAGATTAGCAAAGAACTTATCAAGTCAATTGGTGGTTTTGATGGATGGGGAGGGGTGATCTACACTCTGACTCAGCTCAGTGTGTTGTGGGATAAATCCGAACTGTTGAATCAGGCAGAATCCCTGGTTACCCTGCTTCTACCGTTAATTGCCGAAGACGAACGGTTCGATATTATCAGTGGTGCTGCTGGGTATATTGGCAGTTTAATCAACCTGTATCATTGTAAACCATCACCCACTACCCTGGCTGCTGCCATTCAATGTGGCGATCATCTCATCGCCAAAGCGCAACCCATGGAACATGGTATCGGTTGGATTCTCAAGAATGTAGAGACAAAACCACTAACTGGTTTCTCCCATGGTTCAGCGGGTATAGCTTGGGCACTACTAGAACTAGCTGCACTGACTGGTGAAGAGCGCTTTCGGACAACAGCACTTGAAGCCATTGCTTACGAACGCAGTCTCTTCCGTCCTGAAGTAGGTAATTGGCCAGACTTACGTAATTTTGCAGATACAGTTTTAAAAGAACAGGACAATCAGTATACTTGTATGACTGCATGGTGTCATGGCGCACCGGGAATTGGGCTAGCTCGGTTACGTTCTCTCCCATACCTTGATGATGCCGAAATTCGTGCTGAGATTAACACCGCCCTCAAGACCACTCTATTTCATGGATTTGGTAGAAACCATTCCCTATGTCACGGCGATTTGGGCAATCTGGAACTGCTGGTGCAAGCCAGTCTCACCTTTAACGACCCCTACTGGAAGGCTCAAGTCGATCGGTTTGCTGCCATTATTCTCGAAAGCATTGAAAAGCATGGTTGGCTGTGTGGAGTCCCTTTGGGAGTTGAAACCCCCGGACTTATGACTGGTCTAGCAGGCATCGGCTATCAATTGCTGCGACTGGCAGAACCAGAGCGTGTTCCTTCGGTACTGGTGCTGGAGTCACCAAAGCTAGACAGCGCAGTAATTCAAAAAGCCGAGAAGGCAATAGCAACTCGTTAACTAATCATGAATTACCCCCTTGTCCAACAACACAACGAAGAAGACTGCGGTGCGGCTTGTCTGGCTTCTATTACCAAACATTATGGTCGCACCTTCACCATCAACCGCCTCCGGGAAGCCGTTGGAACTGGCAGAGAAGGTACCACCTTATTGGGATTGAAACAAGGAGCAAACGCCCTTGGTTTCAATGCACGGGGAGTCAAAGCAACCCTAGAAGTTGTCAACAAAAAAGCCGTGCCGTTACCAGCCATCATCCACTGGAAAGGCTATCACTGGGTGGTGCTATACGGAAAACGGGGTAATAAATATGTGGTGGCTGACCCTGGTGCGGGCATCCGGTATCTGGATAAAAAGTGGTTGATGGAGGCATGGACAGGCGGAGTAATGCTCCTCCTGGAACCCGATCCAGTCCGTTTTTTTGCCCAACCGGATGAAAAAGAAAAAATTGGCGGATTTGGTCGTTTCCTGAAGCGCGTTTGGCCCTATCGTGCCTTGCTGACCCAAACTTTGCTGCTTAACTCGGTTTTGGGTCTGCTTTCCCTCGCTTCCCCTTTCCTCCTACAAATCCTTACCGATGATGTGCTGGTGCGCGGAGATACTCAACTGCTCACTAGCGTTGCTATTGCCGTCGTCGTCATGCATTTAGTTAGTAGCAGCCTGCGACTGCTGCAATCCAATCTTATTGCCCACTTTGCCCAACGTCTCGAACTCGGACTTATCTTTGAATTCGGACGCCAAATTCTACGCTTACCCCTACAATACTACGAATCTCGTCGCAGTGGAGAAATTGTCAGCCGCCTGGAAGATATTCAAGAAATTAATCAATTAGTTTCTCAAGTTGTTGTGGCACTGCCCAGTCAATTTTTTATTGCCCTGGTTTCAGTGAGCTTCATGCTATTTTACAGCGTTAAACTTACGGCAGTTGCTGGGGTTATTGCTCTATTAATGACCCTCTCCACCATCGTTTTCTTACCCACTCTCCAACAAAAAATTCGCAATGTCCTAGTTTTATCAGCGGAAAACCAAGGTGTCTTAGTAGAAATCTTCAAAGGTGCAATGACCGTCAAAACCACCACTGCTGCCCCCCAATTTTGGGAAGAATTCCAGGGTCGTTATAGTCGCCTTGCTAATTTTACCTTCCGCACCGTGCAAATTGGTTTTGTTAATAGTATTTTCTCTAACTTAGTGGCCAGTATTGGTAGTATCGCCTTGCTTTGGTTCGGCAGCACTTTGGTGATCAGCCAGGAATTAACCATTGGTATGCTGTTAGCATTTAATAGCATGAATGGCAATTTCACCGCCTTCATTGATACCTTGGTCGGCTTTGTTGATGAATTCAGCCGCACCAAAACTGCCACCCAGCGACTTACCGAAGTCATCGACACCCCCCCAGAAACCCCAGAGGACACCCAAAAACCTTGGGCGAAAATTCCCAGCAACGCCAATATCATCTGCACCAATCTCAACTTTCACCACCCTGGCAGAGTTAATCTCTTACAAGACTTTTCTCTCACTATTCCTGGTGGTCGAGCGATCGCCATCATCGGTAAATCTGGCTGCGGTAAAAGCACCCTGGCTAAACTAATTGCGGGGCTATACTTGCCTCAGTCTGGCAATATTCGCTTTGGAATCTATAATCAGCAAGACCTGTCCTTGGACTGCCTGCGGCAACAAGTGGTATTGGCTCCCCAAGATGCCCACTTTTGGAGTCGGTCAATTATAGAAAACTTCCGCTTAGGTTCCCCTCAGGCTACTTTTGAGCAGATTGTTAAAGCTTGCCAAATTACGGGGGCTGACGAATTCATCAGCCAACTCCCCGACAAATATCAAACCGTCTTAGGGGAATTTGGTGCGAATCTTTCCGGCGGTCAAAAGCAAAGATTAGCCATCGCCAGAGCCATAATCACCGACCCGCCAATTCTGATTTTAGATGAATCCACGGGTGCCCTCGACCCAGTGAGTGAAGCCCAAGTGTTAGATCGGCTGCTGTCCTACCGTCAGGGCAAAACCACAATTCTGATTAGCCACCGCCCCAGAGTCATCCAGCGAGCCGATTGGATTGTTCTACTGGAACAAGGGCAAGTGAAAATCCAAGGTCCCCCAGAAGAACTGCGCCAAATTGCTGGCGAACACTTAGAATTTCTCGACGACTTTACCTTATCAACAAAAAATGGTTTGGTGGTAAAATCCTCCGGCTTTCATCCTAATAGTAATTTTTCTGCAAAAGGGGACTTTCGTGTCCGCTAACCCAAACCCTGTGTCATTTCTAGGATCTCAAGAGATTATTGCGACTAATGACCATTGAGGAGGTTTGCTTCTAAAATTATCTCTTCCCCTTCTCGCAGAATAGATAATAATTCTTCACAATGCTGATTAAGTCTTGCCGAAATTTCACTCTGACGCGAGTTCAGCATCCAGTCCGTTGGATAAAAAAGAAAAAACTGCTTTAATTACTTCCTCAAAAATTATTGTTTTTTGTCAATTAAATACTGTTTGAATTAATTTGATTCTACGGCACATTTTATTTTAGGAAAAATCAAGAAATAAATATAGCATTTTTTGCTATTAATTGGTGATTAAATGATTGAAAATATATCAAAAATGTCAGAAAATAGTAATTGTAATCGGTAATTAAAAAATCTGATTCCAACATAAATAAGAGGTGGATGATCGCTTTTTAGATAAGGAGCTTTTGAGAGCGTATCAGAAGCACTTTTTGTTCCAAGTTCAACGGTGATTTTGGAGTGAGGCGATCGCGATTCTAAGTTCATTGGTTTTTGAACAAAGGAATCAGTGATTGCTGCAATGCTTTAAGTAGCCTTTTCGAGGGTTCCTTAGCTCAGAAATACCAAACCTAAAATCAAAAATTCGTTTTCAATCTAGGAGAAAAACCATGTCTAATATTAACAAAATGCTCGAAATAACCTCTGCTAATCAAGACCTTTTCATTGAGTTAGACGAGAAAAAGGCTGAAACAATTAGTGGCGGAAAACAAGAGGTGTTCACAATTTTGAACGAGACTAAATACAATGTCGCTTACAGGGTGGATGGTAAGAAAAAGATCCACAAACCTGGTCAGATATGGATATGGACTGCCTGGTTAGGAGGAAGGATTAAATTTGACCGAGATGCTCGAAAAGGAGTCAGAGCCTACAAGAGATACAATTTGTCCGATGGAAGAATATATGTATTTAAAGACGATAAATCAACTCCTGGCAATCCATGGGATATCGATCTCTATAAAAGAGCTTAATAGTGAATGGGCGACGAGCTAAAAGGAGAAAAACCATGCTAAATCAAGAAAAAAGAACTTTCAACTTTGACCCTTCTCTTATTGATGAAGAACAATTGTTTACTGAATTAACTGCCGAAGAAGCTGCTGTAATCGAGGGAGGCAATGTTCTTTACTTGTCTAGTATTAAAGCTGTCAGAACAGGTGGAGACTCGCGGGGCAAAGATGAACCCTATCTTCTTCTCAACGGCAGAAGGATCTGGGGTTGGAAGAGTATGAGCCAAGGACAAACCATAGGGATAAACCAGGTATTCTTTGAAGGTAGTGGTACTCAAAATCTCCAACTTTGGGAGTACGATCCCGGACCAAATAATGACGATTTTATGGGTTCCGTTAGGATCGATGTCTCGAGGTTGGGATCGAGAACGGCTCGATTTCGGGCTATAGTAGGTGGGCGAATGACTGCATACGATCTGAAATATATTGTTGCACCTAAGGTTGGATGACCAAGAACAGGGTATGGGATGTGGGGTGTACCGAAAAAATAAATGCCCATACCCTACAAGGTACGGGAGCATCCCAAATGTTTAAATTTGAGCCACTCCGCGTTATAAATAGACGCGGATTCTAGCTAGCCCCTCATGAACGTTTGTACACAACCTGCCTATGAAAATGCTTTGTGACTAATATCAAATCCGGTTACACCGAAATGATAAAAAAACCACAGAGGCGCAGAGAACGCAGAGTCAGAGGAAAACAGAGGAAATTTAAATAATTCCGATACAAACGGAAACGATATAACTCCTCAAGGGCGCACGCAATGCGCCCCTACAAGCTCCGCGCTGATTAACTATTTTCAAGCTAGCCCCCCACGGTCAAATCCCACAACCTGCAGATGAAAATATCTTTTACCTGTTCCCTGTTCCCTATTTTCAAGACTTGACTATAGGGATCAAAAACCCCATCCCCTATGGGTTGTCCATTTTGAGTTGGGGTCAGAATCTCCACCTCAAAACCCCGCTCAAACCTTCTTCCTTCTTCCTTCTTCAATTGCATCAAGATTTGTAACAACCTCAACTTCCTCAACTTGTTGCTTCACCCAGCTACCAAACAAATCGGCAAGAATTTCATAACGCAGTTTCTCATCCAATTGCGGTTGAATAATCTCCTCTACCAAAATCAGGTGTATTCCTTGGGAAGTCACCATTGGTTTGAGAACTTGAGGCGGCTTCGCAGCAAAAACAGCTACAGAAATCTCTGGTTTCATCTGTTGACGACGTACTATACCCCGATATCCCCCTATTCGGTATAAATCCGTATCTTGGATGTATTGGCGAGCAACCTGAGAGAAACTCATCTTGTCTTCGGCGATCGCATAAAATAGTTCTATGGCCAAATCTTGATCATCCAAGACAACTTCATACATTACTGCACCAGCATAATCTAACTGGTGTGACAAAAAATAGGGTTCGACTCGATCTGTAAACAGATATTCAGCTAACTTCCTAGAGATGATGTTGGTATAAACTATTTGTTCAAAATCATTTAGAGACAGGCTATGTTTTTGCAGCCATACCCAGGTATCATCTGCACTCTGAAGTTGGTTAAACAAGCGGGTATTGTCTGCTGCTTTTTGCAGCTCTTGGGCCTCTACTTTGATACCTGCTTCTTGGGCTGCTAAAGTAATAATTATTCGGCTGACAATCCCTTCGATGAGACAAGGAATTTGACCAGATAACTTTACTTGGTGGAAAATATCTTCACGGGTAATGGCAATCGGTTGTGACATGATGTTTTTCTAGGGCGATCGCAGAAAAAATCTAAAACTCAAAATCTAAAATCCAAAATTCTTTGACCACAAATCTGGAACATCAGGGGCTGAGGAAAACAGCAAATCGCTAATTTTTAAGTTGGTGCTAGTAGTATCTTCATGGGTAGCATTTTCTGCCTTGGCAGGTTGCTCCCGGGTAGATAGTCCCATCTCCTTGAGCAGCTGGTTAATGCGGCGATCGCCCAATTTAATCCCAAATTCTTTTGCCAGATGCTTACTCAGCCATTGCCCTGTCCAACGCTCAAAGCCATAACCAAACTCTCTCGGACTCTGGCTCACTAGTTCTTTTAAACGTTCCAGATATTTGTCATTCACGGCTTTGGGACGACCAATGGGGCTATCCTGCCATCTGTGAGCCATACCAGACCGAGCCATGAGAATCCAATGCCTTGCCGTTCCAGGACAGCACCCCAAAGTTTGACAGATTTCGGTTTGAGTTTTCCCTTCATCTGCCATTAGCATGATTTGAATACGCTGGCGGTATGGCTCTGGTAAATCGTCTTGTAGACTTTTTTGCAGCAGTTGGTGTTGAAACGGCGTTAGCAAATGAACTCGTCCTCCGTCATTTCTGTCCTGAGTACTGGGTTGATGTTGATTGTGCAATATATCCTGTGAAATCATGATCAAAAAAGCTCAACCGTTGAGCGGAGCGTCAAGAGTCAAAAAAGGGGTTGACTTTTTTCACTATTGTAGTTAGCCCATGTCCCATGCAGAGATAGTTATACCATTTTAAAAGAAAGAATGCGACAGATTAATAGATGGGTAGGGGCACGGCACCAGTAAGATAATTTTATACATCAAAAGATTGTGGATGCCGTGCCCTTACGAAGAATATATGTGTCGCCAACATTATTTGAATTGGTATTAAGTCAGTTGTGGTTCACCTGAAAAGTACTTTTTTTGTGATACTGGCTAGGTGAATCTCTCTGCTGTATCTCTGTACGACGAATTTTAGATTTTATGCACTTGGAGAATAAAATTTGGGGAAAACTCTGTAAAGTCCTTATAAATCAGTAATCAACCTAGCCTTCCTGAGGAAGAATCGCAGTACAGTTTCCTCACGGGAAATAATATCAGCCCTACCTTCCATTCCCAATTGGATATGACACAGATTTTTACCTTTACCTAAAACCAAGTTTTCTGGTTCAACAGTCACTTGATAGAAAGCACCAACCGCAGCTGCTTTTGGACTAGAAACACCAGAAGCAGATCCATTATTACCATTTTTTTGAGGAGTAATTGCATCTGGAGAGATCGCCCGCACCTTACCATTGAGAGTACCATAATCTGGGTAAGGACAAGCACTCACCCGCATCTGCACTTTTTGACCAATTTTTAACTTATTTTTATCTTCAGATGCCACAGCAGCCTTCACAACCTTGGGAGCATGACTAGGAACAATTTGCACCACTTCCTCCCCAGGACGTACAGTTTGCCCTGGGTTACGTAAGTTTAGCTGAGAAATAATACCATCAGCAGTAGCAGTAATAGTGGTCTGCTTCAATTCGACTTCCACTTGTTTAAGTTCGCTGGTATCGCGCTCTAACTGCTTTTCAACTTCAATCCGTTGCTTAATCAGTGCTTGACGTTCCTTTTCTAAAGTCGCCTTGTTACTTTCCCCCGCAGCTTTTTCTTGAGCAATGCGTTCAGCAGCAATTTCGACTCCGGCATTACTAGGATTTAAGGCTGCTTGGGCACGTTGTTTTCTGGCAATGGCAGCAGACACAGCTTGTTGCAACCGCTCAATCGTTTCTTTTTGCACCTCCACTGCTGCTTGTTGTGCCTTCACCGCTTGTGCTTGTTGCTGGGCAGCTAGTTGTGCTTCTTCCAATTGATCCTTAGATAATGCCCCTTGTTGGGCTACACTCTCATATCGATTTTGTTTCGATCTTGCTGCACCCAAAGCTGCTTGAGTAGCGTGGAAATTAGCACGTGCTGTTTTTAACTGTGCTTGGGCTGCTTGTAACTCTTCCCGAGCCATTCTGATATTCGCATCAGCTTCTTGTAGTTCAGCAACGGTGGTGATTTTTTTATCTCGATATTCCCGGCGACGACCGTTTAATTCCGCTTCTGCACCAGTAATAATACGGTTAATTCGGTCTGTCTCGGCTCGAATTTGACTGTTGAGGGCATGAATTTGAGCGTTGATTTGTACTAGTTGTAATCTGCTTTGTTGGATGTTAGTTTGCAATTGGCTTTTTTTAGTTTGCAAGCGGGAGTCGTCTATAATTGCGATCGCATCTCCTTTTTTAACAGCTTGATGTTCTTTGACGTAAATATGCATTATTTGTCCTTCAGTCAACCCCTGCACAATGCGTAATTCCCCCGCTGGACGGACAACTGCTTGTCCCTTGACGGTGACTTTATATTTGATGACTGCGGCGACTGGAAAAGCTATTCCCAAGACGCAGAGGATAAATAGTCCGCCCCATGTTGTCCAACGACTAATTGGTGGTAGAAATTCGTTGGTTTGAATTGGGGGTAAAAAATCTGTGTTACTAACCATGATATTTTTTTAATAAACCGCAGAGGCGCAGAGAGCGCAGAGAAGGAGAAAAGAGAGATTTAAGATTGCTATACTGACATCTTGCACGCCTCGTATTAGTACTGATTTTTGGCATTGCTGAATGGAAGTATGAATTTACATTTTTCGATATTATTGAAGAACGATTCTTTGCGCCTTTGCACGCCAGTTGCTTCAAGTCGGCGGAGCCCTTTGGGTTGCGCCACTTGACGGCAGTTGACGGCAGTTGCTTTATGCCGGGGAACCCGTCCACCGCACTGCCTCCTTTATGCCGGGGAACCCCTTCGGGTTACGCGCTCCGCGCACGCTATGCGAGCGCCAGTTGCCTGCGGAGGGAAACCCTCCCGCAGCACTGGACTCACCGTCCACCGCAGTGGCTTACCGCCCAACGCACTGGCTCGTCTTTGCGCGAACTTAATTCATATATATTAATTAATGCCAGCAGATTTGCTATGAGAATCAGATAGCTTAATAGATGGCAGCAGATTTACCATTAGCGTTACTATTAATATCAACAGGGTAAGATGTTAATCCCACTCCATTATGGGATGGAATAATATCATCTAAGAAATCTAAATGTTCCCCTGGTAATTGACGCAATTCTTCTGGTGTTCCTTGGATTTTTAAGCGTCCATTTTCTAACAATACAATCCAATCTGCCCGTTGGATAACTTTAGGACGGTGACTAATCATAATCGTAGTTTTACCTTGACGATAGTATAAAAGTCTATCCAGTACTTGGGCTTCGCTCACCGGGTCAAGAGCACCCGTAGATTCATCTAAAACTAGTATAGGTGGGTCTGTAACTATTGCCCTAGCTATGGCTAACCTTTGCCTTTGTCCACCAGAAAGATTGGCACCAAATTCTCCTAATACAGTTTGATATTTATCCGGTAGTTTGCTGATAAATTCATCTGCACCAGCAATTTGACAAGCTTTCACAATATCTTCAAAACTAATTTGAGGATAGCTAAAATTGAAATTTTCAATAATAGAACGGCTCCAAAAATGGGGTTCTTGAGGTACTAATACCACTTGCTGTCGCAGACATTCTAAAGACAAGTCTTGTTGATTGTATAAATCATAACGAATATTACCTGACTGGGTTTTATATAAACCAGCAATCAGTTTCGCCAGGGTACTTTTACCACAGCCAGATTTACCAATTAAAGCAATTACTTGACCCCCAGGAATAGTTAAGGAAAAATCTTGCAGCAAGTCAACTCTACCTGCGTGGTGGAAGTTAAGTTCAGTACAGGTTATATCTGCATTACCAGGAACTTGCGCCCAAGGCTTTTTAAAATCATTTTCGTCTTCTGGGGTAGCATCAATAACTTCCGTGAGACGTTGAATGACTATCTGGGCAGTAATAAACTCATCAACTAAGCCAATCACAGCACCCAGGAAACCCAGAAAGTTACCACTCATGCCGTTATATGCGATTAATTGACCAATTGTTAAGGTGCGATTAATTACTAAGTAACTACCCATCCACAGAATGCCAATACTAATGAATGTGGAAAAAATACCCGTAATTGTGCTGCTATAAAGTCCCAGCTTCATCATCCCCCAGCCTAAATTAGCAAGACGACCATAATTCCCTTGATATTCTTGCCATGCTTGGGGTGTGGCTTGGGTAGTTTTTAATACTTGAACACCGCGAAAAGTTTCCACCAGAAAGCCTTGGTTTTCTGTACCAGAAACAATTATATTGCGGGTTTTCTGGCGCATTGCGGGTAGGAACAGCAAGTTAACACCCGTAATAATGATAAAGGCGACGATGGAAGCCAGAGTTAGTGTCCAACTGTAAAACAGCATAAAGCCCAAGGACACTACAGCAATAAAAAATTGGCTGGGTAAACCCAGGACTATTTGGGAAACTAAATTATTAATGGCATCCACATCAGCAATACGGCTGACTACTTCCCCACTGCGCCGTCCTTCAAAGTAAGATAGGGGTAAGTGCAGCAGTTTACGCCCGTATTCTAAGATTAGCCCCAATTGCAATCTTTGACCGAAGTGACCAATCAGGTGAGACTGTACTAAGCCAATGGCACTGCTAATCAGGTTCATGGCAATCACGCCAATTGCCACGGTGGTTAGTAGTTGGGTGTCTCCCCGCACTAACACATCATCGGTTAGTAGTTGCATCATAAAGGGAGATGCCAGGGAAAGCAAGCCAATGGCGATATTAATAGCGATCGCTTGGGCAATAATAGAACGATAGGGCCAGACCCGTTGGATGTATCTTCCTAGACCGCCAATTTTATCTGATTCTTGTTGATAAAAACGACTGTCATCGGCGGTCAGTAACAACATCACCCCATTCCCCCAACCCGTCATTAACTCTTTGCGGGTGAGGTAACGGATACCAACACCGGGGTCGGCAATTACGTATTTTTTCCCTTTCTGCCCATATAATACTACCCAGTGGTAGCCTTTCCAGTGGATAATCGCTGGTAAGGGGGCTTGGTGCAATTGGTCGAGTATTTGCGGGCTGGCTTTAACTTGACGGGTATTGAATCCCAGGGCTTCTGCACCCCGGTTTAAACCCAACAGGGTGGTTCCCCTAGACCCTGTGCCTACAGCTTCCCGGACGCGGTTAAGGGTAAAGGTGCGTCCATAGTATTTGGCAATAGTGGCAAGGCAGGCAGCACCGCAGTCTTCTTCAGAGTGTTGTTGGACAATTGGGTATTTCATCTTCAGGACGAATGGTAGGGGAGAAAGCACAGTCGGGGCTTTTGCCCCGACTTGATAGAGTGTTCACCCTATGTGAACGGGTGCATCTTCTGTATGTCTAAGAGGCAGGATTCAGCTGGCATTCTAGACCTTCTTCATCAAACTACTTCGTAGTTCAGAGCGTATGTAGATCCGCTCCCCCATGCAAAACCTGTTAACCTTCTTCCTGTTGGTTTGCTGACAGTAAAACCACCCATGAAGTCATCCTTTCCAGGATCGCGATCGAAAAGTTGGATACTTGCAGAGCGATTGAAATCTACGAATTTGTTAATAGAGCGTGTTTGTCCTGACTTCATTTTCTTGACTCCCCACACAGTTCTGCCATTGACACGAATATAGGTGTCGTCCCTGTTGAGTCGTCCCCAGTCTGCATTAGCCTTGAGAGCCTTAATCCAATACAATTTGAGCGTTAAGCCTCCCTCAATGACAGCTGCTTCTTCGGAAGTTAATTCAGTGAACAGTTGTTCTTCATCAACAAAAGAAAGGTCAGAGTTGGAAGTTGTTTTTTCTTTATTTAGCATGATTTTTTTCCTCGATTGAAATTGATTTAAGAACAATTCAATGGACTCAAGTTACCTAAAACAGATTTTTGATTTCAGGTTTAGTATTTCTGAGCTAAGGAATGCTCGAAAAGGCTAATTTAAGCATTGCAGCCCTCACTGATTCCTTGGCTCAACAACGAATAGGAACTGGATGCGATGATCGCCAACAAAGAGTGAAATTCAAGATTAACCTCGATCGCTGGCCTGTTATGAGGTAATAATTAAATACCCGATCCAGAAATATTTGGATAAATTTTGATTCACCTGATTTGCACCTTTTTTGTAGTACTTAATAGGTGAATATTTCAAAGTTTTCAAGAATACTGTTTAGGCAGTGACACTATAGATTACGCTATAAATAGAGCCATTTCCCCTCACAACCGCTGTTCTTTTACCTTTTGTGGGAGTATTTCTAACAGTAAAACCGCCTAGAAAATCGTCGCTATCAAACTTGTCGGCATCAAAAAGGTTAATTATTGCAGCCCTACTGAACTGCACCCCAGTCTTTTTCACTGTGTTGAAGGACGATTGGGTATTTCATATTCTGCTGCAATGAGGGGGAGAAAATAATGTCGGGTCAAATGAGACCCGACTGGATTGAGCATTTCCCTTATTAGTTGAGAATTCTGAGCAGTTAGGTTGTTTTTTCGATTTGAACTTAAACAGGACAATGCAACCTCAGAAATTCAAAATCATAAATCAATTAGAGATTTATCTCAATCTATAAACGACCTACGTCATAGAGATCGATATCGTGTCGATAAGCAGTACGGGTGTTGCGTCTGAATTCATACTTACGTCCATTTAGCAAAGTGTATCTTTTGAGTTGGACTCCTGGTCGACCATAGTCATAGTCAAACTCAATGATTCCTCGCTTATCGGTAACCCAGAATGAAGTTTGTAGATTGTATGGGAATTGTGTTCTTACACCATCGACAGCGTATGGGTTAGTACCCTGGCTGTTGTTCCGAATCTTAAATACCTTGTATCTACCACCGCCATTCTCATATCGACCGCCACTGATTGTTTCAGCCGATTTCTCATTCAAATCCACAAACAAGTCTTGATTTGCGGAAGTATTTTTGAGCATTGTGTCAAGATTTGACATAATTTTTCTCCTTGATTTAAATTAAATGGTTCCTTTTGGAAATAAGCTTTGATTCCAGACAAGAAACTAAGCAATGAGGTAGTAATTAAATACCCTCTGCAAAGAGATTTAGATCAATTTTGATTTACCTGATTTGCACTTTTTGGTAGTACTCATTAGGTTAACCTCTCTGCATATCACTCTTTAGGACGGCTTTTATTTTTTATGCACTTAGCTGCTGAAAATTTTGGGAACAATCTGTAAAATCCTGATATTGCAAGGAATCAGCTCTCTGCTTTTGACCCCATAGTTCTATAATTGGAATGCAGGGTAATTTTCTACGGCGGCAAATATTCCATGCAACCTAGACATGGCATTGTGGAAATTTTTTCTACCTTCGTACAATTTGAGGTAGACCAATTTAGTGGTTGGGTAACTGACCCTAAATTGCGACGCAGTATGAAACAATGCCTGGAACACTCACCTACACAAGATTCAGATAGCTTCTGGGCACTGTACTGGTATAAAGTATGGGAAACTCAATCTAGTCCTGTTGCATTAGCACATATTTCCGCTTATCTCCAAGAAGCGTGCTATTGGACTGCAATCAAATTTGCTGTCAATTTTCCCACACAATTGTCTGTGGCTGACTGTTTTCAGATTGCGATCGCTCATCTTACCAAAATTCTCAACGCTTTTAATCCCCAATGCAGTTCCCATTTAAAAAGCTATGCAGAATTAGCTTTTAGGCGGATTATCAGGGATGAACTGCGCTTACATCGGGAAATAGATATTTGTTCAGACTGGGCTTTATTGCATAAAATCAGCCGTAAAAGGCTGGTGAAATCATTACGAAATATGGGTTTCAATACCCAAAGCATGGAAAGTTACCTTTTAGCTTGGGAATGCTTTCAGGAACTTTACACAGGTGATAATACCAAAATTCGCCAACTTACCAAACCAGATGCTGGAACTTGGGAGGCTATTACTAATCTTTACAATGCAGAACGTTTAAGTCGGTTGAGTTCACCTACTCCCGCAGCAAACCAGCAAACCATAGAAAATTGGCTATTATCTTCTGCAAAAGCGGCTCGTTCTTTCCTCTATCCTCAAATTGTTTCCGCAGACTCTCCCCTCAAAGAAGGTGGAGATGATAGTTTGTTAGATATATTGCCTGGGGATGTACAAGATGTACAAACTTCTTTACTCGCAGAAATAATTGAGCAAGAAGAAACTGCAAATCTACGAAATCACCAAGCTCAGTTAAACCAACTCTTACAGCAAGCAATAACCACACTAGATGCTGAGTCACAAAAACTACTGCAAGTCTACTACAGTCAACAACTCACTCAAAAGGAAATTGCTGCACAATTAGACATTCAACAATATACAGTTTCTCGCCGTCTTACTAGAATTAAAAAGTCATTATTACTGACTCTTACCCAGTGGAGTCAAAACACCCTGCATATTTCCCCTAAATCCGACCTAATAGATGCCATAAACACCAGCTTAGAGGAATGGCTCAAATTCCACTATAGCTATGGCAAGACAAATTAAAAGTCACGCATTCAAAAGTCACGCATTCAAAAGATTTTTACTGACTCTGGTTAAATTTTACGGAAATATTCTAACTATGGTTAACTTATTATGTTTAACTCACCTCCCCCATTCACCATTGATTCACACAACTTATACCTGGAAATTCCCCCATCTCCCCAGGTACTAAAACAACCATATTCAACACCTGGTGCTACTCAACGTGCTTGGATAAATCAACTTTGCCTGCAAGCATTTTTACCTTGGTTCAGAGAAGAAATGGACTCCAGTGCCAAGGTATACCCCAATACTGCTGCATTGCCGAGTTTTTGGGAAGTAGTTAATGGTACAGCAATTACTTTTGATATATCTCGCCTGATATTAATTCCTACCCTAGCAATGGATGGGGATGAGTTGCGGGTGCAGCAAGAGTGGGTAGATATTCCAGAGTGGGTTGCTGATTACTACATCGGAGTACAAGTAAATCCCGATGATGGTTGGATCAAGATTTTTGGGTACACAACCCATCATAATATGAAAATAAAAGGGGTTTATGATGTTGGAGACCGGACTTACAGCCTGGAAAATGAAGATTTAATCCCAGATATAAATGTGCTGTGGGTTACACGGCAACTTCATTATCTAGAAGCCTTGCGAGCAGAGATTACACCTTTAGCTTCTATTCACCAAATCCAAGCAGAAAACCTCTTAGAACGGTTAGGTAATCCCGATGTCAAGTTTCCCCGCTTGGTAGTTCCCTTTCCGCAGTGGGGTGTACTGATAGCTCATGGAGGTTGGCGCGAAAAATTATACGAACTACGTCAGGGTTTACCCATACAATGGTCAATTCGGCAATGGTTGCAGACAGGAGTAGGAAATTTAGCTCAACAGTGGGGATGGGGAAAAAGGGAATTCATTGTGGTGCCTGCGGGAATGCGGAGTAAAGAAGCTTTTGCAGGCTTGTCTCGCCAGTTGATAATTGCAGGTGATACATACGAGTTACGTATTTTTCCTACTGGCAATCCTGAAAATCAGATTTGGCGGTTTGAATTGCGGAGTGCAACCCGTGGTAGTCAAATTCCTGTGGGGTTTAAGTTACGATTGTTAACGGAAGATTTGCAACCGTTTGAAAATAATGAAGATACCGCCACAACTCCTGTAGATATGTTGTATTTGGAAGTTATCTTGCAGCCAGGAGAAGGTTTGGTTTGGGAAACAGAACCAGCTGCTGAAGACTATGACCGAGAAATTTTACGGTTTTAACATGTTCGGTTAAATACTTATAATTAAATGTAGGTTGGGTAGAACGAAGTGAAACCCAACAACAGGCTGATTGTGTTGGGTTACTCTACCCTAGGGCGTGTTTTCTTTCCTCATTCGTAGGTTGGGTAGAACAAAGTGAAACCCAACAGCGGCTTGGAGAAGAGTAACCCAACAAATCTCACGAAAAATGTTGGGTTTCGTTCCTCAAACGCCACTGACTATAACGGAGGGAACCTCCCTTCGGGTGAATCCTAAGCCCTTCGGGCACGGCAAAGCCGAACGGATACGCTGAGCGCAAA
>JAAUYI010122940.1_pt1 | contig 27897 bp, 21 predicted proteins | sample 7278041 | NCBI WGS metagenome assembly JAAUYI01 (sample SAMN14350216, study PRJNA611818) | marine sediment metagenome | isolation source: surface marine sediment (0.6m) | place: French Polynesia: Moorea | collected 2018-08
CTCGGATTAACCTCTGGGTGACAGCTAAGAAGAAACGGAGCGACGAGGTTTTAACCCGTCGCTCCCTAACCTCTTAGAATCCCCGTTGCTTTTAGCACGGGGAGAAGTCAAATTAATTGCAGACTTCCAATTCCATGTTTTTATTCTCTAAGGAAATGGGAACTGCTGGTATTCGTGCTAAGATGCCTTTTTTGAGAGGTTCGGGACGTTCTGCCCAAGGCAAGGAACCTTCTGGATGTAGGTAATATTTACTGGCACAATCGAATACTCCGTTAACTTCTGCGGCAGTTAAATCGGCTGAAATATCGCCGAAAAGATACGTATTTTTACCGGGCGAAGCGAAAGAAATAACACATGAACGGCTGCAAGCACTCATGCATTCCACCGGTTGAATGACAAATTCTGTGTTTAGCTGCCAATTAGGATAATCTGACTGCAAGCGTTTGAGTAGCTTTTCGCCGCCACTTTCACCAACCCGCTTACCATTTTCCCACTTGCTGGCACAGGTTGTACAAACGAATATTGTATGTGCTGTCATCTATACCTCGTAGATTTAGCTGTGTTTTTGTTGAGTTTGCAATTCCCCAGGGGAGACACTGCGCTAACGGCGGGTATTCTGACTTAAACAATCTCACATGGAAGATTGACTTACAGCTGCGGGACAGTGCCGGATTTACACCGAACTTTCCCCGTTTCCTCCAGTGGCTGATACCCACTGGAACCGTATTGTTCCTCATCATAATCATATAACAAAAAAGTTCTCCTACTTTCTAAACCGCGTCTACCTTGAAACCTAAGGAATGAGGGAGTGAGGGAGTGAGGGAATTATTTTCATGGCTTAGTTGTGGGATTTGACCGTGGGGGGCTAGCTTGAAAATAGGCAATAGTTCTTCCGGCTGTTTCCCCCTCACTCTTCTGCTGAAGAATCAACAGATTCAACAGATTCAATTTTTGGCGTGGGTACTACCAATACCTTATCCACTCGATTACCATCCATATCCATCACTTCAAACCGCATATCCTGCCATTCAAAATAATCTGCGGCGGCGGGGATGCGGCCAAAATGGGTAATCATAAAACCACCCAAGGTTTGATAACTACCTTTTTCTTGGGCTGGTAATTCTTCAAGTTGAAAAAGTTCTAAAAATTCATCTACAGGTAGCATTCCATCCAATAACCAAGAACCATCTTCCCGTTGCACAGCTTGCGGTCCTTCTTCTTCTTCATCGGGAACCTCACCAACAATTTCAATCATTAGATCGTTGAGAGTTATCAATCCCTGAATCACTCCATATTCATCCACTATCAAAGCCATGTGACTGAGAGTTTGCCTAAACACCTCCAATACTTTTAAACCAGAGGTATTTTCTGGGACAAATACTGGCTGTCGCAAACTTACAGTTAAGTCTAAATTTTGACCACAAAAACTACGGGCTAATAAATCCGTCACAGCGACGATGCCCACCACATCATCTAAACTTCCCTGACACACTGGATAGCGGGAGTAGCCATTCTCAATAATCTTTTGCCGGTTTTCTTCTGGGGAGTCTTCTAAATCTAGCCAGACTACATCTAGCCTGGGTGTCATAAAAGCATTCAGGGGGCGATCGCCTAAACGAAATACTCTCTCTACTATATCTTGTTCTGCTGCCTCAAAAGTACCCTCTTCCGTGCCTTGCTCAATTAAAACCCGAACTTCTTCCTCTGTTACCTGTGGTTCTGTGGAAGGTTTAATGCGTAATAGTTGGAGAATAAATTCCGTAGAAACACTTAATAGATAAACAATGGGGGCGCTAATTGTGGATAAAATTTGCATGGGGATGGAAATTAGCGTGGCAATGGATTCGGGATTGTTTAATGCCAAACGCTTGGGGACTAATTCCCCTATGGTGAGGGTTAAGTAGGTAATAATCATGATGGCAATTACATTTGCCAACTGTTGTGCATATGCTGGCTGTAAATTGATGGCAGTCAAAATCGGTATAATTCTTTTGGCAATTGTGCCTTCACCATAAGCACCAGAAAGAATCGTCAGCAGAGTAATACCAATTTGCACGGTTCCTAAGAACTGATTGGGAGCAGTAGCTAGTTTTAATGCAGTCCCGGCTTTAGTGTCACCCCGCTCGGCAAGTTGCTGTAGTCGCACTTTGCGTGCGGATACAATCGCCAACTCTGACATGACAAATAGACCATTGCCAAGGATCAGTAGAAAGATAATTAAAAGTTCAACAGTTGGAGACATTCTCAAAATTGCCGATGTCACCGGCAAGATGTGCTTAAGTATAACTTTTTAGTATTTAGTATCCGCTATGTTGTAATGCAAGTCTCTAAATTTGACACTTAAGATAGAAAAATTATATGATTGCTCGCTTGACGATGTTTTGCGATCGCACATTTACCATTCACACAGCGATCGCATATCATAATCCTGATGAGCTTTTTTGCTTGACAAATATCCTCTCCCCTATATTTATCGCAGCATTCTTGTAAAATTGGGGTAAAATTATACCTTTAGGAGTGGAGAGGAAAACGTGGCCAAAAAATAAACTGGATACAAGCCGTGTGGATTTATCCGTGGAGAGGAAAAATGTTTTCCTTATTTCATTAGCCCCTCGATTCATCGATGGGGTAACTGATAACTGATAATTGATAACTGATAACTGAAATGACTCGCGCCATCATAGTACGCCACGGTCAAAGTACTTATAACACAGAAAAACGTATCCAGGGACGTACAGATTTTTCCAGGTTAACTGAGAAAGGTTGTAATGATGCCAGTCGGGTGGGTAAGTTCCTCAATAATATTGTATTTGATGCTATTTACTGTAGTCCCCTCAGTCGCGCTCGGCAAACAGCAGAAATAATTCACCAGGAGTTATCGGTAAATCCTCAACAGTCTGCGGTTCCCCAACCTAATCATCAGTTGTTGGAGGTAGATTTACCCCTATGGGAAAAAATGCTATCTGCAGATGTGCAACAACAGTTTGCCGATGATTATGGCATTTGGAAGGAAAAACCCCATGAATTTAAGATGCTACTTCCCGATGGAGAAGGAACGAGGGAACATTTTCCTGTCCTATCTTTGTATGCCCAAGCACGGGAATTTTGGCAAGATATTTTATCCCGTCACCAAGGGGAAACCATTCTCATTGTCGGTCATAATGGCATCAATCGCTCTCTAATTAGTACTGCGTTGAATATTCCTCCCAGTCGCTACCATTCTATCCAACAATCTAATTGTGGTGTGAGCGTGTTGAATTTTTCTGGGGGTTGGGATGAACCAGCACAGTTAGAATCCCTCAATCAAACCCAGCATATGGGAGTTACTTTCCCATCTCTAAGACCAAATCATCAGGGATTGCGATTATTATTAACGCGTCATGGAGAAACAGATTGGAATCGTCAAGGACGGTATCAAGGACAAATTGATGTGACTTTGAATCAACAAGGAAAAGTACAGTCGCAAAAATTAGCAGAGCTGGTTCAAAATGTGGAGTTGGATTTAATTGTCAGTAGTTCCATGTCCCGCGCTCAGGAAACAGCAGACATTATTTCCCAGCATCATCCCCATGTCCATTTGCAATTAAATGATGGGTTTAAGGAAATTACCCACGGATTTTGGGAAGGAAAATTAGAAGCGGAAGTTGCACAAGATTTTCCAGAGGATTTACAACAATGGTATAGCAAACCAAACCAATTGCAACTATCATCCGGGGAGAGTTTACCACAATTGTGGCAGCGTAGTGTGAAAATTTTTGATGCAATTGTTGAAGAAGCATTAAGCAAAAAACTTAAAACTATCTTGGTTGTTGCCCACGGTGGGATTAATCAGGTGTTACTTTGTCATATTCTGGGATTATCGGCGGAAAACTTCTGGAGTTTTCGTCAAAGTAATGGTTCGGTGAGTTTAATTGACTATCCTGTGGGATTGAATGGATTACCTGTCCTGCAAGCCATGAATATCACCTCCCATATTCATGGAAGTGCGATCGATAAAACTGCAACTGGAGCAATGTGAAAGGGGCTTGCAACTGTCATCAAAAATCTACCCAAATATCGACATAACTCCCGGAATGTCCATATAATTGATAGTAGTAATTCCAGGTATTTTATGTGGACAATAATCAAGAAGACATGACCGTTAGTATTGGGGAAGCTGCGGAAAAGTTAGGAGTTTCGGTTAAGACAATTAGAAGATGGGCTGACGGTGGTAAGATTCGTTCTTACAGGACACCTAGCGGTCATCGTAGATTTTACGTTTCGGATTTACTGCGAATAAGCGCTAAACCAAGGAAACATGAGCGAAAGACCATTAATTATGCTAGAGTTTCCAGTCACGACCAGAAAGATGATTTAGAAAGGCAAGCACAAGTGTTAGAACAATTGTGTGTAGCTAAAGGCTGGGAATATGAGACAATCAAAGATTTAGGTTCCGGTTTGAACTACAAGAAGAAGGGACTAAATAAATTAATAAAGCTAATTTTAACTAATCAGGTAGAACGATTAGTCATAACACATAAAGATAGGTTGCTCAGATTTGGAGCCGAACTAATCTTTGCTATGTGCGATGAATTCCAAACTGAAGTGGTGATAATCAACAACAGCAAGTCAGAGAAGTCTTTTGAGTATGAGCTAGTCCGAGACATGATAGAGCTTGTCACGGTTTTCTCAGCCCGCTTGTATGGTTCCAGAAGTCGCAAGAATCAGAAGATTGTAGACAATATGGTCAAATCTATACAAGAGGAGTTGAAATAATTGGGATTTATCTGTTGATATTTGGGATATTTGGGGATATATTAACCATGTGGTCGATAAAGGAGTAGTTGATATGAGCATTAAAACATTTACAGCAGAATTACCATTATCTTTGATTCCATTCGCTTTGATGTACTACTTTCGCAGTGTTTTGCTGATGTGTGACAGTTAGGGTGTGGAATGTGGGTTATTTTAAAAATACCAAAATCTCCATTTCAACCTGCGGAATATAGGTTTTAACTCACTTCTTAACTGAGTTTATTTCGACCAATTTTTTTCGTATTTTTTAGGACTGATGTTTGCCGGATGGCAACATATTTATTATTGTGGTTTTTCACCAGTAATGCCCCATATAAGGTTATTTAATGCATCCACTTCATCAATTTGCTTAGAGAAGCGAACCCAGTGAAGTTCTTTAAGAAAAAGCAAATTTTCTGGGATATTATCAACTCCTGGAAGTAGGACTGGGATTACAGGAATATCTGCTTCTACACACCGACTGATAAAAGATCGTAATTCTACTACTTGCCATTTTCCCAATCCTTTCACACCAATAAATATGGCAGCAGATTTAACATTAGGAATTGCTTTTTGAATTACATCTTGAAACCAGCGTCCTGGTGGGATTTGTTCTTTGTCTAGCCAAGGTTTTAGACCGCGTTGTTTGAGTTCCTGATTAATCACTTCTACTTGCGGCTTGTCTAAACTGTTGTGAGCGAGAAAAACATCAAAGTTATCAGTTGACATTTGAATTTGGAAATAAACTATTCTCTTAAAATTATCTTTGACCTGTAATGCCCCATTTTAAATCATCTAAAGCTTGAGAATCATCAATACTTCTGAATGATACAGGTTTCAATTCCTTTAGAAAATGCAAATCATCGGGAAGTTCGTTCACACCGGGTAACAAAACGGGAATTACAGGAATCTTGGCTTTTACACATTGACTGTTCAATGTTCGTAAGTATAATTTTTGCCATTCTTCCAAACCATTAACACCAATGAAAATAGCAGCAGATTTTACCTGGGAAATTGCCTGTTGGGTAAATTCTTGAACCCAGCGTCCTGGAGGAATTTGTTCTTCATCAAACCATGGATTCAAACCTAGTTGTTTCAATAATTCAGCAATTATCCTTACTATCGATTTATCCTGATTGTTGTGAGCCAGAAAAACATCAAAATCCTTAGTAGCAATTTTACCCTGAACAGTGGAAGCAGCAGTTTCCTTTCTACGCTTATCGTCAGCAGCTTTATCTATTTGAGGAATAATTGAGGGTTTAGATGATCTTAGACGTTCTTCACGATCCGAAAGTGAAATGCGAGTTTCGCAGACACCGCAATTGATCCAGTTCATACCACGCTCTCGCCTTCGTTGAGCCTGTAACTCGCTTACTGGTGTATCACAGCTATGACAAACAAAGATTCGACGGCGATTTATACTTTCTGCTAAAGCTCGACGTTTGAGGTGAGTATGAATGTATTCCTCAAAATGAAAACGTGTTTCCTCGCTGGCCTCTGGCTTGAAGAAAAGGGTCAATTTTGCTTTACCTTCTTCCATTGGGCGTAGCCATATACCACAATTACCTCCCACTCTGGCCGTGAAAAGTGCTGCATTCTTCCACATCTCTTTGTATTGAAAAATATCACTCCGGGAGAGGCGTACTACTAAGGTTGTATATACATTTAAAATTGGTCCCTCAAACTCGAAAATGACAGCTTTGCCTTCCGGGTCCGGAGCTTCTGGCCATTCACGAGTGAGCTGAGAAGGAAAGATAAGTAACGGACCATCATCTGTATACTCACGTAGGGCGATTTCTCGGCTTAATAGTTCCTCAACCGTAGCAATCAAAAGTAGTTTCTCCTGCTCTTTGTCAGATATACGTTCATCTTTAGGCATCCGAAACCGCCCTGCTAGAACATCTTCCTCTGCAATGCTTCCTAAGCCATCCGGCTGATCTTTAGCAGCATTGACAATTGCTGAGGCATAAGCATCCAGGAGTTCGGGTTGAAGCAGAATTAGGTTGCCAAAACTGAGCCTGCGAATTAAATCCCGTGACTCTAAACGCCCAATACAAGTCTCAAACTGTTCGGGTAGTTCTTTCGTTTCAGCAGAAGTTGGTCCAGCAGATTTTACAAAGTCTCGATACAGATCGTCTACTTTTGACAGCAGTCGTCTTTCTTGTTTTTCCTGAATCAGGAAGCGTTCAATCCTCTCAAAAAGTTCCGTAGATATTACTTTTGGTAGCGCATCCCAGTCAATTGCTTCACGAATAGCCGTGGCTAGTTCTGGAATTTCCCACCCTTCTTTAGCACTAGTCTCGAAATAGCCATCAAAACCAAGTTCACCGATTAAGGAATTGATGCGAGCACGACTAACGCTAACTCTACCTCGATCTGCTCGTGCTGATACTAGAAATTTTTTCAAAAGAATTTCTGAATTTCCTGGTAAGTTTTGAGCTTGACGTAAGGCACGGTTCCAGTAATGAACCCCAGCAAAGGGTTCAGTTTCACTGCGGGCATCAAAGACAATTAGTGCCACAGCCAATTCATTTAAATGCAATTGATGAATCAGTCGATAATTCGGTTGTCCAGCCAAATCCCACAGAAGTATTTCCCGCCTTTCTTGGCGACTCTCCTCTAGTTCTACTTCTTGGGTATAAAATTGTTGGACATGACGACTATGGGTAGATTCAGTTGCTCTGAAAGGTTTATCTGTGAGAACAAGACTTAGTCCCGATTTGCCAACACCACTGTCACCAAGCAAAACCACCTTGGTATTAGTATATTGGGCAGAGGAGTTAACTGGAGCAGTGTTGAGAAGATAATCCTGGTCTATTTCCCAAATGCGGATGACAGTATCTTCCTCACCTAAAGTTGCTAAGATTGGTGCGTTTGGGTGGAAAGCTAATCCAAAAGGTAAAGATTTGAAAGTCGGCTCATCCAATATTACTACTGGTTTCCAAGTGTCACAACGCCAGAGGCGAACCGTTCCATCAGAAGATTTAGAAGCAAGGAGTTTGCCATTATAAGAAAATTCAACACAATTAACCGATCCAGTATGACCTTCTAACACAAATAATGTTTGCCCTGTCTGAGGATTCCAAATCCGGATTGTTCTATCATATGAGCCAGATGCCAGGACTTTTCCATCTGGAGACCAAGCAACACTAGAAACATCTGAAGAATGACCTTTAAGTATTCCTTTAGATATAGCAACTAGTTTATCAGTTTCTTTTTCCCAAAGTCTTATGGTGCTGTCGTGGGAACCTGATGCCAGTATCTTGTTGTCAGGAGACAAAGCTAAAGTATTAATCTGACCAGAATGTCCTTCTAACCCTTCTGGAATCAAGCGTTTCTTATCCGGAATACTCCAAAACAGAATAGACCAATCATCGCGCATCCCTCCAGCAGCAAGTACTTGAGAATCTGGAGACCATGCTATGCTAAAGCATACACCCATCATGTGAATGGTATCGTAAAGCTTGCCAGTTGCTATCTCCCAAATTCGGATAGTTTTATCATCAGACCCAGAAGCAATAAATTGACCATTGGGTGACCATGAAACTTCTCTAACTCGCCCAGTGTGACCTTTTAAAGTTTGGAAACATTCGCCACTATCTACATCCCAAAGCGTGATTGTTCTGTCGAAGGAAGACGACACAAGCCTATTTCCATCAGGAGACCACACTACTCGACTTATAAGACCATTATGTCCTGGAAGGGTTTTTTGAAGTTTACAGCCGTTATTTTTATCGTTTGTCATATGTAGCAAAGTTAAATATTAGGACTTACGTATTGATAGAAGAGCGAGTTTATGTGTTCAGATAGCATAAGTAGCATTCAAGCGATCCAAAACATATTCATGAATAACTTTTGTGAATAGATTGTTTTGTACTTCATACCAATTGTCAATGATGTTTTCACAGCGCATTTCCTCTAAACGGACAAATGCTTGAAGTGAGCAGAACATATATGTGTTTTGATTGCGTGGCTATTTCTAACCATAAACCGACAAATACCACATAGCTGTTTTACGGCTCTATGAAAACTTTCAATGCACCAATGTGTATTATGAATAGTGATAAAGTCTGTTTTAGTTATTTGTTGTAATACCGTTTCTGTATGAAGATGCAATTTATATTGATTGTAGAGAGGTTGCAGTGCAACCTCTTTACGAAATCTATTGGGCGCAACTTTACATATAATTGGTATAAAATCCTTTAGCTTTATTTATATCATAGATTTCTAAGTATAGTACTATGATAATATGTGAAGTTGTGATTTGAGACAAAAATTATGATTTGAGATAATTCAAAATTGAGTATCGGCATTGATCGGCATTTTGCGGTATTTATCGGCATTAAAATAATCCCTAGAAATACCATTAACTAAAATTTAAAAATCTTAATAATTTTTATGCGGATTATTGTTTTTTTGGATGAAGATAACTTTTGTTTGTTAAGACAATGTTCAAGTCAAACCATCGTCAAACTTATATTCACATATCATTTTACTAGTAAAGCGGATTCAGGTAACTTTCAATTATAGTTTCATTCATCAAGAGTAGTTATAGAAGGAGATACAAATGGCAATCATTCAAGTTGATAGAGAGATATTTGAGCAATTAAAAACAGCTTATTCAGAAAAATTTGGAGCTTCACCAACTTCTTTAATTAGTAGACTTAATCGTGTATATGAGTCTCAATTAGATACGAATGAAAATCTCATTGCGGAAAGAACTCTTCGAGGGTTTTTCAAGTCTGCAACTCTACCAAAAATACAAGAAAAAAATCTCAATTATTTATGTTATGTACTATTAGACAAAAAGAGTTATAAGGAAGCTTTAAGACAATCAATAGTTGATATAGAAGGAGATTGGCTCGATCCTTACTGGAAACACTTAGAAAATAAGTGTAGTCATATGAGAATATTAGATATGGATAAGCCAGTAAGCATAAATAGTATTTATGTGAATTTCAAGATATTAAAAAATATTCATGGACATAAAAAGCAAACTATTCAAAATCTATTAAATAATTTAGAAACGAAAAGAAATATTCCTTTTAAACGTTTCGACTTTTATAATAATGAAAATCATGTTTCAGCTTTAGAGGCTGTAAGAGACTATCCAAAGTTAATGATTATAGGTAAACCCGGAGCTGGTAAAACTACATTTTTAAAGTATTTAGCCACCCGTTCTAATGTATTGAATATAGAAGAATCTATACGAAATCTTGTACCAATTTTTATTCAGTTGAGGAATTTTGCTGAGAATCAAGACAAAATAGATCTGGTTGATACTGTTGTAAAAGAATTGGCAGTTCATGTTCCTAACCATGAGCAAGCTATTCGTAAACTCCTTGAAAAAGGACAGTGTTTAATCATGTTAGATGGATTGGATGAAATCGAAGTAGATAACAAACAAATTTATAGAGAGATTGATAATCTCACTCTCACATTTCCCAAAAATCATTTTATAGTTACTCGTCGTAATAAAGGGGGTGATTATGTATTTAAGGATTTTACCAAAGTAGAAGCAGCAGACTTTGATGAAGAACAAATAGAAAACTTTGTATACAATTGGTTCACAGCACAAGGAGAACCAAAAATTAGTAACGATTTTTTAGACAAACTAAAAAAGAATAAATCAGTAGAAGAACTAGCAACAAATCCATTGTTACTAACGATTTTATGTTTAACATTTCATGATATTTATGATTTTTCTAGAAATCGTTATGCACTATACGCAGATGCAGTAGACTCCTTCTTGAGAAGATGGGATGCTAGTCGTCGCATTGATAGAAAATCTAGTTTTAAACTCCCGCGACAGCGTCTAATAGCGATGTTTAGTGAAATAGCCTATGAAGGATTAAGCCAAAAACCATATAAAATATTATGGCATAAGTGGGAACTAGAAAACAAAATTAGTCAGTTTGTTGAAAATATGACTTTTGATATAGATATTCAGGATGTCTTGACAGAAATTGAAGCGAATCATGGCTTACTTATCCAACAAGCGAAAGGAATCTATTCTTTTTCACATCTTACTTTCCAAGAATACTTTGCTGCTGAATATATTGTAGAGAATCGGGAACCGAATTTTTTACATAATTTTGTTGAGCAACATTTAATAGAATCTCAATGGAAGGAAGTCTTTATTTTAATTACGGAACGACTTTACAACGCCGATGAATTTCTCAAAATTATGTTCAGGTGTACTAATGATATAGTCAAACACAGTAAAGCTTTGCAAGAGATGCTCAAGTGGCTAGATAGAATGACTACTGCTGCTGGTGTTAGATCTAGCTCTTGGAGAGCATTATATCTCAGTATTGATTTAGATGTGGATCTCTATATTAGCCATAAAATAGAGATTGAGAGATTACCTTTCGGACAACTTGCAACTGAGATGAGGAATTTTAATCAAGAACACAAAAAACTTACTCCTCCGACTCCAAAAACTTATCTTATCTCAGGTTTAGCTGGTGTTCATGCTTTGGCTGTTGCTCATGTAGAAGAAAATAATTACGATAAAAATGCACCTCTTGAAGCAAGTAAGTTTATTAAAGAACGACTTGAAATAGGTGAAAAATCTGACATTAATGAAAAGGTAAAACTTGCGATTAACAAGGCTCTTAAAAGCGGTTTGCCAGATTTGTCCAAGGATTTAGCAGAACTACAAGATACTCTACCTAGTGGTCGTGCGTCTACTAATAAGTGGCGAGAATGGACAGAAGACTTACGCCAAGTTATGCTAAAGCACTTAGATATCGGTTATGAAAAGCTATTTACACCTGAAGAGACAAAGGCTTTAGAACATTACATTTATGCTAACTATTTAATACTTGAATGTATTAGAGCAGAAAGCTATTCTTCTAAAGAATTGCGCTATAAAATATTGGATAATTTATTATTACCTAATGAGAGAATTGCACCTGAACTACTAAGTACAGATTACCACAATAAAGTTAAAGAGTCAGACTTTGAAGCCAGTAGTTTGGTTTAGTGAAGGGTAACCTAATATTAAGACTGAAAGTTTCCTAACCCTTTTTATGGTGATCTATACTAAGTCTTTAACCCGGATTTCTCACTAAATCTCTTACAGCCTTATAAAACCTAGATTTATGCATTTTTTAGTGTGTAAAAATTATCAATGTTCTCAAATTATCGAAGCTTTTTCCGAGTAAGGGTTACGAAACTGACAAATGCGAAACTTGTGAGAAATGCGGGTTTAAGTATAGCAATACCAAAAAATTGTGAAAAATAAAATAGACTTAAATGCTTGTATGAAATATATTCCTAATGTCTATATATTTTTTCGTAATATAATCATGATTGTTATAGTATTAAACAAAATTACATATTAATAATAAATATGTAATTTTAAGCATAAACTGTAGCAGTTACTGTGAAATAGAAAAGTCTATCAGCGATATACTTTCTATAGTTGAACTCAGTCAAATATTATCTAGTTAACAGACAACAGCACTTTTCAAGTCAGTGAAGTACACCTGTGGTGGACTGAAAACCCTTTATTTATTTATAGTTTATTGATAAAATGCTTGAGTGGAAAAAGTCAAGCTCATGAGCAAAAATTTTCTTAAGCTAATCATTACAGCAACTGCACTAGGATTAGGTGCTTATTTTCTGGCTACTAACCTAGACATTAATGCAAAGCATATACCTTATCTTCAAGAAATTATGTATGCCACCATAGCCGTGGGATTATACATCAATATCGTTAGCATTGATACTACAATATTTAAAAGTAACTTAGATTCTATTTTTAAGGTAATATTTTTAGGAGTTCCTTTAAAGATTATATTACCAGGTTTCCTTTTAGCTTACTTGTCTCCTAGTGTTGCACCAATTGCATATTTATGTGCAACTGTTATTGCTCAAATCGACCCCATTGCAGCTGCACACTCCCTCGACTATAGCAATATAAGTAAAAAATCGGAAACTATTTTGAGAGCTTGGTCTAGTTTTGATGACCCCATTACGGTATTGTTCGCTTTTTATATTTTTCGACCTATTATATTATTGGTAGATTTCAATTTCAATGAATATTTATTTAGAATAGTTCGTGACATTACCACCTGTTTTATAGTTTATTTCATTTACAAACAAATTTATCGTAAGTATAGTAAGAAACTTCCCATACCTATAAAATACAAAATCAAATTCAAAATATTTTTAGAAACCATTACTATTATTGGAATTATTATTTATAGCATCCTGTCTGCCTCTTTTCTTTTACCAGCTGCAATTGGACTTTTTATCAGACCATTTGCAGCAGAAAAACTGACCAAGATAAATTCTGCTATTTTTTATTTCAGTGTTATTATTCTTGGTTTATTGTCTGCAAATCTATCTTTAGATTGGAATTCTGGTCTGATACTCGCTTTTTCAACCTTTTTCTTGGCACAAGTTCTAGTTACTCTGTTATTTCTCAAAGACTCTACAGAAAGCAAAACTAGAGTTATGTTTGGTCATCAAAATGGTATGACTGCAATGCTGTTAACAGTTGCAATAGAGGTATCTGGTTCCGAAAAAACTGCTCAACTATTATCAGTTACATTACCTGCGATTATATGTATTGCAATATTTTATTTTGCTAGTAACTATATATTAGATATTTTAATACCATCTTCCCTAACTTAGAAATTCAGTAGCTTTACATAAATAAACATAAAAATAGTTATATTCAGTTTTTCTCCATAATTCGCTTTATTATTGGATTTATCTAATTTTTCTACGTATTCTCTTGCCTTGTATTTTGTGTAGATTACTGCTCAATGCCGCTCAATGCCGCTCAATGCCGCTCAATGCCGCTTAATGCCATATGTGTTTATACTTATTAATGTATCTACCACAAATAGGTATTGGTGAGCTATGTCAAATCAGCGCAATCAAAGCAATGTAAAAGTCTGTAATCACAAACCTGGTGATAATTGGACAGAGGAAGAGGGGGGCTGCTGTGGTGATGAGCAACCAAAAAACAAAAGTTCTGAATTAACTAAAAACCCAGTACAGGAAGAACAAGAATCTGATTCGGATAGTGTCTTGATTGAATCTGAACCTTCACCAATCTCTGCTACCTAGCTGCATTGCAAACCTGGTGATAATTGACTTGATGGCTGTTGTGGCGATGAGGAAACAAAAAACGAAAGCTTGGCAGTCACTAAGAAACAATTACAGGAAGAAGAGGAATTAGAGCGAGTTTCAGATAGTGTCTTGAATCAATCTGAACTTTCACTAAGCTTCGCTACCTAGCTTAAAACAATTAATTGCTCACTTTACGATCGCACCTTTACCATCCATGTAGCGATCACACATCATAATCCTGATGAGGGTCACATAGCAAGGGAGCTTTCTGGCTCCCACTAGGTAATATTTTTGCAAAATTGGGATGCTCTCTTTCCTACTCCCAACTACCAACTGCCGAATGTGTTTCTTATGAGTGGTACATTTTAACTCAAAACTCATAATCTCACTCAAAGCTATGGTTCCCGAATTGCTACAACAAGTAAGGTTAATTGACCCTGTATCTGCAACTGACAGTATTGTAGATGTTTTAATTATTGATAATTACATTCAGTCAATTGCCAATGGCATTTCTGATATCCCAGATAATACTCAAATCCGGGATTGTCGGGGATTAATTCTGGGAACGGGTTTAGTAGATTTATATAGCCACTCTGGAGAACCAGGATTTGAAGAACGGGAAACCCTCTCATCCCTATACAAAGCCGCTATTAGTGGCGGCTTTACTAGAATTACTATTTTACCCGATACTTCTCCCCCAATAGATAACCCTGCTGTGGTAGCACAGTTACAAAAGAGCAAGGCAGATACAAACAACTCCCATCCCCTCCCTCTCCTCTACATCTGGGGTGCTGTTTCCCAAGCAATTGCTGGTGAGAATATGGCGGAGTTAGTAGATTTAGCTACTGCTGGAGTAGTTGGTTTTACAGATAGCCAGCCGTGGAAAAATTTAACTATGGTACGGCGATTGTTAGAATATTTACAACCGTTAAATAAACCAGTGGCGTTTTGGTGCTGCGATCGCCAGCTTGCTAGCAACGGAATTATGCGAGAAGGTTATGACTCCATCCGCCTAGGTTTACCAGGCAATCCAGCCTATTCTGAAACCACTGCGATCGCTAATTTAATTGAATTAGTTGCCGCCACGAAAACCCCCGTACACATCATGCGTGTTTCTACTGAACGTAGTGTAAAATTAATATTAACTGCAAAGGAGCAAGGCTTACCCATCACCGCCAGCACTACCTGGATGCACCTATTACTGGATACAACTGCGGTGCAAAGTTACGACCCCAGTCTGCATTTGGAACCACCTTTAGGCAATCCCCAGGATATGGAGGCCTTGAGAAAGGCGGTAAAAACTGGCATTATAGATGCGATCGCTATTGATCATAGTCCCTACACCTACGAAGAAAAAACCGTCTCCTTTGCCGAAGCACCTCCAGGGGCAATTGGTTTAGAATTAGCATTACCCCTACTGTGGCAGAATTTAGTAGAAACAGGGGAGTTTACAGCACTAGAATTGTGGGGTGCTTTGAGTAGTCATCCAGCCCAGTGTTTGCAACAAACACCCAGTACCATTGCTCCTGGGGAAAAAGCCGAAATGACTCTATTTAACCCCCAACAAACTTGGAATGTAGAAGGAAAAAATTTACATACACTGTCAAGTAATACACCTTGGTTAGGAAAGCAATTGACGGGTAAAGTCCTGCAAACTTGGTGTTTTAAAGGTTGACAGTTGACAGTTGACGGTTGACGGTTGACAGTTGACAGTTGACAGTTGACAGAAAAATAAACTGGATACAAGCTCCGGGCTTTAGACATGGGGTCAATCCCGGACAGTTGTTCATGGGGGAAACCCCCAAGACCACACTGTCCTCAAAATCTAAAATCCAAAATCCAAAATTGAATGACGGTTACTGGTGAAGTTTTCACGTTTTGTCACCTGATGATAGTCCCGAATACATTAATGAAAGGGAATAACTAATAAATGAACGATGTAGAGCAATATTATGAATGAAGATTTTTACAGCCAAGGTTTAGAAAAAGCACAGCAAAAGGACTTTACTGGAGCAATTGAGGCATTTAATCGAGTTTTACAGACAAACCCTTACTGGGATGAACCATACTATCGACGGGGCTTGGCTTACTTTGATACGGGAGCTATCCATCAAGCAGTTTCTGATTATACAAAAGCAATTGAATTAAATTCTCAGTATACAGAAGCCTATTATGGACGGGCATTGGCAAGGCTGGTATTGAAAAATTTACCAGGGGCACTTGCAGATGTGGATCGGGCAATTGCCCTGAATCGCAATTATGCAGCCGCTTACAATTTACGGGCAACCATACGCCGTAAACAAGGTAATATTCATGATGCGATCGCTAACTTTAAGCAAGCAGCCGAGTTATATTTAGCACAAAAAGATAAGGAAAATTGTCGTCGTTGTTTAGAAAATTTGCAAAAGCTACAACCGAAAGCAAAAACTGCTGTTGTGGAATCACAAACAGCCAAACCAACCCCTATATTGTCGGAAAAAGATTACTTTACCCAATTACTAGACAAAGCTGAACACGGAGACACCAGACAAGCAATGGAAGATTTGAACTGGGTGTTAAAAGCCGATCCCCAGGATGCAAAAGCTTACTGCTGTCGTGGGGTTGTATATTGTAAAATGGGTAAATACCAAGAAGCGATCGCAGATTTTAACCAATCATTACGGCTGAATTTCCAAGATGCCATCGTTTACCGCAACCGAGGTAAAGCCCGTTCCCACTATGGGGATCGTCAAGGAGCAATGGCAGATTTTAACAAAGCTTTACAAATACAACCAGAGGATGTGTTGACATATGTTGCCAGGGGAAATGCTTATCGGCTAATGGGGGATCATCTCCAGGCAATTGAGGACTATGATAAAGCATTGGAAAAAAACCCTGATGATGCCCAAGCTTACTACAATCGCGGCATTGCTTACACTTGCTTGGAAGAAATGGAACTAGCCTGTGCTGATTATCAAAAGGCAGCCAGTATATTTTGTGAGCAGGAAGACTGGGATAATTATCAGCTGGTGATAGATAGTTTGCAGAAAATCAACACATCTCACCCACAAAGGAAAAAAGTCAACTCTAAACTGTTGCGCCAGCGTCTATTACGGTTAGTGGGAGGATATTGGGAAATTGCCGAACGTTTGATACAACAGGCAAAATATAACTATCCCGGCATGGCAGAATCATGGTATATGGAAAAAGTAGTCAGTGATTTAGAACGCGATCGGGGAATGTAATTATATTACCAAGCACACCATTAATAATAAAATTGATTTCCCCTACCCACTCCTAACTCCTCAAGGGCGCAAGCCGCAGAGAACAGTTAACAGTTAACAGTTATCAGTTAACAGTTGTTGGTTGACAGTTAGGATTACCGAAGAAGATAAATTTAATCCTCTCTCACTCCTTCCCTCCATCAACTAACAACTATCAACTAACAACTATCAACTAACAACTATCACTCCGCGCGGGGAAACTCCGCCCCTACTCCCCCACTCCCTCACTCTCAGGTGTCAACACCACCTCTTCGACTGCTCCCTCCCTTCCTAAAGCTTTTGCTTCTTGTTTGTTGGTAGAAATTAGCACAGCACCTGCGTTACCAGAACGGATACGCAAGCTTTTGTTTGCCGTCCAGGTTTTTTCCTCTCCTTTTTTGAGGATACCCTCAAACTCTTTTTTTCCATCTACTGTGACTCTCACCCAGGATTCTCCTTGAAGTTCTAAGGTTACTTCAAGTTGTTTGGGAGCAGGGGATGGAGCCGCAGATGGAGTGGGGGAAGCGGTTGCTATTGGAGTGGGGGAAGCGGTTGCTATTGGAGTAGGTACTGAGGGAGAAGTAACTGGCTTTGGTGCCTTTGTGTTAACTTTGCTCGTCTGTTGAGAATTCCTACTCTGACTAACAGTCTCAACCTTTCTACTGGTATTCAGAATATAAAATAATATTAAGCTAGCAAAAACTACTAGTACTAGATATGGGACAAAAATAGGTATGTATATATCAGTTTTTTGTTCTACCTCAGGAGCCACCTCTTCCGATTCAGGTGGATTGGAAATAGCAATAAATTGTTCCGCTAAAGAACTACCATTTAATCCTAAAGCATCTCCATAACGGAGAATAAATCCCTGAACAAAAATAGGTTCTGGCAAATCTTCAAATCTTCCCTCCTCTAAAGCTTGTAATAGTGCTGGTCGAATCAGGGTCTTCATTGCTATTTCTTCCATGCTTAAGGATTGCTCCTTTCTGGCTTGGATTAAACTATCTACTATTTCTTTTAGCTGCTCGTGTTGAGCTTCATGCAACACCTTCACGGTTTTCTCCTACACATAAATAAAGTTTGTTTTTTTGATTGACTGAGACTATATATTGATATATATGTATTATTTATGACTTATTAGCTTTCTCTCTCAAAGGTGTACTGATAATCAACAATTACTAGTTTAATACTAAAAAAATTCGTCAATTCACGAGATAATATTTGTATTTTAAAATACTTTTATGGAGGAAAGAACACTGCAACTTTCGATACAATTCCCTTTAAAAATATTGATGGGACTAAGTGTAGCAGCAGCGATTGCTTATGGTGCTGTGTGTATATTTCTTTTTTTTTACCAACCTCGGTTCCTTTTTTCCCCATCTAAAAACATTGAAACTACCCCCAAGTCTCTTTATATCCATTATGAAGATGTTTGGCTACCAATAAAAGTAGGTAAAAATAAATTTGAGCATATACACGGGTGGTGGATGCCAGCGAAAGAACCACAAGCCAAAGTTTTATTGTATCTACATGGTAATGCTCTCAACATAGCTGCTAATCTTGGTCATGCTCATCGTTTCTATCAACTGGGGTTTTCTGTATTACTAATTGACTATCGAGGCTATGGCCGTAGTCAAGGTTCATTTCCCCATGAAGTACAGGTGTATGAAGATGCTGGAGCAGCTTGGAACTACTTAGTTCAGCAACAGGGCATTGCACCTAATCAAATTGTAATTTACGGTCACTCTCTAGGGGGTGCTATTGCTATTGATTTAGCAGTCAAACATCCTAACTCTGCTGGGTTAATTGTGGAATCTTCCTTTACCTCCATTAGAGAAGTCATCATTCATCGGAACAGTTTTGGTATTTTTCCCGTCCAACTAATTTTAACCCAGCGATTTGAATCAATTAAAAAAGTTGCCAGGTTGCAACTACCAGTTTTATTTATTCATGGTACTGCTGATGCAACCATACCATCTTTTATGAGTCAACAGTTATATAATGTCACTCCTAAATCAAAACAATTACTCCTAGTCCCAGGAGCAGAACATAATAATGTGGCTGAGGTTGCACCTTCTCAATATCTAAAAACAGTGAGGTCTTTTTTACAACAACTCTCACACCTTCCCAATTAGGCTAATGCTAAAAATCAGTTAGCCTCCTAGGGAGGAGCTGCGCTAACAGTTAGCCTCCTGCTCCGTCCGGGAGAGCTGCGCTAACGGAGGAGCTACGCTAACAGTTATCAGTTTCCCCATCGATAAATCGAGGGGCTTGATACCGATTACTGTTTGGTTCTGAGAAATAATTAGTAGGTATAGGGATAAAAACAATATATCTCTATAGTAAATATGTCATCAATTAACTGAATTAGCTGCTGTTTGATATTTATTTACGTATATTAATTAATCCTAGTTCGACTATCATGCCGATCAGATTTTGCTGGTCAAAAATACTGTCATTATTCTCTGAACTAAAGTATAGATAACTTAGGAATTCTTTTGATTAGGTTTCAAAGTAAAAATTTATATCCAAATAAATGTAAATTCGATACTTAACTGTCCGGAAATGTTGGCTATCCGTCGAAGAAATTACACAGATAAAAAAATACCTGTTGTCTTATACCCTGAACCCAAAATGACTATGACATCTACATACTCATTCTCTATTCCTGGCAACTCTACTATTGAAGTTTCTAAAGATGAATTGCGATCGCTGTTAGGAGAAATTGAAGCGGAACTGCACCGTAGCAAATCATATCGTCGGGCTTTAGTCAGTTTACAAAAGTTACTAGGTGAGTCTTCCGAACTAGCTCAAGTTTTCTTTAAAGTTGTCAGTAGGGAGGCTATTGGTTTAGCGTTTAGACAATTTGCTCTTCATTCTCAAAAAGTAAAGGATAGTAAGCCCGATGTAGAAACTAACGCCATTACTAATAATAACTCCGATGGCGATGGAGAATTAAATGAAACTGTAACATCGGTAAAGTTATATTCTCAGGTTTCTAGTGAGAATCAAGAGGTACAAAATTCATCATTAGAACTTCCAGCAAAAACTAAATCCCCTGAAAATATTTCCCATCAGGATGCAAAACCCAAAACAAAACGTAATTTGTTTAAATGGCATAAAAAACCTTCCCCAGCAGAATTACAACAAATAGCATCTCAACAACGCTTAGAAAAATTAAATCAAATTGGGCAACAACTCCGACAAGCAAGGGAATCTCAAGGTCTTTCACTGAGCCAACTAGGGGTTTATACTCATATACCCATGTATCATATGGAATCCATAGAGAAGGGTTATATAAAATCATTACCAGATGATGTCTTTGTCCGTGGTTTTATTAGGACAATGGGCAATACTTTAGGACTTGATGGTGATAGTCTGGCTGCATCCTTACCAAATAATGCTAATGAAAGGACTGGATTCCTTTTACCATCAACTTATCAACCCCAAAAATCCATACCATCTACATCCAGACAATTGAGATTAGAACTCAGTCCCGTACATTTATATATGGGTTACACAGCTTTAGTTGCGGGTGCTGTTGGTGGTTTATCCTTGATGTCTGGACAGTCAGCCACTGAAAATAAGGTATTTAGCGATAGCGTTAAACCATCCACCCAATCTTTTTCTGACTCCTTCCGACATCGAGAAGCAAATGCTAAACCAGGGATACAATCGAGTAATGGGAGTGTGAATGTGGGCATTGATATTGCACCACCGGAAGCACTTTAGAATTTAAAATTGAGAATTTAGAATTGAGAATTAAAAATATAGAATTCAATTTTTTCTGCGTTCTGAATTCTAAATTCCTAATTCCTCAGTGCTTCTTCAACATTCGCTGCAATACTTCTTCTAGACTCTATTAATTGTTTACTTAAATTATATCTTGCCCCTTGCAGGGCGGCTGCGCCAACAGAGGAGCTACGCGCAAGTAATAAGTAATAACTAATAACTAATAAGTAATAACTAATAACTAATAAATTTACTGTTCATAGGTTTGGTGCATTTAACAATGTCCTAACGGTTCGACTTCGCTCACCGTTAGCCTAATTGCGTAGAGCTATAATTATTTTTTCTAAATTATAAATTATAAATTACAGGCTAGGTAAAAGATCCCCGACTTCTTTAAGAAGTGGGGGATCTAAACAACTGTAAATTATCAAAGAGAGGATATCAATCTTGATTTTGTCTGTCTTCCCTAACTTGACGTAATGTGTTAAGGAGTTTTTTGCTACTGTTTGATGATGGAGATACTTGTGGAGGAGTTTTAATCTTCACCGGTTGATTAGAAGAAGTTGCTTGTTGATTTTTGCTACTGTTTGATGGTGGAGATACTTGTGGAGGAGTTTTAATCTTCACCGGTTGATTAGAAGAAGTTGCTTGTTGATTTTTGCTACTGTTTGATGGTGGAGATACTGGTACGGGAGTTTTAATCTTCACCGGTTGATTAGAAGAAGCTGCTTGTTGATTTTTGCTACTGTTTGATGGTGGAGATACTGGTACGGGAGTTTTAATCTTCACCGGCTGATTGGGAGCAGTTGCTTGCTGATTTCTAGCTCTTCTTAACCTTTGCTCTAATGATTGCTTAGTGGAAGTTGCACCGGGTTGTATTTTGTTATCAACAGCCACATTAGAACTATTTCGCAAACTCAAACTAAATGGGTAATAGGAAATATTCTTACCAGCTGGTGGTGGATTTTTGAGAAAATACTTTCTAATGGCTACTTTCTGTGCCGGAGAAATGGACTTATCCGATGGGAAACGTGCATCTACTACCTTACCCTCAGAATCTACCACTAACATCCCCGTGACATCCCCTTGCAAAGCTGCTTTGTCTGTGGGAATGACTTGACGAATGACACGTTTTTGTTCAATCCCTGGGTATGTTTGTTGAATTTCTTCCCTTAAGTTTGTATAGGAGTTCAGTGCTGCGATCGCTTTACTGGGAGATGGAGATGGGGTACCATTAGTTGGTGATTTTGGCTTAAATTCTTGGAAACCACCTTTGGCTGCAATAGTATATTCTCCCTCAGGCTGAAATGCTGATTTGACAGGAGCAACTAGCTGCCGCTTGGGAACTTTGTTTTTAACTGTATTGTTGGATGGGCTGGTACCATAATTCCGATTGCCATTCATGCCAGCAATGGTTGATGCGGGATCGGCTGCCTGCAATTTGCTGGAGTTGCCATAATTTATAGAGTTCTTTCGGGAACGGGAAGTACTAAAATTCCTGCTATAGGCGGAATTATTCCTTCTATAAGTATAGGGTTTAAAAGCACTTGCACCACTATTAACTCCCCTGCCGCGATAGATTTCTAAAGGCAGCCTTTTCGGTAGAGGGGAAGTGGGATATTTATATGTTGATTTAGGCAGTTGGGGCAGAATCAGAGATGTTGAAGAGTTTGGTGGTAAGGGAGGTAATATAGATTGATTGGGCAGGGTTGAATTAATCTTTGGAAGAGATACTTGGGGTTGCAGTGCTACTTTGGGAGCAACTGAGGTTTTTGGTAAACGCTGCTGTTCTTTCTGGTTCAGTTCTACAAGTCCAACAGCTTTTGATGATGCTATTGCTTTTGGTTTAGACTCTACGGGCATCAACGGCAAAATGAAAGCTATGGCTCCATGGATACCAATGGAAGCTATAGCGGCTATACCCGTTGGTTGGCTTAAAAAATCTGGTATATTTTTGAGGATGGAGACGTAAGACATAGCTGTTATCGTTCACTCGGCTCGTTTAAATTGGACTGGCAATTTTATCTACTGTTTGGAAAAAAAATAGAGCAAAACCAGCGTCCCATTACCTAATAATAACTTCATCTGCTTAGTATATAAACAGGAAAATTGTCAAATGGTTCTGATCAAATGGTAAATCTATGATCATAACTTTGTTTGTTTGAGATGCATAGTGGTCTGTCCCATTAATTTTGACGAGTCGCGGTGTGAGCGATCCCCGACTTTTATCCTAGAAATCACTACAATGTGCAGATATTGATTCAGAAGTCGGGGATCTATTACCTAGTTATTTCTATTTGTGATTTGTACGATCAAAATTGAAAAATAGGGTAATTCTAAGTTTTGGCGATCGCTTAAGTTTTTATATGTAATCATATCAGGTAAAGTAGCCCTAACTACTATGCTACTATTTGGCAGTAAGCCCCTCTGTTGCAAGAGTTTCCAAACTTTTGGGTAGACTGAACTGACTTTCATTAAGACTACCACATCAGCCCAATCTAAAACTGTTGCCAATTCAGCTATTGTATAAATGGCAGGCAATATTGCCAATTTTTCCTGACGAATGGTCAATGGACATCCCAAAACTGATGCTGCTGCCATGGGAGAAGTAACCCCGGGCACTAATTCAACTTTGAGTTCTGGATGTAATGCTTGTAGGGTTTGTGCCAAATAGGTAAAGGTACTGTAAAAGCTAATATCGCCTTCGCAGGCAAAAGCCACATCTTTCCCGTTTTGTAAATATTGCCAAACTGCTTCAGCCGCTGCAATCCAAGCTTGAGTTAGCACGGACATATCTCGGACATAGGGAAAGGTTAAAGGTAATTGTTCTTGCTCTGGTTGCAACCAGGGTGCAATAATCTGTTGTGCCATGCCCAGTTTGCCATTAACCCCAGCAGGAAAAGCAATTACAGGGGATTGTTGCAGTAGGCGCAGTCCTTTAACTGTAATTAATTCCGGATCGCCAGTTCCCACACTAATCCCATAGAGAATACCTGTTTTCACAATTCTTTATATTATTTTAGATAAATTTAAATATAGAACTTTTTTGCTGCAAATCTTTAACTCCCATGCCTCTACCCACAGTTATTCTGCCTGGTTATTTAGAAAATGCGATCGCTTACTACAAACTAGAACAATCTCTCCAGGAATTAGGATTTCCCACAGTCACCGTACCTCTGAAAAAACGTAACTGGCTTGCCACCTTAGGAGGGAGGTCTGTTACACCTATTGTGGAGCTACTAGATAGCACCGTCAAACAGATTTTACAGCAATACAATACCACTCAAATTAACTTGATTGGTCATTCGGCTGGTGGCTGGATATCCCGGATATATTTGGGGGAAAAGCCTTATTCTGGAAGGAACCAAGTAAATCCATTATCTTGGTCAGCTTATCCTCACGTAGCTACTCTGGTAACTTTGGGCACACCCCATATGAGCCAAGAGCGTTGGACTCGTTGGAATTTGGATTTTGTTAATCAAAACTATCCAGGAGCCTTTTACCCACAGGTTCGTTATGTTTGCGTAGCTGGGAAAACCATATTTGGTCAAAAAAGTTGGGGTAGTTGGTTCGCTCACAGCAGTTATCAATTAACCTGTGGTCAAGGGAAGACTTGGGGGGATGGAATTACTCCTGTTACTGCTGCTCATTTAACAGGAGCAGAAAATTTGACCATTGAAGGTGTACTACACTCTCCCAAAAGTCCGGGGATTTGGTATGGTTCTCCTGATGTCCTGGATGTTTGGGTAAAGTATTTAACGTGAGTTCAGTGTTAGGAGTTTGGTGTTAGGAGTTAAGCCCCCTGCCTCTGACTGACTTTTGACTTGCGCGTAGCGCTATACTTAACCTGACTGAAGAACCGCAGCCCCAAAAGTAGCGTTAAATTTACGACACCAAATCCCAACGGATTTATACTCTGCCAAATTAATACTATCTGGGATAAGATACCGTTGGGTTCCACTGAATTGACGCAAAGGAGCAACCACAACATAATCTCCTTCTTTAATTGGATAAGCAGGGGGGTTAGTCGAACCGATGACATCGGGGGAACGATGAAGGATAACCACTAAATCAGGGCCAAGTTCAGATGTTTTAAAGTTAGAATCGAGTTCAATAAATGTCTGTCCTTTCTCACTCACAAGACGAACACTTCCTTGAGTGGCATGTTCTCCAGAGACAAAGGAGCCTACTTTAATGGCTGGCTTTTGCCCAAGAGTATTGGGATCACTTTTAACATTAGTATTTGAGTCTATTGGGGGAGTAGTATTTTCGTTCGGTGTCTCTGGTTGTAAACTATTGCAACCCACAGCTAAAAAGAGAATTAACAAGAGTGCTAATCTGTTTGGTAATTTCATGATGGCTTTTTTGTTTTATGCTTTTTGTGATTGTTCTTTATTGTTTAGTGGAGAATTTTAGTATTGCTCCTGATTCTTAAATCACTCTTATTAATAGCTGAGAATTCTGAGAAATTTAGCTGAAAAAATTTTTAGGATACTCTACCTTTTAAGAAACAAGGCAGTCCCAATGAACAAATTTCACCACCAAGTATGAAAGTGCTTTGTGACTAACTCCTCAAGGGCGCACGCAATGCGCCCCTACTCCGCGCCTCCTAACTATTTTCAAGTTAGCCCCTCATGAACGTTTGTACACAACCAAGGATGAAAATACCTCTTACCTGTTCCCTGTTCCCTGTTCCCTATTTTCAAGTTAGCCCCCCACGGGAAAATCCCACAACCAAGCATGAAAATATCTCAAGTGCGGCTCCCACACCTAAGCTGTCAACCATCAACTAACAACTAACAACTAACAACTAACAACCATTTTCAAACTAGAAGGGAAGAGGGTTAGTTTTAGAGCTTATGAATTGCTGCGATTTACCACTACCAGAAGGATGTATTTTGCGTCCAGCAATTGCCAATGATTTATGGTCAATTCGACGGTTGGTATTTGGTGCTAAACTAGACCCGACTCAAATACGATGGCAACAATTTTGGGTAATTGAATGTGGGGTTCAGGTGATGGCTTGCGCTCAATTACGGAACTTTGCCGATGCACAAGAGTTGGGTAGCTTGGTTGTCTCCCCAGAATGGAGAGGTAGGGGTTTGGGTAAGTTGTTAACCAAACATTTGGTTTTCCAAGCTACTCAGCCGTTATATTTGGAGTGCCTGGGTAAAGGATTAGTCAACTTTTACCGTCCCTTGGGTTTTGTAACAATTAATTTTACAGAATTACCGCGATCGCTCCAAAATAAGTTTAGACTATCTCAGTTAGGCAAGCTCATAATTAGGCTCCCGGTCACTTTTATGCATTATCCGCCCAGTACTTAGCCCGTTCCACAGCCTTTTTCCAGGTGATGAAGTTTCTTTCCATTTCTAGCTGCTTATCCTCCTGGGGATAAAATACGCGCTCTATTTGCCGTTGACTTACCAATTGTTCGTAATCATGCCACAATCCCGCCCCTAAACCGGCTGCAAAGGCAATTCCCTGTACCGTAGTATCTCGCATCGCCGGACGTTCTACGGGTATTCCCAACAAATCAGCCTGGAACTGCATCAAAAAATTATTTTCACAAGCACCACCATCCACAGTTAACTTTTGAATGGGAGTGCTACTTGATACATTAATTGCCTGCACTACCTCCTTAACTTGGTAAGCGATCGCTTCTAACACAGAGCGTACCATATGCTGTCGCTGTACCCCCGCCGTAATGCCCAAAAACGCGCCCCTAGCACTCATATCCCAGTGGGGTGCCCCTAATCCACTCAATGCCGGGACAAAGTAAACCCCACCATTGTCTGTAACCTGATTTGCCATAGCTTCCGTTTCCCCTGCATTGGCAATTAATTGGATGCCATCCCGTAACCATTGGATACAAGCCCCACTAGTAAACATACTGCCTTCTAAGGCATAGCTCACATCTAAATTCCCGTCCTGCTGGAGTTGACTCCAAGCTACAGTACTCAAAAGTTGGTCGTGGGAACGGACAATTTGAGAGCCAGTGTGAGCCACTAAAAAGCTACCAGTACCATAGGTGCATTTCATCTTCCCAGGGCGATCGCAACCATGACCAAATAAAGCCGCTTGCTGATCCCCAAGGATAGCTGTAATGGGAATTTCTGCCCCTACTACGGTAGCATCTGTCACTCCAAATTCCCCAATACTCGGTTTAATTACAGGGAGGATCTGGGCAGGAATTTGTAATAAATTGAGTAGGATTTGATCCCAATTACAACTAGTCAGATTCATCAACATAGTGCGGCTAGCATTACTATGGTCCGTGGCGTGAACCTTGCCCCTAGTTAATTTCCACAATATCCAAGTATCAATAGTACCAGCTAAAACCTGCTGGCGATCGACATCTGCTAAATACTCCAACAGCCAGTTTAACTTAGTGGCAGAGAAATAGGCATCAATTACTAATCCCGTGCGATCGCTAATTTCCTCTGCATATCCCTGTTGTTGTAACTGATTACACAAGGGAGCCGTGCGGCGATCCTGCCAAACGATGGCATTGTGCAGAGGTTTACCCGTATTCTGATCCCACAATAAACAGGTTTCTCTTTGTACAGTTAACCCCATCGCCGCAATATCTGATGGCAGAATTTGGGCATTATTGATGGCAGTTTTGATTACCCAGCAGGTATCCCGCCAAATTTCTTCGGCATCGTGTTCTAACCAGCCTGGTGCTGGATAATACTGGGTTAATTCCTTATATGCTTGTCCGATTATCTCAGCTTTGGTATTGAATACAAAAGCCCTGTTGCCCGTAGTACCTAAATCTAAGGCGAGGATATATTTTGGTGATGGAGTGGTTTTGGTAAATGCTTGCATAGATATTTTCAGGTGATGATTATCCCTGTGTCCACATATTCATAGTAGGGGCACGGCACCCACAATCCTTCCTTAACGCCATTAGCAGAATATCGCCGTGCCCACAACCAATTATTTTCCCCAGATGGGATGATTATCCCTCCACATATTCATAGTAGGGGCACGGCACCCACAATCCTTCCTTAACGCCATTGGCTGAATGTCGCCGTGCCCACAACCGATTATTTCC
>JAAUYI010119883.1_pt1 | contig 27785 bp, 21 predicted proteins | sample 7278041 | NCBI WGS metagenome assembly JAAUYI01 (sample SAMN14350216, study PRJNA611818) | marine sediment metagenome | isolation source: surface marine sediment (0.6m) | place: French Polynesia: Moorea | collected 2018-08
ACGGCGTCAGCAATATTATTCTATACACCGAGAGATTATAGATGCCGTGCCCCTAACGGCGTCAGCAATATTATTCTATACACCGAGAGATTATAGATGCCGTGCCCCTACGGACGCCATGACCCTTACAGATAATTTACAACAGGCTGACGCTAAGGCACACATCGAAGGCTAGCTGAAGCCCGGTGTCTTTAAACCGGGGTTGCTGACGGGATTTCTCTAGAAACCGGTTTTTTTCAATTAATTTCAACTAAGTATAAATTATATATTTAACTCAGATAAACCTGGTTTCTGCAAGATAAAGGTAATTTATTTACATTTATTAAAATACAATGAGTATTTGCTCAATTTATACATAAATTTTCAGATAGATTTTCCTTGGTTTAAACAGCCAATAAACTCAGTAAATATAGGTTTTAGAAGGTCATATTATCTTTTCAAGGTAAGTAAAGTTTAGTTGCAAAAAGTACTGCCATAACTGAGAGATGGTAAATTAAAAACTGAAGCTAGAAAGCTTAAGCGGCAGATAAAACAGCTACTATAAGTTGAGCTAACGTAAAGAGGTTGAATAGGCGCTTTGCAGTTCCATCTGTCTCGTACAAACACAACACAACACCCATCTCAAGAGTTGATATTTCCTCAATGACTGGAGAATAAAGGGGGCGCTGTCACTAATTTAGTTCATGTTTTTGTGAAAGTGCTAAATTAAGTACATCCCTGGCTAGAATTAACAAAGAGAGGAAAAAACTCAGCTAGTGTCAGAAACCCCACGGAAGACAGCCGGGGGCTTGAAGGTAGCCCTAATCTGACCAGACTAAGTACCTTGAGTACTACGTTAGAGGTAAGAGTTAAAGACCTACCAAGGGATGCGTAGCTAGTTCCTTGCTCTAGAACTTAAAAGTTAAACAGGTCTAAAGGGTTAAGCCAGTGCTTTTAAGATAGTACCGACCTCTAACATTGTCAAAGCTAACTTTACGCTTTGTAGCAAGGCGATTCCTGGCATACAGGGAAATGGATAAGTACTACTCCTCTGCTTATCCAACCCCGAAAGGGGGACAGCGATTAAAATCGCCCGCGCCTTACCCCCATGTCTAAAGCCAGGGGTCTCCTCGGCGCAGAGGTTCTGATGAGCTTGGGTGTTGTTGTTTTAATGGCAACAGTTGGGTTAGAACTGCATACAAAAGTGGAACGCGAGACAATCGAAATAGCGCCTTATGTCAATAATTGCTCTGAGAGCATGGTATCTCCAGGAATATGAGCCGATCAAAGAAGTGGAAAAACGTCCGCCGGACATTCGCCTCAGCAAAAAAAGTCTTTTAAGGTCGGCATTGAGAGCGGATTTTTTAGAAGATAGCGAAGTAGTTAGACACTCAACTTGGTTTGAGCGATATTTAGAAGGGGAAAACATTGAATTTTATATTGAGGGTAGTGGTGGATATTGCGTAGCTAATATCGACTTGATTAGCCACGAAATTTACTTCACTAAGCAGTCCCTATTAGCACAGTTAGACCCAACTATATTTTTTAGCTATCAAAGGCAGTATAGCGCCGCCACTGATGCCCTGCGAGAAGAATTACAAAATACTGTGGCAAGTTTAAATAAGCGATCGCGACTACCCCTAACATTAGTAGAAGCTTATCGCCCCCAGGAAGCAGGAATCAAGCTATCTGGGGCAATGATGCGCAAAATCCGCAAGAGTTTGTTATTTATTGGCGACATTACTCCTATTGCTAGTGTACCCGGAAACGAAAACGCCCAACTGATTCCCAGTCCCCAGGTTTGCGTAGAAATTGGTCACGCTATCCACAGCAAGCGCTCAGATCAAATTTTACTCGCCCAGATGCAACGAAAAGACATCGAGGGAGAAGTTCCCTTTGACTTGCAGCCATCCCAAATTATACAATTTCAAGACAGTAAGGAACTGTATCAAATTCTACCCCAAATCATTGAAAACCAACTGCTGCGATTTAAATTGTTTGTCTAAAATACCCCTTTCCCATTTCTATGGGAACCGTTTTGTGGTAAACAAACGTCGTAGGTGAGAGTTACATCACGCCAAGCCTGTGCGTCTCTTGGACGCGGGAGCATCCCAATTTTTGAAAAAGACCCAACCCTATAAGGGTAGGGCTATAGAAGCAAAGCCTGCCTAGCCTACCCTGCGGGAACACCTCCGGTGAACGGCAACGGCAGGCAAGCGTCCGTGTAGCGATACCCTTCCAGGGTATTATTAAAAATTCGGGATGCTCCCTTGGGCGCAAGTTTTGGGTCTGTTGGGCGCAAGTTTTGCACCCCTACTGACTCCTAACTACTTTTGTTACCGGTTCTACCCTGCTACCGAGAACTTACCCTTCCCATTCTGGGGTTCGGTTGCTAAAAATGGGTTGGATATGTTGCACTCTGATTCAACTTTATGCCTAGAACTCCAAATGAATTCGCAGTACACCTCCTCATGGAAGGTGGTCACCGGGAAGAAGTACGTTTTCCTACATTCCAGGATTTTCAGAAGTGGTACAACAGTGCATTGATGCCAAAGGTTGATTCTCACGAATTAATCAACGTGCCCATTAAAAATATTCAGCAGGAGTACTTAGTAGTACGTCCATCTCGAATTTTGGCAATTCGGGTAGAACCAGTGTTTACTTCTAGTGTAGAAAGATTTACATAACAAATGAGAAAAACCCTTGGTTTCCTTTGCTTGAGTTTCGGTATTACCCTTGTACATCCCGTCTGGTCAGCTGTAGGTCAAGTGACCCAACAACCGTCAGCTATACCCATACCCGTACCCACACGACAGCTAGAATTACCAACCCAAACTCAACAACCACCACCACTCAAACCGCTCAATTTGGCATATGACTGTAATCCCCGTCGCGCTTGCTTGGGTTGGGATGAGCAAATATTTTGGGGTGGTAAAGGCAAAGGTAAACCAGGCGATCGCTGGACGTTAATCAAGTCTATTGATAATAGTTTGCGTTACCTCAAATCCCGCAAGGCTGTGGAAGTGTATCAAAATTATCCCATCAAGGAAATCACCTTGGATCGCGTCCGTCGCAGCTTGTTACGTTTCCGGGAGTTGGTACGCACATCTAAGTCTGCAGCCCAATTGCAAGCTGCTGTACGTCGGGAATTTACCTTTTACAAGTCTGTGGGTAATGATGGCAAGGGTAGGGTGAAGTTCACAGCTTACTATGAGCCAGTTTATAATGCCAGCCGCGTTCGTACTTCAAAGTATAAGTATCCTTTATATAGTCTACCATCAGACTTTAAGCAATGGGCTACACCACATCCTACAAGGGTGGAACTGGAAGGTAAAGATGGTTTACTAGGGGATAAAAGTCCTTTGCGGGGTTTGGAACTGTTTTGGTTCCGCAATCGTCTGGATGCATATATGATTCATATCCAAGGTTCCTCAACACTGAAGTTAGCAGATGGTACAACAACCTCCGTTGGCTACGCTGGTGGCACCGATTATCCTTGGACTAGTATCGGTAAAGAACTGATTAAAGACGGCAAAATATCGCGCAACAATGGAACTATGCCTGGAATCCTTGGTTTTTTCCGTAGGAATCCTGTACAAATGAGTAACTATCTACCCCGGTGGGAACGGTTTGTGTTTTTCAAAGAAACTGGTGGCAAGCCAGCTAGCGGTAGTATTGGTGTACCAGTAAGTCCAGAGCGTTCCATTGCTACAGATAAATCTCTCATGCCACCGGGGGCATTGGCAATAGTTAATGCTTCCTTCCCCTATCCTAGTGGCAGAGGGCTGACTTATCGGCGAGTAAACAGGTTTGTACTCGATCAGGATACTGGAAGCGCCATTAAAGGAGCAGGAAGGGTAGACTATTTCATGGGTACTGGTAAGCTAGCAGGTGATCGCGCTGGGATTACAGGTGGTAATGGTTCCCTATATTATTTACTGTTGAAGAGATAATTTCTGCATAAAAAAAATCGGGAGTGAGGAGTTATAAATTTAACCCCTCACTTCTTTGTTCAAGAGTCTCGAAGGTGTAACCAACCGTCATTTTAATACATGAAAAGTGTTCAACGTATTACAATTTATTCAGTAATATTGCGGTTACTGCACCCCTAGTATTTGGATATTTCTTATTTGACGGTTCGTGACACCTTCGTTGGGTTGATGACTAGTTGGAAGGTAATCCGTAAGCAACCCAACCAACTTCCTCATTAGTATGATTACCATCAGAGGCATACTGACTGTTATTCTTGAGGATATTGGCTTCATCAAACCGGATTTCAAAAGAGGTCGGAGTCACGTTTCGGACTCTCAAACCAGGGATTTCTGATCTATTATAGGTTTGAGTCATGGGAATCACCAACACCTGCAAGTTTGCAGGAAAGGGAGAATCGAAAGTTACCGTCTGCCAATTTCCTGTTTGTCTATCTGCCTGTAGGGGATTAATGATTCCAACCCGACTAGTACACAGGCAAGGATGCCTGTGCCACAACCTATCATAATTTTTGCGATAAACTACTAGGCAAACTTGCTTTGGTAGACTACTAAGCATAATAATTTATTCGGATTTGCTAACAATCAAATCCTTAAGGTTTGTACGACCAATCTCTGATATTTGTAAGTTTTGCAAAGGATCTGACCTCTGATTCCATTGCTGCCAGCTTGTTTGAATCAAAGGTATTGCACTTTTGGTAATAAATAAAGCAATTAGTATGCTGACCGCACCATCCAGCCAGAAACATTGGAAAACATAAACGGCGATCGCACTGATAATAACTCCTACGGAACTTGCTAAATCTGCTAACATATGGAGAAAAGCACCACGGACATTTAAGTTATCCTGAATGTCTCCATGGAGAAGCCAAGCACCGACCAAATTAATCATCAATCCAATGGTTGCGGTAAGGAACATGGGACCACTGAGGATTTGTTGAGGTGGTTGGGTCAGGTGTTCAATTGCTTCCCAGGCAATTAATCCTGCCATCAGCAAAAGTCCTAATCCATTAAAAAGGGCAGCCATGACATCGAACCGAGGATTCCCTGTTAGTTTGCTCCTGGTGGTTAAACGGACTAGCCAACTGGCACTCAAAGCCAAGATAATTGCCCCTGCATCAGCGAGCATATGCCAAGCATCGGAGCGTAGAGCCAAGCTATGGCTGAGATTACCCGCTAACCACTCTAAAATGGCAAAAACAAGGATTGCTACCAGGATGATACTCAAATTAAGACGCTGTTTGGCTCCCATGGACGGTTGCCAAGTACAGTTAGGGGAATCGCAAGAATGCCACAAATAAGCCATTCAGATAATCCTTATATAGTTTTCTACTTTCTTTGCGTCGGTCTACAACAGATTTGTGCTAGACCGACGCTTTTATCCTAAGCTTTGAGGTAAGTACTCATTGGTAAAGTGGACGTAGCTTGTCCCAAAGAGACTTAAAATTTCGTATTTTCAAAATAAGCCACGACCCTACGTCATGAGGAAAACACGTAGTTTATGGGTAAGTCATGAACTATAGTATACCTCAAGAGCAAATCTATGGAAGGACGATGTTAAACCAGAACTCAAATTCATCTAGAAGACCGAGGAAATTCTTGAATGCATCTAAATCTCCACCATAGCTACCTACTATAGCGCTATAGAAACAGTCAGATTTTTCGCTAAGGGAAAGCCAATATGTGTCGTACCTGTATCGGGTGATTGAGATTTCCTGGGTCTGTTGGGTCGAAGCTTTCTTTTTGAGAACAATGAAGCTAAAAACAACCAGCAGCAGGAATTTCAGATTTATTGTCACTCCCTCAGACGAATCAAATAATATTTGCTAGAGAATATTAAATTTCATATACAAAAATTCGATCATATAAGTAATTTCACTACAATTTGTATTGTATACAGTATATTCAATATATTTAATTGTAAGAATTATTATATGTTGTCTGCCAATTATAAGCAGGTTTTGCTAACGCTGGTAGGTAATTTGAAACAATTACGAGATTTCTCTACAAAACTGCATTTTGAAAATCTAATTAAATTAATTGATGGTGTCATTAAGCGGATAGAAAATGATTCATTTTCCATTGCAGTTGTGGGAGAATTTAAGCGAGGCAAAAGTACATTTATTAATGCTTTGTTAGGTGAGGAAATTTTACCATCAGATGTTTTACCTACAACTGCTACTCTCAACCGAGTAATTTATGGGTCAGAACCATTTGTGAAGATTATATTTAAAGATGGTGAAGAGCGAAAGATAGCAATTCACAAATTGGTTCATTTTGTGAGTAAGCTGACGGTAGAAAGTCAAGCTGTAGCTGCAACTGTGCAGGAAGCTGTTATTCATTATCCAGTAGAACATTGTGGAAATAATGTAGACATTATTGATACTCCAGGATTAAGTGATGATGAAAATATGACAGCAGTAACTTTGTCAGTTATCCAAAGTGTTGAAGCTGCAATTATGGTCACATCTGCTCTTGCACCTTTCTCTGAATCTGAAGGTAATTTTATCACTGAAAAGTTGCTGACTAATAGTGTTGGTCGTGTCTTGTTTGTAGTCAACGGAATAGATAGTTTAAATCATGAACGAGATGTTAATAAAGCAATCAAAACTGTTGAAAGACGGATTAAGGAATGTATTGAAAATTGGTTAGAGCAAGAGTTTACTAAGGATTCAAAGGAGTATAATTTACACCTAAAAAAGTTTGGCAATCTGCAAATATTTGGACTTTCTGCTTATCAAGCTTTGTCAGCTAAACAGAACAGTGATGAGAAATTGATTGACCAAAGTCGTTTTCGACAATTTGAATCTGCTCTACGACATATTTTACTTACAGAACGGGGAAAAATCATTTTACAAGTGGGTGTTAATCAAGAGCTTGATTTAGCTACAAAAGTTTTAAAAATCATCGACAGTCAACAAAGGGAATTAAGGATTCAGCAAGAAAATTTTCTCAAAAAGTACAATGATATTAATAGTGTAGTTGTCAAGTTTAAAGAAATTAAAACGCAAAGATTATCTTATACAATTGCTGCTGTTGATAATATTAAATTGCAAGTTAATTCCTTAATAGACCAACTAGAAAATCAGATTGAGCAAGCTGTTGAGGAAGTGATTGAATCAACAGAAGTAAATCTCACTGATGGTACGAAGGTTTTGCTTGAGCAGTGTGCTGTACAGGTTGCTAATGCTGTACAAAGTGTGAGCCAAAAAATAGCAGAGCAAATACAGATTCTAATCCAACAAGAGTTATCAGCAGCAGTACAGCGAATACAAACTTTGGTAGAAATAGCACCTGAGGTAATGAGTGGTGTGGAAATGCATTTATCTCAGTTAGATAGGGATATTGTTTTTGAGGGTAATTCAGGAGTAGTAAATAACTCCCTTAATCAAGCTTTGAATGAGTTCCATCAAAATAATCAGGAACATCTGAGTAATTTACCGACTTTATTTACTTGCAGTTCAGAAGTATTTCTTTGGGAAGATGAATCTAAAGGTCAAGGTTTATATACTGTCGTGGGTGGTGCTGCTGGTTCTTTGTTTGGTCCTTTGGGAATAGCAATAGGTGCAGCAGTGGGTGCAGGAATTGGTAATGTTCAAAAAGCCAGAAATTTTAAAAATAATTATAAATTGAAAATTATTGCTGCAATTGAAAGTCAATTGCGAGGGCAAAATCCTAAACAAGTAAGCGATGACTACGTTTACAGGGGTTGCAAGAATTTAGAAGTTCTGAAAAATCGAGTAGAACAAGAAATCATTATTTGGATTGAGTCGATGCAAAATGTACTTGCTAGACTGCTCGGAAAACAACAAGTTTTAGTTGAAAATGAGCGTCAAGAACTAGATACAATGCATAGGGAAACAGAAAATATCCTCAATCATGCTTGGATGATATCTGAGGAGTTATACGAAATTATCTCCGGAAATGAAGAGGGTAATTTTCAGGAAAAAATTTGTCAAGCTTGTAGTTATAGTAATGAATCGATTTCTAAATTTTGTATCAAGTGTGGTACTCGATTGAGTTAAGCTACTTATTCTTTTCAGACAGTACTCTAATTGATAGGAGCGGACTATAAAAACACAATGGCTAAGGTAGCGCTACTGATTGGGGTAAGTGAGTATGAATCGGGATTAAAATCTCTACCTGGTACACAAAAAGACATTGAGGAAATGCAGGGAGTTTTGAAAGATCCAAATATAGGTAATTTTGATGAAGTAAGGCTGTTAACTAATCCTAATTTAGAAATAATGCAGGTAGGAATTCAAACCTTGTTTTCAGAACGCCAAAAAGATGATTTGTTAGTACTTTATTTCTCTGGTCATGGCATTATAGATAATTACGGTAAGCTTTATATGGCAAGTTGCGGGACTAGCAGAGATTATTTTGAATCAACAGCGGTTGCTGCTAATTTTGTGCATGACATAATGAATAAAAGCTGCTGTAAACGACAAGTAGTGATTCTCGACTGTTGCTATAGTGGTGCTTTTGCTCAGGGTTTATCGGCTAAAAATAGTGGTTTGGTAGACATTGAAACTCAACTAGGTGGTGAAGGAAGGGTTATTCTCACCTCTTGCAGGGATTTTGAGTATTCATTGGAGAAAGAAGGAGTAGGTATTTACACCCGTTATCTGGTTGAAGGTATTAAGACGGGAGCAGCAGATACAAACAATGATGGCGTAATTTATGTTGATAAGTTGCATGAGTACGCTAAAAAGAAAGTCCAAGAAACTGCACCATCAATGAAGTCAGAAATATATGCAGTTAAAGAAGGCTATAAAATTAAGATTGCTAAAGCACCTCTGGGTGACCCAAAGTTTAAGTATCGCAAAGAAGTTGAGCAGTTTGTTAAAGGAGGAAAAATTTCTACGGTGAGTCGGAGAATTTTGAACCGACAGCGCGATAAGTTTGGTTTGACGGTAGATGAAGCAATTGAAATAGAAAATGAGGTTTTAAAACCATATAAAGAATACCAAGAAAATTTGCAAGAATATGAACAGGCACTTTTAGAAGCAATTGAAAACGAAGGTTTTCTCAATGATGAAACTTTGAGTGAGTTGAAACATTTGCAGCGTATATTGCAAATTCAAGATGAAGATATAGCACCGATTTATGTAAAAATAACTGCGCAGATAAAATCTGAATTTGCTAATAAAAAATATCAAAATATAGAAATTAATATAAGTTCTTTTAACGAGATAAAGTTATGTTTGATACTGATGACCGCTCTAATAAGATTGCGGCAGATTTGCAATAAAATCAACCTGGAAAATTCTGTTATATTGATTGACCAAGTCATGGAAAGACTGGGAAGTAAATCGTTTTCTATAGCAGTTTTTGGGGAGCTTAATCGAGGGAAGACTACATTAATTAATGCTCTTCTAGGGGAGGAAATTTTACCATCAGATATCGATCCATGCTCTGCTACTCTGACTCGGGTTACTTATAGTATCAATTCTTTTGTGGAAGTAGAATTCAAAGATGGTCGCAAAAAAAATGTAGCAATCGACAAACTTGCTGATTATGTAACTAAGCTGACACCAGAAGCCGAAGCAATAGCAGCAAATGTGAAAGAAGCTGTTGTTTATTATCCAGCTAATTTTTGTAAGAATAATGTGGACATCATAGACACCCCAGGATTAAATTACGACCCGAATATAACTGAGGTGATACTTTCAGTTTTACCAAAGGTTGATGCTGCTATTTTGGTAATTATGGCTCAATCACCTTTTTCGGAGATGGAACGGGATTTTTTGGAGAATAAACTATTAACAAACGACCTAGAGCGGGTGATTTTTGTAGTGACTGGAATTGACCGCTGCGCTCAACCTGGAGATGCGGATAAAGTGATTGCTAGTGTCACAAAACGTATTAAACAATATGTATTAGGAAGAGCAGCAGAACAATGGGGTAAAAATTCACCAGAATATAAGGTTTACTCACAAAAAATTGGCGAAGCAAAAGTTTTTGGTCTTTCTGCTTACCAAGCTTTAGAAGCTAAATCTAACAATGATAATGAGTTACTTGTTAAAAGCCGTTTTCTTGAATTTGAGGCTGCTCTAAAGAAGTTTATTGCGACAGAAAGAGAAACTATTCGCTTACAAATAGCAGTGAATGGAGTTATTGTTATAGCCAAGGACATTATGAGCATAATCAATACCCAGGATACAACATTGGATATAGAAATAGAAGAAATGAATAAAATGCGTTTAGAGACAAAAACTATTCTCAAAGATGCTATTAATATTTGTAAACAAGTAACCGCAATTAATAACAATAATTAACATGAATCTATATAGCAATTATCAAAAAATGACTTAATTTTAAAGCAGTTAAAAATGCTATATTCTGTCTAAAATTTATCAAAAAATTAACCACCAAGGAGTAAACAATGGAACCTGAATTGAATACTGAATTAAATCAAGAAGCAACACCACTGAAATCCCTGACAGATTACAATAAACTCACAAACAACCTATTAGTTGATTTAAAGAGACTACGCTCCTTCTCTGAAAAACTTAATCTTGAGAAATCAATTGCATCAATTGATGATGTACTAAAAAAAATTGAAAATAAAACCTTTTGGGTTGCAGTTGTGGGAGAATTTAAACGTGGTAAAAGTACATTTATTAATGCTCTGCTAGGGGAAGAAATTTTACCATCAGATATCGATCCATGCTCCGCTACTCTTAATCGGGTTACTTATAGCATCAATTCTTTTGTAGAAGTAGAATTTAAAGATGGTCGCAAAGAAAATGTCGCAATTGACAAACTTAGTGATTATGTAACTAAGCTGACACCAGAAGCAGAAGCAACAGCAGCAACTGTGAAAGAAGCTGTTGTTTATTACCCAGCGAATTATTGTAAGAATAATGTGGACATCATAGACACCCCAGGATTAAATGATGACCCGAATATGACTGAGGTGACACTTTCAGTTTTACCAAAGGTTGATGCTGCTATTTTGGTAATTATGGCTCAATCACCTGTTTCGGAAGTGGAACGGGATTTTTTGGAGAACAAATTATTAACAAATGACCTAGGACGGGTCATCTTTGTTGTAACTGGAATTGACCGCTGCAATCGACCCGGAGATGCGGATAAAGTGATTGCTAGTGTTAAAAAACGTATTAAAGAATATGTATTAGGAAGAGCAGCAGAACAATGGGGTAAAGACTCTCCAGAATATGAGGTTTACTTGAAAAAAATTGGGGAACCAAAAGTTTTTGGTCTTTCTGCTTACCAAGCTTTAGAAGCTAAGGATAACAATGATGGTGAATTACTAAACAAAAGTCGTTTTTCTGAATTTGAGAAAGCTTTAGAAGAATTTCTAGTTACAGAACGGGGAGCTATTGAATTGCAAGTTCCTATCAATCGAGTTATTGCTTCATCTGCAGAAATTTTATCCACAATTAGCATTAAAGAAAATGCTCTAAAAATGAAGCTAGAGGATTTTGAACAAGTCTACGAAACTTCTGTAAAAGAAATTGCAGAGTTACGAAGCAGAAAAAAAGAAGAAATGCAGCTTATCGATAGAGCAGCAGAAAATGTTAGATATAATGTGAGACCTTTACTTAATCGGTTAGAAGACGAGTTGAAACGAAGTGCAGAGCAAGTTATTGATTCCACAACTATCACCATCAATGAATTGAATAATAAAAAATCTCTGACTGAGAAACTTAGTCGTAAAGTTTCTAATGCTTTGCAAAAAACTGGACAGAATTTAGGAGATAAAATCCAGAACGAAATTCAACGGGGTTTAGCACAAGAAGTAGATAGATTAAAAGATTTTGCTGAGTCAGTTGTTACAGTTTTAAATCGCATTGAAATGAAGTTTGTTGATATTGAAGCTGACAGTCATCGTCGCAGAAGTACAGGTGGGGAAGCGATCGCTGCTGCTTTGTCTGTGTTTACAGGATTTGGTGGAATTTGGACGGGATATCGTACAGCTGGTATTGGGGGTGCTGCTGTGGGTGCTGGTGCAAGTGTTGTTACATTCTTTAGTGCTGGAATTGTAGCTGGTTTGATTGGATTACCAATAACTTTACCTGTCGCAATTACTGTAGGAATTGTATCTGCTTTCACAGGAGGTTGGTTGACCCAAAAGGTATTTGGTGGTCAGCGTCTAGAAGCTTTTAAGGAAAATTACAAAGAAGCTATTCTCAAAGATATTGAAAAGCAACTCAGAACTAATCCAATTAACCAAAAAGTTGAGGATCAAATTTCTGAAACTTTTGCTGCTCTCAAAAAAACACTGAATCAAGAAGTAGAGACTTTACTGGATAATACCCAGAATACTCTGACTGACTTAAATCGGCAACGTCAGCAAAACGAAACTCTCACAGAAGCAAAACAGAAAGAACTTAATGAAATACGAAAAGAAACGGAAAGAATTCTAGGTAGCGCTCAAAGACGTTCCCAAGAACTTGTGGAAATTCTCAGTGTTTGAAATTGATATTATTCAAACTGTGAGGTATTAGAGAAACCGGGTTTTTGTGGGTAGAGTAAAGCTTACTTAAAACCTCTCTCCTACTAGGAGAGAAGCTTTGAAACCCCACTTCCCGCATTAAAAGTTTTTCCGCTTCCCTCTCCTTCTAGGAGAGGGTTTCCCCCGGGGGAAGGGGGGTTAGGTTTCCGAGATTTTGTGTTAATAACAATACTTTTCAAACATCCTCTTAGGGTTTTTGTGGGTGGAGTATCGAATGTTCTCATACTTAGTTGATCAAAAACCCGGTTTCTTAAGGTTTTTGTGGGTGGAGTATCGAATATTCTCATACTTAGTTGATCAAAAACCCGGTTTCTTAGAGGTTGTTTGGAAAGTCTAAAGCTTTACGAAAAAACCTCACTTCTTATCTCTCTCCTAGGAAGAGAGAGACTTTGAAACCCCTATTTTTCTGTTCCCCTTCCGATATAAAAAGTTTTTCCGCTTCCCTCTCTCTTTTTCCCCTCTCTTCCCTCTCCCAATGGGAGAGGGGTTAGGGGTGAGGGGTTAGGTTTTTAGGGTTGTGATGTTAGACATGTCATATCTTGCAACATTTTCAACAAGCATAGAGAAACCGGGTTTATAAACCCAAAATTAAGGTTTTGACAGGTCAATATTCGAGGGTAAACCCGGTTTCTGACCCAGGTGCAAGATGTGTGACATAATACTTTTCAAACATCCTCTTAAGGTTTTTGTGGGTCGAGTATGGAATATTCTCATACTTAGTTGATGAAAAACCCGGTTTCTTAGGTGTTAATGTTCACTTTATAAATGACCTCTGAAAAACCTCACAGTTGATACAATTAACTTCACAGTCTAGGTATGAACTATGGAAAATCCATCAGCTACTAATCCTACTGAAAATATCGATCTTAATTTTGGTCATTATTTAGAAGTACGTAATCGCCAATTCTCTGCTCATTTAGTCAGTGGAATTCCCGATTATGCTTTTTCTCTAGACGAAAAATTGCGCCAACAACTAACAGTAATAGGACCTGTGAGAAAAATAACACAGGCTTTAGTAAGTTGGGCAATTCCCGTTTTTAAGCAGCTGCTTTTGATGGAAACTATTGCTGTTGGACCACAACAATATCCTCAAATCCATGCACTGGGAGAAGATTGTGCTAAACAGTTAGGTATTGGTGTTCCCCAGATTTTTATTCAGAACGATTCTAATTCTGATGCTTACACTTTTGCTACTGATGATATTGCACCAATTATTGTTCTCTCTAGTGAAATTGTTGAATGTTTTACACCAGAAGAACTGAAATTTGTCATTGGTCATGAATGTGGACATATTCACAATTTACATGGTGTTTATAACACGGTAATTGAAATTATGACCAATCAACTAGCAAAAGAAATTTTGCAAAAAGTTCCCACTAAGGGTATATTAGAACCATTCGTCCAAGGTGGACTGACAATATTTTTTAAACGCTGGAGTCGGTGTGCTGAAATTACTTGCGACCGTGCCGGATTAATCTGTTGTGGTGATATCAAAGCAGCAGAAAGTGCCTTTGTTAAACTCATTATTGGTGGTGGAGAACGTGCAAGGGAAATTAATATTGAGGCTTTTTTAGAACAATTTAGAAATGCTCAATCTACTCCCCTGCAAATGATAGAACTTTTTAACACTCACCCGCTGATTCCTAAACGCATTGATGCACTGCGTTTGTTTGCTGACTGTGATGTTTTCCATTCTTGGAGACCAGAATTGCGTTCACAGGAATCTCGTAGCAAAGAAGAAACCGATAATTTGTGTGAAAACATTCTTCGTATAATTCCTCAGGAATATTAATCAATGATATGGAATCCTTAAATAGATATATTCACTATAATTTGACTAATTTACGCCAAGAATTTGTACAAATTATTAATGATTTTTCCGAAGGATTAAGCTCGGAAAAAGTTAAAAATGCTATAGGAACAAGACTGATAAAACATATACAGACTCAAATAAACCAAATTTTAACTCGTTTGGAAGCAGAATTTGTTCTCGTTGTTATAGGTGATTTTAAACGTGGTAAATCAACATTAATCAATGCTTTGTTAGGAGAAGCTGTTGTCACCACAGATGTGACACCAGAAACAGTGACCATTAATCATATTCAATATGGTCCAGAAACGAAAATAAATATTTGTTTGACTGATAGTGGTCAAATGTCGTTAGAGATAGACGAACTAAAATCAGAACGACTAAATCCGATTTTAGAAAACTTTGTTCAGCCAATTAGTCATCTGAAAATTGAAACACCCATTGAATGGTTGCGTGGTTTACGTCTGGTGGATACCCCTGGAACTGGGGATATTTTTAAGCGTTTTGATCGCCAAGTTCATACCTATCTTTTACAAGCTGATGCAGTAATATTTGTCGGGTCAGCTCTTGCTCCTTTTTCCCAAGCAGAACAAGCATTTCTGGAACTTTCTGTGATTCCTCGGGATTTTCCCAAAGTCTTTTTTGTTCTGAATATGATGGATAATATTCGCACTGAAAAAGAAGCAGAAAGATTATTAAAAAATGCCCAAAAAAAGATTAGTCGCTTGTTTCCTAATGCTCAACTTTTCGGACTAAGTGCTTTTGATGAATTTTGTCGTCTTCAATCTTTATCTAGACCAAATTCTGCTCGTGCTTTAACCCTGGAAAAATCCTTCCAAGAATTTCGTGAATATTTATCAGAAACTATTCTCCTACAACGTGATTTAATTCAACTTGATCGAGCTACCGACCGCATGGAACAGATGTTACAAGAGTTTGAGGATAGTTTGTTGCTGCTGTGTAATGCTATGCAAGCAGATCGATCCAATCTCAGTCGAGCTATTAACCAGTGTGAAGATCCAACCTCAGAATTATTTGACAAGATTGCACAGCATACTCAAGTAATGAAAGATGAAATTAATCAAATGTGCGACCAAGCTTGTGAATGGATTAAAGAGTTTGTAGACCGTTTAGAGAAAGAAGCAATTACTGCCATTCCTAACTTTAAAATTGAGGATATTAAACGTCATTTTCAATTTTTTATGACCAATTCACTTTGGGAAGCTATTAATAAGTGTCTGGATTTTCATCAACCCACTATATTTGAAAATGCTAATCAAGCTCAAAAAGCAATTTTCACCGATTTCCAACTTTTAACCGATGTTAGTGGTATCATATCTCAAACAACTATAGAAGCAAAAACTGACCACCAGCAACCCCCGATAAATTTTGATACTTTTGAAATTTTGACAGATTGCGACCCATCTACTTTTGTAGCTGAGCTAATAGTTAGTAAAACAAAAGATTTAGGAACATCAAGACAAGCAGTTAACTATCAACAGGAACTGCAAAATGCTATGCCAGAATTTAAACTAGCTCTCATCCAAGAAATTCGCTCATTGTACAATAATATCGCAACCAAAATTGAGCAGCAAATTGAAAGTGTATATCAACAAAATATTGAAGCTTCACTTTCAGTTATGCAACAAGCACAGGAAGTTTGCGCTCAAGAAGCACAGCAAGTAACTGTAACTAATCAAGTATTGCAAGAGTCATTATTGTTATTGAATAATTCTCGTAGTAAACTCAAAATTTTGAAGCAAAAAATTTACTCTGAAGATATACTTGAGGATATGTCTAGAAGTTAGCTGGAATAATTTACTTACTATAGCAGTTTTCACTTGGATAGAATACAGATAAACCTCACCCCTTTCCCCTCTCCTTACTAAGGAGAGGGGAGTCGGTCGGACGGGGTGAGGTTTCGAGTGTATTGGACTCAACTGAAAACCGCTATATTACTCCCTTCCCGCTATTAAATTACCCAAAAATTGTAGGTTGGGTTTCGTTCCACCCCTCCGGGGAAGCAAGCTACAACCCAAGCTACACCTACACCTAAATCATTTGTGATAAATAAGATCCCCGACTTCTACAAGAAATCGGGGATCTGGGGGAAGAATTCTCACAATTCAAATAGGATTGCTGTATACTGGTGGTACTTGTATTATCGCTGCCAAATTTTAATAGTATTGTCATCACTACCACTAGCGAGAATTCTACCATCTGGACTAAAAGCCAAAGAATTCACGCCATTTCTATGTCCACTCAAGGTGCAGATGGATGTCCAAGTCCCTACATTCCACAATTTAATAGTATTGTCATAACTACCACTAGCCAGGATTTGACCATCAAAACTGAAAGCAACCGCATGAATTGGTTGGGAATGCTCATCAATGGTGTGGAGTAACTCACCTGTAGATAAATTCCACAACTTCACCGTTTTGTCTTGACTTCCACTGGCAAGGATTTTACCATTCGGACTGAGAGCGATCGCCCAAATCCAGTCTGAATGATCGCACAACTCTTGTATTAGTTCCTCTTTATCCAGATTATACAACTTAATGCTATTGTCTGAACAATCGCTCACAATAGACTGACCATCCGGGGTAATAGCAAGGGAATAAACCCCCCATGAGTTTTGATCTAGATTACCTATGTTCCCTCCCGTTGCCAAATTCCACTTCTTGATTGTATGGTCTTGACTACCACTAATCAGAGTCTTACCATCTGGAGTAATTGCTAGGGAACGGATTGCGTCTATATGTCCAGAAGTAAAAAACCAACCACCAACGGTACGAACTAGTTGTCTATTATTGAGATTCCAGATTTTGATAGTTTTATCCACACTACCACTAGCAAGGATTTTACTATCAGGACTAATAATAACACAATTAACTGTATCTGAATGTCCCTCAAGAGTGTCAAGCAAGCGTCCATTGATCGGATTCCAAATTTTGATAGTTTTATCCCCACTACCACTGACAAGGATTTTACTATCAGGACTAATAGTAACACAATTAACTGTATCTGAATGTCCCTCAAGGGTGTAAACACATCTCCAAGAGTGAGTTTGACAAATGGAAGCTGTAGCAATTGCAATCTTGTAACCTTCCTTGAATGTCTGGATACGTGGCTTCATTTCCTCTCTAACTGCTTGCACTTTCTCTTTCGCGTAATCATGCAATTCATCAATAGAAATCACGCCATTTCCGTCTCTATCCGCTGTGCCAGTTTTAATCCCTTCTACTAAATAATAAGTATAAACACCTGAATCTTCAGCCTCAAAGGATTTGCTGATATCAGAAGAAGATGCTAGCAACGCACAGTCAGAGATTGATTTTGCTTGCCAATCTTGAACAAAAGCACCACTATAACAACAGTCTAGAATCACCACTTGCTGCCTAGAAGGGCTTGCTTTCATGATATCTTGTATAAAACCCGCTGACACTGCTGTTGCCTTAAAGGCATCCCTGCTAGTGATTGGAGTTGCTAGGTAAAGCCTACCATTACGGTCATCTGTGATTCCATGACCTGAGAAAAATAACAGGGTGAGGTCATCCTTTTTACAATTAGCAAACAACTTTTGAATAGCTGTTTGCATCCTTACTAAATCAGGATCTAGCAATGTTTCTACACTGTCAAAACCACCCAGTTGGGGATTTTGCAACACTTGATACAAAGCATCAACATCTTTTGCAGCAGTAGGAACTGGTGGTAAACCAGCCTCATACTTACTCACCCCTATTAGCAATGCTAACTTTCTAGCCATTAGAATTGTCCTGAACAGTTGCTAGCAGTTCCTTTGCCACTCTTTCAGCCTCTAATAACTCTTTTCGGCTATTAGCTTCAATCTCAACCTTTCTATTATTGGCTTCTACAGCAATCTTGATTGGCTTGTTACCCAAGCGATCGCCTACAAATCCCAAAAACTTCTTGATATTTTTGACATTTACCTCCGCTGTCAATATTCCCACCAAAAAGGAAATTCCTGGTTTGCTTCCCTCTTCTGGATTCAGGTCTTCCGTGCGTCCAACTCGTTCTACTTCCTCCCGATCACTGAGTTGATTTAACAAAATTTGTATTATTTCTTGCTTCTCTTCTGCGTCTAATTCTGGATCGTTAATGGCAATGGTAAATACTACATGAGATTCTGCCGTCATCATAAATCCCTAAATATTTTCATCTACTACCTTGTAATTAATTATAGTTACTGAGCCAAACTGGTTGTGTTGCCAAAACTAGACAAGCTCTAGTATATCTATGAAAATAGAGATTATTCGTCTGTAATTGCAAACTATAGTTAGCATTTCTGCTTTTATTCCAAAATACTCCTAAAAATTACTCTTTTTTGCGGAAAATGGAGCTAAAAGCATACAGCAGTATAGATTAAAATATCTTGTCACCCCTTCAGGTATAGAACTTAATCGTGACAAAAAGCGACAATTATCTTACTTTCGTCAACAGATTTTATAAGCACAACCATGAAATTCAGTGAAATTATCGAAAAACTCGGTGACGCAACTATCAACCATAGCCTCAGTACCAACCAAGAACTCAACCCAGAAATTACCGCTTTAGCAGCGGTGGATGAAGCACAAACGGGCAGTATTAGTTACATAGAAGGAGCGAAATTTGCCACTTTTGTAACCAAGACAAACGCCAGCGCTTTAATTTTACCCCTAGATGAAACATTACAGATACAAGCACAACAACGAGATATAGCTTGGATTGCAACCAAACAACCCCGCTTATTATTCGCTCAAATCATCGCCTTATTTTACCAACCCTGGCGTCCCGCACCGCAAATTCACCCCACCGCAGTAATTCACCCCACAGCAAAAATCGGCAAAGAAGTCTACATAGGTGCCCATGTAGTAATTGAACAAGCAGTAGAAATCGGTAACCAAGTTTGCATTCATGCCAATGTAGTAATTTATCCCCAGGCAAAAATTGGCGATCGCACCACCTTACATGCCAACTGTACCATCCACGAACGCAGTCGCATCGGTGCAGATTGCATGATTCACAGTGGTACCGTCATCGGTGCAGAGGGTTTTGGCTTTGTACCTACCCCCAGTGGTTGGCTAAAAATGGAACAATCTGGCTGTACAGTGTTAGAAGATGGTGTAGAAGTAGGCTGCAATAGCGCCATTGACCGTCCCGCTGTCGGTGAAACCCGCATTGGCACTAGTACTAAAATTGACAATTTAGTCCAAATAGGTCACGGTTGCCAAATTGGTGCTGGTTGTGCTATTGCTGGTCAGTCAGGGATGGCAGGAGGTGTGAAAGTGGGAAATCGCGTTATCCTAGCCGGACAAGTAGGAATTGCCAATCAGGTAACCATAGGTGACGGTGCCATCGCTTCTGCTCAAACAGGGATTCACAGTGATGTCCCACCAGGAGAAATCGTTTCTGGCTCTCCCGCTGTCTCCAATAAACAATATCTGAAGGTATCCGCTATTTTACGTCGTCTACCGGAAATGTATCAATTTTTTAGACAATTGCAACGAAAGATGTAGAAGAGTAGGGGTGGGGTTTCCCCACCCGGTAGTAGGGGTGGGGTTTCCCCACCCGGTAGTAGGGGGAGAGGGGGAGAGGGGGAGAGGGGGAGATGGGGAGGACAAGGGAGATGGGGAGGACAAGGGAGAGGGGGAAGACAAGGAAGAGGGGGGAGAGGGGGAGGACAAGGGAGAGGGGGGAGAAAATTAATTAACTCCTAACTTCTAACTTTTCAATTTATAGTATTTATTGTGACAATTAATTAGGCGTGTTTTTGCTGCTAAATATTTGATAAATTAGTCTAAACTTGCAATCATAATTATATTTGAGATTTGGATATTGTTAACATTTCAAAAAAGTATTAATTTATCTATATTCTTCTAGAATTTTCAATTCAAAAGCATAAAATATATAAAAAGATAGATGAAAAAAGATTATTTTCAAGTAAGATATAATACAACGATTGCAGAAATGTAACCTGTAAACAATACTGAATTTTACCGCCTTAGATAGATGCGGTTGCAAGTAGCTCAATGTTAAAGTTAAACCGCTCCCCCATGAAGCAAACTAATCATTCCCACTACCCAATCGCACGAATAGCCAGTGGGATTGCTATTGCTTGTGGCTTATTAGTAATAATTGGCTGGTATTTGGATATCGAAATTATCAAGAGTTGCTTTGTTCCCAGTTTGGTAGTTACCAAGGCAAATACAGGAGTGTGTTTTCTGTTGTCGGGTCTATCGCTGTGGTTATTGCAAACAAAAAATAGCAGCAGACGAATACAAAGGAACTTCCCACCTTTGCCCCATCAGTATATCTTCCGCTTCCCCAATACCTTGGCAAGAGTATTGGGAGTAGGAGTAACAATTATTGCTTTACTTACTCTGTGTGAATATATCTGGGATTGGAATCTTGGTATTGACGAATTTCTCTTCCGGGATACCTCCGCATCTGCCAGTACAATTTATCCGGGAAGAATGAAATTTAATACAGCAATTAACTTTATATTAACAGGTATAACTCTAGAATTGTTGGGTGAAAAGAAAAGATTTCCCCAATATTTGTATGCACAAATTCTCACGCTACTAACGGTGTTAATTTCCTTTGCAGTTATTATTGCCCATGTTTATCAAGTAGAAGTAAAGGGCAGCATTGCTCCCTATATGACACCAATGAGTTTACAGCAAGGGATTACGTTTCTAGTCCTGGGTATTGGTATCCTTTCAGTGGAAGCACATCGGGGAGTCATGGGTGTATTCACAAGCAATACATACAGCGGTTTGCTAGCACGTCGCTTATTATTAGGGGCGATCGCAGTACCTTTTTTTCTAGGATGGTTAATTGTTCAAGGTCAACGGGCAAATTACTACAATCCGGCATTTGCAGTAGGGTTATTGGTTTTAGTGGTAATTGTTATTTTTGCGGTGTTGATTTGGAAAGCAATGGTAGTAATTGAACGCTTGAGAAGAGAACGAGACCGCGCTCAAGCAGCGTTAAAGGGGTACTATCCCCAACAAGAGCAATTAACAGCTTGTAATCAACAAAAATGGCTAGAATATGTACTCAATCTCATGCCAACACCCCTACTGTTTATTGAGCCAAAAACAGCAAAGGTAACTTTTGCCAATCGAGCTGCTGATGAATTAGCAGGAGGTGAATTTCCCAAGGGTGTACCAGCCGAAGAGTATCATACTGTTTATCACTGCACCTATGGCAATGGCGATCCCATCCCCAATGAGCAAATGCCTGGGGTGAGGGTTGCTCGTGGAGAAACCTTAGACGGCTTTGAAATGGACTGGCATACCCCCATTGGGGTTCACTCTCTATGCATATTTGCTGATACTCTGCCACCAATGCATAACCGTCCTGCTACCTGCGTATTGGTGTTTCAGAACATTAGCAAAGTCAAGGAGACAGAAAAAGCCCTGTCTTTGGGTAGGGATAGATTAAAAATCCTGTTTGAATCAACTAAAGATTTACTATTTAGCCAACAGCCAGTAACACTGATAGATAGCTTATTTAGAAAGATTAAAACCCAGATAAGTTTGGATGTCTATTTAAATTATTTAATAGATGAAAATTCATCAATCATGCGGTTAGAGTCCTACAGTGGTCTTTGCGAAGAAGTAGCCCAACAAATAAAAAATTTAGAGATGGGACAATCAGTATGTAGTACAGCAGCGCAGGAACGTCGTGCCATTTATGTTAGCAACGTCCAACAATCAACTGACCCCAAAACAGCAGCGATTCGCAATTTTGGAATTACAGCTTTCTACAGTCATCCATTAATAGCTGGGGGAAAGTTACTGGGGATTTTTTCCTTTGGCAGTCGCAGCCGTTGCAAATTTAGTGAAAATGAAAGAGGGATGATGCAGGCTTTATGCGATCAAATAGCGATCGCCATGGAAAGAGCGCAGTTGATTAGTTCCCTGCAACAGCAAACCGAGCAATTGCAAGCAGCAAATCGAATGAAAGATGAATTTGTGGGTGTATTATCCCATGAATTGCGATCGCCCCTGCAATCTATCTTGGGGTGGTCACAACTTTTGCGTTCTCGGAATCTCAGCGAAACCCAAATTGCTAAGGCTTTAGAGTCAATTGAGCGCAATGCTAAGACAGAAACACAGGTAATAGAAGACCTATTGGATATTTCCCAGATTATCAGAGGCAGATTACGTTTAAAAGTAGGCTGCTGTAATTTAGTTCCAATTATCGAATCAGCAGTGGAGACAGTTCAAGTTGCAGCACAAGCCAAAGAAATCCAGTTGAAATTTTCCATTTTAGATTGGGGAAGGGTGAAGAATGATGAATCATACCAACATCACCAATTCCATAACCAAAAGCCACAATTATCAGTTACAGGGGATGCAGAACGGTTGCAGCAGATAATCTGGAATCTCTTATCCAATGCCATTAAGTTTACACCCTCTGGCGGTCAAGTAGAAATTAAGCTTTCCCAGGTAGCAGTTAATGGATTATTGGATAATCAAAAACAAGTAATAGCCCAACCTCAATCCCCAATTAACGGCTATGCTCAGATTCAGGTCATAGATACAGGTATTGGTATCTGTCCCAAGTTTATACCTTACGTCTTCGAGCGCTTTCGTCAAGCCGATAGTTCCAACACTAGATCCCATGGTGGAATAGGAATAGGATTAGCACTTGTACGTCATTTAGTAGAATTACATGGTGGTACTGTAGAAGTAGAAAGTGAAGGTGAAGGAAAAGGTGCAACCTTTACAATTCAGTTACCATTAATTACTCAATAGGGAATAGGGAACTAGACTGTTCCTATCCGAAATAGGTAATTTGAGAATTGTAGTTAGTATATGTCAACTCAAACTGATGAAATAGAGACTAACTAGAATTGAATTACTTCAGATTATGTTTCCAACTAAAACATCAAATCAACCAGGAATTGAAACAGAAAATTTAACTAAATGTGAACTGGAAAATTCCCAACCACTTTATTTTTTTGAAGAAGTTTTAGAAGGCTTAAAAGACGGTGTTTTAATTTTAAGCGATACAGGGGAAATTCTCCATGCCAATGGGGTTGCAGTTCACATTTCTTCTTTACTTAATCAAGATAGTAGCCAATCAAATGTGGTACCATCTGCCATTTGGAATATTTGCCAATCATTAATTGACAATAGAACTTTATTATCCAACAAATTCTTAGTCATATCTTCAGATATTGTTCTAGACAGGTCAAATGTTTTTCGGACTCGCGTCAGATGGCTAGACTTAGATAGATTGGGGATTTCATGCTTGCTAGTTACCATTGAAGACCGATATGAGTCGCTCAAAAACTTAGTCAAATCGGAAGCCATCAAGTATCAATTGACCTCCAGAGAAGCAGAAATTTGGTTTTTTTATCGCGCTCAATACAGTTACAAAGATATTGCCGCTGAACTCTATATTACCATCAACACCGTGAAAAAACATATGAAAAATATTCATGCTAAAAGACAAGCATTCCTTGCTTTTGAAGAAATAGAAAACTATCAGCATCAACGTGCAAGTTAAATGTCGATTATCTGATTATTTCTGATTACAGTTTAGTAAAAAACATTGGCAACATTTGAATTTCAACTATTACTACTAAGGATTTTGCTGTAGACGTATTAAGATATTGTGAATTTGCCGTTTTAAATCGTTGTTACTTTGTAGTTCTCTAGTAATTTCGTTGAAACTTTGAGTATCCAAGCCATTTTCTTCAACTGTTCTTTGGAAATTTTGACAGAAATCGACGACAATTTTTTTAGCTTTACGTGGAAGAGTTCGGATACTTTTGGGGTCATTACAAGTAATCTTAGGAACAGTTTGGTTAGACATCATTTTTTTGATTTCCACCAAGGCTTCTTCCCGTGCTGAATTCATTGTTAACCAAGTTTTAGCATAGTTTATCATTTCAGTTTCTGTCAGCTTGGTAGGAGTTTGACCCATAGCAGGGGAATTGAAGACTAAACTACTAGAAGCCACCGTAGTCGCAACAATACCAAAAAAGAAGATGTGGGATAGCATCCGATTGAATTGAGGTCTTAACAAAACATGAGATAGTCTTTTCATTTTCGATAGCAGAAATAACTACAATGGAGGAGTGTTAATCCCTTTGAATTATTTTAAGAGACATAAGTTCCAGAAAAACTTTCATATATCAAAGTTTTATATTTACTGTCAACTTCTTTGACATACTTGACAAAGTTCTATTACTTTAGCCTGTAGTACAGATATTTCATTAGCCCCTTGCTTAAGACTAACCTCTAAATCTAATAGTAAAGGTAAGGTAGATAAGAGTTGCTGTACAGAAAGAGATTGGACTTCTTGCTGTAAAAAGTAAATGCGCTTGGGATTTCCTATTTCCGCAGCTTTGGCGATCACAACTTGATCTCGTTCTCCACTTTCGACCATTATTTTGATCCACAACCAAGTGCGGAATTGTCCAATCAGTGTCGCAACTATCCGTAGGGCAGGTTCAGAAGCAGCTAAAAGATCCCCTACTAAGGTTAAGGCTTTGGCTGTATCTCCAGTTCTAATGGCTGCTGCTAATTGCAAACTATTTTGGGTCGTATTTCTAACTAACTTAGCAACAATATCTACGTCTTGTGGTTTACTTTCACCTTCACCATACAGCCGTAATTTTTCCAATTCATTATATAACAAACGCGTATTATTTCCTACCGCTGACGCCAAAAATTCTGCACTCCCGGGAGTCAGTTTAACTCCCAGAGATTCAGCAGCTTGTTTAACATTTTGCAGGAGTAATTGGGTCTTCCAGGGTGGAATCACCGGAAATTCGCGGAATTCAGCACATCTTTTCAAAAGTTTCGTAGATTTCAGACGCTCGTCAGGTTTATTGCGACTAGTAAGCAATAAAAACGAGCCTTCGGGAATTACGGATACAGTACGTTGCAATTCTTCACTAATATTAGCCGGACATTGCTGAAAAATAGTAGTATTGACCAGCCAAACCAAACGTCCACCAGCACCGAAAGGCGGTGTCATAACTTGGTTTAAACCCTGAATCACAGCATCAGTTTGTTCAGGGGGAAATATAGTGTAATTAAAACTTGTCCATAGAGGATCGAGAATGCGATCGCACAAAGCACTAACCGCCCCCTCCATTGTAAAATCATCCTCACCCCAATAAACATAAATTGGCACAGTAGAACCTCCTTTCTTAGTAAGAGAGTGGCGAGATGAGAAAGTAGGGGCGGGGTTTCCCCGCCCAGGAGATGGGGTGATGGGGAAGTAGGGGCGGGGTTTCCCCGCCCAGGAGATGGGGGAGAATAATAACTCCACGCCTCCTGGGCGCAAGCATTGCGCCCCTACAAACTCCAAACTCCTAACTCGTAATCTCCAAGTTCCCCATTCCTCTCCAAATACTTTTAAAATCTATCAAGTGAGAGTGGGAGGCTAAAAAGATTGGACGACAATTATCAAACTTACTTGAATCGGGTAGCGCGAATGACGTTACCAGAAGCTTATAAAACCCAAATCCAACATATTCAGGAATCCTCTAAGTTTTATCCCACAGCAGAAGGAACCAGACAAGCAGCACCTTTTCCTGGCTACACCGTAATTACCCCACCTTGGGAAGAACAATCACAAAACTCTGATTTCTTTGCACAACTGCAAGATTGTCAACAGCAACTGTTGCAAATCCTCAAAGATACTAATTTGATTGTACCCTTACCTCCAGGGAGCTTTCATTTGACCTTGGCAGACTTAATTTGGGAAAATGCTTATCTACATGCCATAGAAGAAAATCCACAATTTGAAGAAAATTTACGCTCTTGTTTTGCAGAAATCTTTCAGCAATATCAAGAATCTATAACATCCACACAGAAACCGATTCACTGGCAAGTGCTAGGATTTATGATTATGCCTAGGGCTATAGGAGTTTCTTTAGTTCCTGCTAATGAAAGTTCCTACCAGCAAATTGTTAACTTACGGCGAGTAATTTATCAAAATCCTAAATTAATCGCTTTGGGAGTTGAACAACAATATCATTTTACAGCCCATATAACACTAGGTTACTTTGGCAATATTTCACCCACTCTTAACCGCGAAACTCTATGCCAAAAACTGTCAGATTTAAATCTGCAATGGTTGGAAAATCCGCCAGAAATTAACATTCATCGCGCTGAGCTACGTAAATTTGACGATATGGTTAGGTATTATCGCCAACCAGACTGGCCCAGTTTAGATTTTGAGTAGGGAATCACAGATGGGGAGATGGTGAGTCCAATCTCGTGCGCGGGTTAAGCGCGCCCAGAGAAGTGGCGTTGGGCGTAAGACCCTTCTCGTAGAGTACCCGTTCACCGGAGGTGTTCCCGTAGGGTAGGGGGAGGTAGGGGCGGGGTTTCCCCGCCCAGTAGATGGGAAGATAGGGAGGTAGGGGCGGGGTTTCCCCGCCCAGTAGATGGGAAGATGGGGAGGTAGGGGCGGGGTTTCCCCGCCCAGTAGATGGGAAGATGGGGAAAAATTAATAACTGCGCGCCTCCTAACTCCTAATTAATGAAAATGGTATTTCCTATCCATCCAATTATGGAACAAAGTTTCGCCGTTATTGACCGTGAAATCGGCGAACATAACTTTACTTCACAAGAGTATGCGATTACGCGTCGGGTAATTCACACTACTGCTGACTTTGAGTTTAAGGACTTGATCCGGTTTTCTCCCGGTGCGATCGCCTCTGGAATTGCAGCAATCCGCAACCATGTACCAATTATTACTGATGTGGGCATGGTAAAGCAGGGAATAGCGGGATTATTGGCTCAAACCTTTGGTAATCAGTTAATTAGCGCCCTAGAAGTAGCCCAGGAAGCACTTCCAGGTAAAACCCGCACGGAAACTGGTTTGCTGGAATGTTATCGTCAATTTCCCCAAGGGATTTTTGTGATTGGGAATGCACCTACAGCATTACTGGCTTTATGTCAAGAGTTAGCAAGCGCTAGTGTATTACCTGCTTTAGTAATTGGCGCTCCTGTGGGCTTTATTTCTGTGGTAGAGTCGAAAATGGTATTAGCCCAAACACCAGTTAATCAGATTCGTATCTCAGGGCGCAAAGGCGGTTCTCCCGTTGCTGCTGCAATTCTTAATGCTTTAATTGTATTGGCATGGGAGTTAAAAGACAAAAGCCATGGGTTTTCGCCCGAATTGAACAAGTGAAAGTAGTATATCATATAGCGGTTTTCCCTCTTTGTCAAGTGCAATAAGAGTGGGATGGGCATCCCTGCCCGTCCTAATTTCAACGATTCCCTTTGTATTGTATACCCTGCACCGTAGACAGGTCGTGGCTTGGAGTAAGTAGGGGCGTGGTTTCCGCGCCCCTACTGCGCCTACAACCGAAAACCGCTGTATAGTATAACACATTTAATCACCTCCCAAATTGTAAATAAATCGCATTGCATGGGGCACGGCGTAGGTTAAATTCTGGTTATGTGGTGAGAATTAAATGATGCCGTGGTTGGGGCACGGCGTAGGTTAAATTCTGGTTATGTGGTGAGAATTAAATGATGCC
>JAAUYI010183167.1_pt1 | contig 27725 bp, 20 predicted proteins | sample 7278041 | NCBI WGS metagenome assembly JAAUYI01 (sample SAMN14350216, study PRJNA611818) | marine sediment metagenome | isolation source: surface marine sediment (0.6m) | place: French Polynesia: Moorea | collected 2018-08
CCACGACGCCCACCTCGGACAGGGGGCTGTCCCAGACGTGGATCCTCGCTTGATCTTCGGCGACATGCTGCAGAGGGACGTAAACCTCGCCGGTCTGGAAGTCGTAGAGCAGCGCATGCCGGTGGCTGAACGTACCGCGTCCCGAATCCTGACCACTGAAGCGTACTGAAGCGCCCTCGACCACGATCGACGCCAGGGCCGCGGCCTCGGCTCCGGCCCAATCGAGCGGTCGCTCACCGGCAGCCATTTTCTGGCGATTCGCAAAAAGCCGACGCAGCTTGCGGTGGATGTTGAAATCGGACGGAATCTCGGCACACTTGTGCAGGAGCGCCGCCAGCTTCTCTTTCTCCACGCCTGTATCGATCTCGGGAGTGTCGGCGTCGGCGCCCCCATGGTACGGGCGCCAGAGCCCTTCACCGCTGGCCGGGCCACGCAACTGGAACTCGGGATCCTGAGCCTTGCTGAGCTCGTCTTCCAGGTTTCGGGTGCGCTCTTCTCGGATGGTCTCTGCTTCTTCGCGATCGAGACCGCCGAGCTCCAGGAGGTAGTCGAGGTAGCTCTCGCGGACCGTTTTGCGATTGTGGATGACCTCATAGAGCAACGGTTGGGTATAGGACGGCTCGTCACCTTCATTGTGCCCGTGGCGCCGGTAGCAGTACATGTCGATGATCACGTCCTGCTGGAATTCCTGGCGATAGTCCATTGCGGTACGAACCACCTGGGCAACGGCCTCCGGATCCTCGCCGTTGACGTGGAACACCGGCGTCTGGAGCATGCGAGCGACGTCGGTCGCGTACTGGGTCGAGCGGCCCATTTCCGGCGAGGTGGTGAAGCCGATCTGGTTGTTGACGATGATGTGCAGGGTACCGCCTGTGCGATAGCCAGGCAGGTTGGCCATGTTGAACAGCTCCTGGATCACCCCCTGACCAGCAAAGGCCGCGTCGCCGTGCACCAGGATACCGAGACACTTTCGGTGCTCGACATCGCCGAACCGCTCCTGCTTGGCCCGCACCCGGCCGACGAGAACCGGGTTGACGAATTCGAGATGGCTGGGGTTGAAACACAGCGAGAGATGCATTTTCTCGCCCGAGGCCGCCTGGTTGAGTTGGCCTCCCTTCGGGAGGACACGGTCGGAGCTGAAGCCGAGGTGGTACTTGACGTCACCGCGGCCGATCATCAAGTCGGAATCCTCGTCGGCGAACTCGCGGAAAACTTCGCGGGGACTCTTGCCCATGATGTTGACCAGCACGTTGAGCCGCCCGCGATGAGCCATGCCGAGAACCACTTCTCGGACCCCCTGAGCTCCAGCCTCATCGAGCGCCAGATCGAGCAGCGGAATCAGGCTCTCGGCGCCTTCGAGCGAGAACCGCTTGGCCCCCAGAAACTTCTTGTGGATGAATTGTTCGAAGAGCTCGGCGTCGGTCAACTTGGTGAGGATCTTCAGCTTCTCATCGCGGCTGAGGCGGCGGTGGTGCTCCGAGTCCTCGATGCGATTGATCAACCAGTTCTTGGCGTGCACGTCGTCGATGTGCATGAACTGAACGCCGACCGAGCCGCAGTACGCCGCCTTGAGCAGGGCGAGGATCTCGCGCAGCGTCAAGGCCGTCGTGCCGGCGATGGTGGTCGAGGAGAAGAGGGAGTCGAGATCCTTCTCTGACAGCCCCCAGTGTTCGAGCTCGAGCTCGGGCGTCGACGACCGTGGCCGTCCGAGCGGATCTAGATTCGCCAGCAGGTGCCCACGGACCCGATAAGCGTGGATCAGTCGATTGACCTTGTCCTGGCGTCCACTGCGCTCGCGCAAACGCCCGGAGAGCATCTGTAAGAAACCGCGGTTCAACACCGGTCGGCGCTCGAGCAATGCCATAAGGTCAAAACGACCGATCGACAGAGTGGTGACGTCACCGTGAGCCACCACATCGGCCGAACGCGGCTGGGAATCGACCACCGCCAGCTCGCCAACCACTTCTCCGGGCTGCAGGGTAGTGACGATCTGGTCCTTGCGTTTCACCAGCAGCTCGCCTTCGGTCAGCAGATAGAGGCAGTCGCCTTCATCCGCTTCGCGAAACAGTACTTCGCCGTCGGTGAAACGTTCCTCCGCAGCGACCATCGCCACCGCTGCAACTTCTTCGCGAGGCATGCCGCGAAAGAGCCTCAGGTTCTGCAGGAATCTCACCCGGTCGGCGATTTCATCGCTGATCGTGACCGGTTCGGCAGCGGTTCCAGGGCTCGGTGAGCTCCAGCGGGCAACACTTCCTGGAGCCACCTCGCCCAGGGGAGCGCCGCCCGGCGGGGCGAAGATGCTGGCGGGCGCAAAGCTCGGTCCGTCCACCGCGCGGCGGGCTGCCCAGGCGTCACCGTCCTCGGCGGCCCAGGCTTCGAAGTAGGCCCGCCACTGTTCATCTACCGAGGATGGATCCTCGAGGTAGCTGGCATAGCGCGCCTCGATGAACGCGAGGGTGGTTCCGGATAGGGGGTCGCGAGGTTCCATGACGGCTCCTGGAGTTGATTCAGTTTCTTCAATTCTCAATTGTGACCGATTCGTCGCCTGTGCCCTGAAACGTCAGGGTACATCCTCGGTAGAAAAGCTGCGGGCCGTTTCCGCGCCAGCGCGGCATCTCGCCGTCGGTGGTCCGAATCTCCATTCGGTAGACGTAGATGTCGAGCAGATTTTCCCAGGCGGCGCGATGGCGATCTTTGCGCATCAGGGTCGGGCTCGCCGGCGACAGCACGATGCGACGCGGCTCCGGCCCGGCGATCACGCGTTCGCGAGCGCCTTCAATCTCGAGGGTGATCTCGTTTCCCGGCGTCGGGCTGAGAACCTCGAATTCAAGACGATGCAACGGTTTGAGGCTGCTCAACCAGAGCTCCGTGCGCTGGTTGCCCGCGATCCAGAGCTCTTCGCCTTCGGGCCGTAGATGGTCTTTGCGGCCGTGAAAAAAGACTCCGTCGATCGAGACCCCCCAGTAACCCGGCAGCTCCCGCAGTGAGTGCTCGAGAGGAAACGCCTGAAACGGATGGTTGCGGGCGTGAGCCTGCAGGGTTGGCGACGGCACCAACAAGCTAAACGGTGAGAGCAACAGTGGCCCGATGAACAGGCCGCCGGCTGCGAAGCCCGCGGCCACGATCCAGTCCGGGCTGATGCGTCGGACCAGGTAGGCGAAAGCCGGGTAGACCATTAAAAAGTAGCGGTTACCGACGAAACCGCCTCCGCCATGCCAATTGTGCGATAAGAACACCAGAAAAAAGAGCGCGACGACCGCGACCGAAGCAAAGACGACCCAGCACACCGGGCTACGCCGGGCGAAGGCAAAGAAGAGGATCAAAGTAACGAGCACGAAGGGCTGATAAAGCAACAATCCGGTGTGCCTTCCGATGAAGAAATAGACCAGGTCTTCCCGCAGCTCGGCAAGCGACAGCACGGGAACTTGAAAGATCCACCACCAGCCGGCGGTCTCTTTGCCGAGCTCCGGTTTAGGGGCTTCGGGATCGGGATCGTCGTCCGGTGGATCGCTGTTGGCCTGATCAGGGCCATGGGACTCCGCGCTAGGAAGTTTCATTTCGGATGGGTGGACACCGCCGGGGCCGCCCCGTGCTGGCCTGAGGCTGGTCTTCTCAGTGATAGTCGCGACCGACGGCGGAGGAGCCGCGAGCAGTTCGGCTCCGGTTGGATCTGGCTCCATCGGCATGGTGTGGGGCGTGTGCACGCTATAGCCTTGACGGTCGACACCGAGATAGGCGGTCGGGTGGCCGGTGAAAGCGATCGAGATGCCGGCGATCAAGCCCAGAGCGATCGCCCCGCCAGCGAGCCAGACGGCGAGGTCTTGCCAGCGCCGCTTCTGCAAGAGCCGGAAGCACACCGGCAGTCCCATCGCTGCCAGCATCGGCTTGTTATAGACGCCGATGGCCAGCGTCGCGGCGGAGGCGAGAAGCGCCAGGCGTTGGGCTGATCGCCCGGTCGCCAGCCGCCAGCGCAGAAACCGACCCTGGCCAGAGCTCTCGGAGTCCGCGGCGTGCAGCCCGAAGAACAGACAAGCGGCGGTCGAGAACATGTTGAGCAGCTCGGGCTGAAGCCAGTAGACGTAGCTGTACGTGGTGCTCATCAGGAAAAAACCGGTGCTGAAGAGCGCCGCCAGCCAATCCGGGTTGTAGCGCGCGAGGTAGACGGTCGTCATCCAGATCATCGCGATCAGCAAGAGCGCGTTGAAGAGCACCAGGCCGTTGGCTCCGAAGACCGCGGCGAACGGCGAAGCCAGAAACGAGAAGATGTAGGGCTTGCCGAAGTAGACGGTTTGCCAACCGTCGTCGGTCGAGAGGATCAGGTTGCGGACCGGCGCGTAGGGGTACTCCTGGTAGAGGCGAGCCAAGTCGCGGGTTTCGCAACGCAGATCGCCGTCCTTCACCAGGCTGAGAGCGGCAAGGTAGTAGGCCGGCTCGTCCGCCTTGAGAGTCGCCGGCATGCCCGGCTTGTGGTAGGTCAAAGGCAGGACGATCAGCGCCACGGACAGGCAGGTGAGGGCGAGGGCGACGTCGCGCCGGAGTCGATTCACTCGGCGCCCTCCGACGGCATGAAGCGTGCGGTCGCGCGGCGCAGGTCGTCCGGGGTGCCGATATCGATGAACGAGCCGTCCTCGAACCGTTCACCGAGCACCGTCATGCCGTCGTCGATCGCTGCCTGGATCACGTCGCCGATGTAGGTCTCTTTCTCTCCGGGAGCTGTTCTGCCGGAAGTGACGAAATCATGCAGATAGCGACTGAATTCCGGGCCCCACACCGCGATCGACCAGGTGAATCGTAAGGGCGTCTCGACCTGCTTGATGACGATGCGCTGAGCTCTATCGTGCTCATCGAGCTCGACCATGTCAGCCTTCCACGACTGGTCGGTCGGAAACAGCCCGAGCACCACCTGGGCGCCGGCCTGCCCGAGGCGCTGCAATAATGGCCGGAAGGCCGCTCGCGGCTCGACGATGATGTCCGGGAAGCCCAGCGCAACCGTCGCCTCAGCGGCGAAAGGATAGGCGCGGTCGAGCGTTTCGGGAACGCTCGCCGTGGGTTCGAAAGCCAGATAGGCGAGCGGCAAGCCGAAAGCCGACCCGTCGCCGAGCAGTGCAGGAATGTCCCACTTGCCTTGGCGCAAGAGGACAAAGGCCCGACTGACGCCGGCGCACGCGAAGCTTTCGAGCAGATGACTGCACGCTGGTCGCGGTCGCAGCATGCCATCGGCGTCGGCGCCGAATCCGAGCGGGAAGATTTCCTTGCTACAGGACAAAGCACCGAGCCGATCAGCTCGCCCAGCGGCCGGAACCAGGCCGATGACTTCGCGTTCCTTCTCTCCTCGATTCATGATCTCAACGCAGGCCTCTGGCGGGTCGTGAGTCTACCAGCTCCCCGCCCCAAGAGAACCCGAGCCTGCGGCTCGGCTTCTTTGGCCCAACCCCTCCTTTGCAGTTTTTGTCCGGAGGAACCGGACAAAAACTGCGGCTTAGCCTGATCGACCATTCTGCCTACCTGAGCCGGATTCCATCCAGAAACGCCTATTTCTCCACCTCAGAGGTCGCGCGGGCGGAGCGAGCACGGGCGAGGATGTCTGAGCGCTCCGGCGAAGCGCAATGACGTAAGCCGCTGATTAACTCCGCTTACGGTTCCTCGCTGAGGATCAGGCGAGTTACGCAGCGCCGCGCGCAGCCCACCCGCGCGACCGGCCGGCAGCGTTGAAGTTGACAGCCTCTACAGCCCGGGATAGCCTGATTCTTCGCTGCCTACGCTACTCTGCCTCAACATGATCGTGCCCTCGCCGGGCCAAGAATTCAAACCTAAGGAGCGTCTGTCTTGAAAGCCGTCATCCTGGCGGGAGGCCGAGGAACCCGCCTGTCGGAGGAGACTGTCCGCCGACCGAAGCCGATGGTCGAGATCGGTGGCAAGCCGATTCTCTGGCACATCATGAAGCTCTACTCTGCCCATGGCATCCGCGACTTCATTATCTGTTGTGGCTACAAGGGCTACATGATCAAGGAATACTTCGCCAACTATTTCCTGCACACCTCGGACGTGACGTTCGATCTGGCGAAGAACGAGATGCTCACTCATCAGAGCACGTCAGAACCCTGGCGGGTGACGCTGGTGGACACCGGTGCAGAGACCGCCACCGGCGGCCGAATGAAGCTCATCCGGCAGCATCTCGACGACGACGCCTTTTGCTTCACTTATGGCGATGCGGTCGCCGATGTCGACATCGCGGCGAGCGTCGCATTTCACCGAGAGCACGGCAAACTGGCCACCATGACCACCATTCAGCCACCTTCGAAGTATGGCGTCCTGGCCTTCGACGGCGATCGAATCACCGATTTCGAAGAAAAACCCCATGGCGAGGGCGGCTGGATCAACGGCGGGTTCTTTGTCCTGTCACCAAAGGTGATCGACTACATCGATACGCTCGAAACTCCCTGGGAATACGATCCGCTCCAGCGCCTGGTGGCCGAGGGTCAACTCGCCGCTTACTTCCACCGTGGTTTCTGGCAGTGTATGGACACCTTGCGTGATCGAAACGTGCTTGAGGCCCACTGGAGCTCCGGCGCCCCGCCGTGGAAAAACTGGGACTGATCCTGGAGCCAGTCTCCGCCGGAGAAATCGCCGATCTCAGGCGGGATTACCTCGCCTCGCTGACCGCTCCGATCGACGGAATGTGGGAGGCCTTTGCTGCCATGGGTCGGCATTGGGAGATCCGCTGTAGGGAGGCTCGCGCCGGCTATATCTGCGTCAATGAACAGGGCCAGCTCCTCCAGTTTTACGTCGAGGGGCGTTTTGAGAGCTTCACGCCGGAATTCTTCGCAGGAGTCATCGCCCGCGATGAAGTTGATGGCGCCATTGTCAGTACCGCCGACCCCCTCTTCCTCGGCCTCTGTCTCGATGCTCACAAGCAGGTCAGAGTCCACACTTTTCTGTATCGGGATCACCACCGCGGCGAATCGGGATTCAAGAATGCGGCTGAGGCATCATTGGACGTCGTACAGGCCGACGAGTTGGCAGAAGTCGCCGAGCTTCAGCGGGACAGTCTCGATCAGGATCCAGGGGATTGGCTGATCGGCTACCTCGAGAATCTGATCGCGCGCCGCGAGCTCTACGCGCTACGGGTCGGAGGGGAGATCGTGGGGACTGGTGAGGCCCGAGTGAGCGACAGCCAGCCGCCGTTCGTCGATCTGGGCGTCATCACGATGCGCCGTCATCGCCGGCAGGGGGTGGCAACCGACATCTTGTGGCGACTCAAACAGATCTGTAAAGACCGTGAGCTGGTGCCGATCTGCTCTACCACGTCGGAGAATCTCGGAGCACAGCGGGCGATCGCCCAGGCCGGCTTCATCAGCCGTCACCGCATTCTAGAAGTCGAGCTCTAGCTAGATGCCGTCCAGAAACACACATTTCTAGGCACTGGAGCGGCGCCCGGATCCCCGAGGACGGCGCTGAGCCGTGTCTGAGCGCGGCCTCGTCGGAGCTGCAAACCGCTTTGAGTCAGCACCTTAGACCCCAAGGGGGGCCGCGCGAGTTCAGGGCAGCGCCGCCCGCAGGGGTCCGGGACGACGCGGGGAAAAGGCCGTTTCTGGACGGCATCTAGCTACGCTGAGGGAGCGCGACGCAAGAGGATGACTGTCTGATCGTCGCCCTGGGGCTGCCCCTGAGCAAATTCGGTGACCGCTTTGTCGATGTGATTGAGGATCGCCGACAAGGAGCGCTGACCCTGCTCGGCGAGTAGCTGGGTCAAGCGCTCTTGGCCGAACTCCTCTTCATCCGGTGATTCACACTCGGTGATGCCGTCACTATAGATGCAGACCAGATCGCCGGGGTTCAACGCGAGGGTGGAGACTCCGAATTGCCCTTGGGGCAGGAGACCCAGGGGCAAGCCAGCAGAGGCCATCTGCACGACCTCGCCGCTGGCCCGCACCAGCAGTCCGGGATTGTGGCCGGCGTTGAGGTAGGCCAGCCGGTCGCCCTGGGTGTCGAGTGCCGCGAGCAACATGGTGATGAACTTGTTGGCGCCTGAGGACTCGAAGATGTGGCGATTGAGCCGTTCGATCAGCGGCGGGCCGACTTCCATCTGATCGAGCAGCACATGCAGGGCGGAGTGGAGCGTCGAGACCAGGATCGCCGCCGGAACACCCTTGCCCACAACGTCGCCGACCACCAGGCCCCAGCCGCCGTTGCCCAGCCCACGAAAATCGAAATAGTCCCCACCGGCCTGCCGGGCCGGACGATTCCAGCCGATCACCTCGTAACCCGGGATCTGAGGCATGACCTTGGGCAGGAGCTGTTGCTGGATCTCTGCGGCCAGCTCCATCTCCCGCTCCAGTCGCTCTTTTTCGAGCGCCAGCTTGTGCAGCTTGGCGTTCTCAAGCGCGATCGCGGCCTGGTTTGCGAACAATGACAGCGTTCGGCGGTCGGTCGGTGGGAATGGGCCGACGCCGTGGCGACTCTCCTTGTCGGCGACGATCAGGACACCTCGGGCGTCGCCTTCGATTTCCACCGGCACAGCCAGCAGATGCTGGGCCCCTGGGATCCAACCCTCGGGGGCTTCGCCAGCGGCCAGGCTGGCCGCGTCCTCGTCCGCGGCTGGCAACTCGTCGAGTGCTTCACCACCGAATCTGCTGGTCAGGCGATAGCTGCCTGCGTCGAGCAGATAGAGGGCGCCTCGGCGGGCGTCGAGCAGCGAAACCGCCCTCAATAGGGCCTCTTCGCAGAGTTCCTCGAGGTCGAGAGTCGAAGCGATCGCCAGACCGACGTCATAGAGGGCTTCGAGCTCGACGCCCCGAAACGCGGCCTGAAACTCCTGTTCCTGGATTTGCCGCTTCAGGCTGCTGATACGAGCACCCGCCGCCAACAGCAAGAGAGCGTCTTCGGTCGCTCGGCTTTCCGGATCTAGACCCAGATCGGGAGTCCCGGTATGCAGCAATTGAGCCTCGGGCAACTCGACGCGGGCCCATGATTCACTCTCACCTGCCGCCGGCAACTGTGTGGGGAAGCCCGTCGCGCCGATCTCGATCAGCTTCCTGCTGGTACCGCTGCCCTCGGTGTAGAGAGCTGCGTCAACGCCCTGCTCATCGCACCAGCGTGTGAGCTGGCGCTTCAGGATCTGCCGATCGTCAACCTCTTTCTTGGCGATCGAGAACAGCTTTTCCCAGCCGGCGGCAGCAGGATCGGTGATCTGTTGACGAATGGCGGACATCGTCTCTCGTGGCGTCATCTGTAAGGGTATTCGACTCCAGGGTCCCGGCCTGGTGACGAATGCAGCATCTTAACAAGGCTAGGGGGCCAGCTCCTGAACGGCTCCCTCTTCGTCAGAATAGATCCCGGCGTACTGTGCCAATCCCATGATGTGGAAAGTCTTCTCGATCGTTGGTGTCAAGCTGCAAAAGGCCAGCTTGCCGTCGATCTCCAGCATCTTCTCGATGATCTCGATCAGGATAGAGATGCCGATCGAGTTGACGATCTTTGTCCCCGCCAGATTGAGCAAGAGGTGCTTCTGCCCCTTGTCGATCAGCTCGTAGGCGACGCGAGCGATCTCCTCGCCACCTTGATTGTTGATGTACCCGTCGGTGTAGATCACCGCCAGACCGTCCCGCTGGTCGTCGACGGTCAGTTTCAGGCTTTCAGGCATCGAATGCTCCCACTCACCGCATCTTCCGCATGATGACGGTGGTTCCTTCGTCGTCGGACTGAATGTCGACTCTGTCCATCAATCCGTCGATGATCTTCAGACCATACCCTCTCTTATGTGGGACCTTGGTGGTCTCATCGGTCACTCGTTGCGGGAGCTTATCAGGGGAGAAGCCCACTCCCGTGTCTTGAATCGTGATCTCCAACCCTCGTGGTTCACCGCTCACACCCAGTACCTGAAGCAGCATATGGACTTCTCTGTCCGCAGCCCCACTGTGCTCGAAGGCGTTGATGCAGGCTTCGACGACGGCCATCTGGACCTCGTCGATCTTATCTGCGCTCAAGCCAATCTGCTCCCCCATGGCGCACGCCGTTTTACTGGCTGTGAGCTCCATGTTGGGAATCATGGGCAGCGTAAGCCTCACCTGCTGCATGGGCACTAACTCCGGCGGTTCGCCGGTCGGATGATCCGGCAAGCCTCTAGAAGGTCAGATAGACCTGGAGTAGGTAGACCACGATGGGATGAATCTTGTTCTGCAGCAAGAGCCAAGCGAAGCTCAGCAACGTGCCAGCCGAGAACATGACTTGGGCCGAGACCCGGGATTGGGCTGGAGCCCTTGAAATAGCGACGTCGCGATTTCGTGCGGATTCTAACATGAGAGCCTCCTCACTGTTTCAACCCTTCTTAGAGCAATCTGTTTGCCAGCTTCTCCCGAGGCCGGCAAGAAGATGGCTAAGTTATTGAAATATAAGGACTTGTCTGATGCCGTCTGTTTGCCGTAACGAGACCCGACTCCCTCCAGGCGCGACAAAATGTCGCATCCGGCCTGCTCGGCTGCTGAGATGCAGCCTCAAACGCAGGTTTTTAACGGCCTCAAGACACTGTGCGACAAAATGTCGCGTGCGCGGCAAATTGTCGCGCCTTCGGGCCACATCTGCGACAGGCGTCGCACGGATCCCCAAAATGACCCGAAGCGGCCGTTCAAAACCCCTTCCGCTGCAAAGTTCGCCTGTCGATGCCGAGGATCTTGGCGGCAGCGCTCTTGTTGCCGCCGGTGAGGCGGATCACCCGATCGATATGTCTTCGTTCGATGGTCTGAAGATCTAGCGGATCCGTAGTTTCACCGCCGGAGCCGCCGAGAAGACTGCGTATCAGGTCGGCGTCGACCACTTCGTCGGCTAGCGAGACGGCACCCTCGATCAAGTTCTGGAGCTCCCGGACGTTGCCGGGATAGTCGTACGCGAGAAGTAGCGCCAGCGCCTCGGCGTCGAGGTGTGGGGGGGTGATCTCTTCACGCTGGCAGAAATCTTCCGAGAAGAGGCGCACTAACTGCGGTATGTCCTGTCGGCGCTCGCGCAGGGCCGGCAGTTCCAGATCGACACCCTTCATGCGGTAATAGAGGTCCTCGCGAAATCCTCGTTCTCCGACCAGGGACTCCAGATCGCGGTGAGTCGCGGCGATGACTCTGACGTCGACCGGGATCGCCTGGTGCCCGCCGACGTGGACCACTTCCCGTTCCTGCAATGCACGTAGCAGTTTGACCTGAAGCGATAGCTCGAGGTCTCCGATCTCGTCCAGGAACAACGTGCCGCCATCGGCGAGCTCGAACTTGCCACGCCGCGCCCGCACGCCGGTGGCAACACCGCCTTCGATGCCGAACAGCTCGCTCTCGAGCAACGACTCGGGCAAGGCGGCGCAATTGATGGCGATCAACGCTCCGTCGCGACCCGATAGCGAGTGGATCAACTTGGCGACCAGTTCTTTGCCGGTGCCGCTCTCACCCTTGAGCAGGACATTGACCTTACGTGGGGCTACTCGCTCGACCACTTCCACCACCCGTCGCATCGGCGGTGACTGAGCGACGAAACGGTGTCCAGCTACCTCCTCGACGAGGCGGCCTCGCAAGATCTTGTTCTCTTCTTGCAGTCGCTCGCGTTGGGTTGCCAGGTCTTCGAGCTGACGAGCACTGTCGAGAGCGACGCCGACGAGCGACGCGACCGAGTCCAAGAATCGTCGATCCGCCGAGCTGAAGTCGGGCTCGCCGTCGCCGCGAGATTCCTTGTCGAGCAGCGCGATGTATCCTAGATAGACGCCTCGATAGGCTAGTGGAGCGGCGATCAACTCGCGATAAGGGCGCTGCATCCATTCCCCATCCCGCCGCGCGAGGCCAGAACCTCGAGCCAATAGATCGCGCCACAAGGGATCCGAAAGTAGTGCATCACCGTCCGGTGGGCTGTCCGGCCAACCGACGTTGGCGACCGCTCGGGCACCGCCGAAAGCGTCCCGGGTGACGGCCGCTGCCGTCGCCGGGTCGAGCACCGCGCAGACCTGCTGCAGCAGCTCTTCCATCAGCTCGACCTCCGGCCGGTCGGAATAAAGCGCCAGCGCTAGATCGTAGAGCGTCTCGAGCTGGAGGATGCGCCGTTTCTCGGCGAAGTCGGTCGCGCGCGGGGTCAAAACCTCCACGGAAGTCATTCTATCGCCCCATCGACGCAGACTGCGGCTCAATCCAGCACTGGGGCTCAATCTGGACGGGTTCCTTGGTGAATCCCTGGTCGGCCGTGTATTCTCGGCGCCGTGAATAACGGCTCTCGCTACCGTACTGCCGGCGCGATCTACTTCGTGCTCGGCCTCGCGATCATGGCGATCACCGTGGCGACGCCTGAGCTGGCGTCGCCGGAACGCCGCGCTGACCTGATCCACCTGCTGGTGGGATTGCCCTTTTTCGCCCTGTTCGCACTCGCTATCGCCTATGGCGATCGTGCCGTTGCCTGGATGCTGCGCCTGGTGCGCGTCGCGCCCGAGAAGGCGGCCAGCGCCGGCCTCTGGGCGCGGGAGAAGCTGGTCATGCTGCTCACCCTGTCGGCTCTCGGCCGGACGTTCGTCTTCGCCGCCAACGGCCTGGGTTGGAAGCCTGGCATCACTTGGCGGCCGTTCGCTGCCGCCATCGAGTCGGTTCCCGCGACGCCGCGAATGTTGATCAACGCCCTCCTGATGGCGATCATTCTGGTGGTTCTGGCACGGGCGTCCTGGGTGCCCTTCCTTCGACGCTTGAAAGGTCGCGAGTAGCGTGGCGGCGATGGCGACGACCTCAAGTCCTGGTTCGAACGGCTTCCGGCCGTCCCTGGTCTCCTGGAACCTCACCCGGCTGTGCAACCTGCGTTGCCCCCACTGCTACCTGTCAGCGGGTAAGAAGGCGGAGGCTGAGTTGAGCACTGAGGAGTGCCTGGGCCTGGTCTCGGAGATGCGAGCCCTGGGCACCGAGATGGTGATTCTGACCGGCGGCGAACCGCTGCTGCGCAAAGATATCTACGACCTCGCCAGCGCATCGGCCGAAAGTGGCATGTGGGTGGTCATGGGTACCAACGGTGTGCTGCTCGACGATCGGGTAGCGCGCAAAATGGTCGAGTGCGGCGTCAAGGGCGTCGGTATCTCGATCGACTCGATCGATCCTGAGAAACACAATAGCTTTCGCGGCGGCCCGAACTCCTGGGAGTACTCGGTCCGAGCCCTGGAAGTAGCCAAAGCCAACGGCCTCGAGGTGCTGGTTCAGACCACGGTGATGGACATGAACCGTGACGAGATCCCTCAGTTGATCGACTTCGCCCGTGACAAGGGAGCCTGGTCGTTCAACCTCTACTTCTTGGTTCAGACCGGTCGCGGCCAACGGATGAACGATCTCTCGGCCGGCGACACCGAGAGTCTGCTGACCGATCTGGTCGACGCCCAGGAAGACTACCGGCCGATGCTGGTGCGCTCGAAGTGTGCGCCCCAGTTCAAACGCATCGCTTACGAGCAGGGCAAACGAGGTCTCGAGAGCGGCGGCTGCATGGCCGGCACCGAATACTGTCGTATCACTCCCAGCGGTGACGTCACCCCCTGCCCCTACATGACCGTCACCGCCGGCAACGTCCGCGAACAGAGCTTTACCGAGATCTGGCGGACCTCACCGGTCTTGCTCGCCCTGCGCGATCCGGATCGTCTCACCGGCCGCTGCGGTGCTTGTGAGTACAAAGAGCTGTGCGGTGGCTGTCGCTGTCGCGCTTTCGCTGGCCTCGACGACTACCTGGCCGAAGACCCGGCCTGCCCCCATGTGCCCACCGGAGTGCCCCTGGAGCAACAGCCGATCCTGTGGACGCCCGAAGCTCGAGCTCGGCTCGAGCGTATCCCGATCGCTTTCATTCGCAACAAGGTCGAACAAGGCCTCGAGGGTTACGCTCGCGGTCGAGGAGTGCGGGAGATCACGCTAGGGGTTTACGAAGAAGGTCTTCAGGGGTCTGGGCGCGCGCCAGCGTTTCAGCAGATGCCTTCGTTCGTCAAGGCAACACGGCCCGGGCTTGATGAATCGGGGCCTGAGTAGTCGCTAGCCTGCGCTGCCACCCTGGACTGAATGGCATGAAGCAGATGCCACACGTCGTCATCATCGGCGGTGGCATCTCGGGACTTGCGGCAGCCTACCGACTGCAAGCCGAGGCGGCAGGCAGGCTCAGCTGGCAGCTGATCGAGGCCAGCCCGCGCTTTGGCGGCAAGATCGTCACCGAGCACGTCGACGGCTTCGTCATCGAGGGCGGTCCGGACTCGGTAATCGCCCAGAAACCGTGGGCGCTGGAGTTGATGCGCGAGTTGGGCCTGAACGATCGGCTGCTGCCGTCAAGAGACGGTTCCGGCGGCACCTGGGTATTGCACGGCGGCCGGCAGGCGCCGGTGCCAGCGGGCCTGCAGCTGATGAGCCCCGAGCAGTGGGGTGAGTTCTTCAGCTCACCGCTCTTGTCGTGGCGAGCGAAGTTGCGTTTCGGCCTCGAGCGATGGGTGCCACGCCGTCGCGACGGGAGCGATGAAAGCGTCGCGGCGTTTGTTCGGCGGCGGTTCGGTGAGGGGGCCTTGTGGAGCCTGGCGGAACCGCTCCTGGCCCATGTCCACGCTGCCGACATCGAACGGATGAGCCTACGGGCGACTTACCCGCGACTTGCCGAGCTAGAGGCGCGCTTCGGCAGCGTACACCGTGGGGTCGCGGCGCTGCGGGCAGAACAGCGGGCCTCTCGCCAGGCCAAGGCGCCGGTGTTCTGGACTTTGAAAGGTGGATTGACCGAACTGGTCGAGGCTCTGGTCGAACGGCTCGACTCGACTTCACTCACCGCCGGTCGGCGGGTGGTGAATCTGTGTCGCAGGGAAAGCGGTTGGTCCGTAGGTCTCGAAGATGGTCGTGAGATCGCGGCGCGAGCGGTGGTACTGGCGACGCCATCGGCCGTGACGGCTAGCCTGGTAGACCGGTTCGACGCCGGTTTGGCCGAGCGCCTGCGGACGTTCCGCCAAGCGTCGATGGCGACTGTGTCGCTGGCGTACCGGGTGTCGGATATCCCCCCGGCGCCACGAGGTTTCGGATTCTTCGTTCCGCGGCGAGAGCGCCGAGCCGTGCTGGCGGGCAGTTGGACGTCGATCAAGTTCGATCAACGGGCGCCCGAAGGGTTCACTCTACTGCGAATCTTCCTCGGGGGCGAGGGTGGTGAGCGGAACCCGAAGTCCGTACTGGAGCTCGACGACGAGGCCCTGATCCCAGCGGTGCGCGAGGATCTGGGGGCGCTCCTGGGCCTGGCCGCCAGGCCGGTCTTGACGAGCCTCACCCGCTGGCCTCAAGGCTATCCTCAGTACGACGTCGGCCACCGCTCGCGGGTCCAGGATCTGGAAGCAGCGCTGCCGCCAGGATTGCTCGTCGCCGGCAGCGCCTACCACGGTGTCGGTCTGCCGGATTGCATCCGAAGCGGCACCGAAGCGGCGAAGCGAATCCTCGAATCCGAGCCAGCCGGTTGACCGCCGGTCTCCTGGCGTGCAGAATACCGGCGATCTGCAATTCACAGGCCCCTCAAGGGGCAAAGCGATGTTGCCCCGACGATGTCTTTCAGACGAAGGGGGCGCAAACGAGACAAGTTCCCCACGAGGCGAAGCTCGAAGATGGCGCACGCAGCAGCAATAGCCGACATTGATCCGCCCGTAGGAAGGTCCGCCCTGATTGAGGGCGAGCCCGACTTTCATGAAATCACCGAGGCGGTCTCCGCGCCGATGGAGTGGACACCACCCCTCGGCTGGTACATCTTTCTCGGTATCTCGATGGCCTTCCTCGGCCTGTTCGGTTTCTCGATCGGCTGGCTGTTCTGGGAAGGCACCGGGATCTGGGGCAACAACATCCCGGTGGCGTGGGCCTGGCCGATCGTCAACTTCGTCTTCTGGGTCGGTATCGGTCACGCCGGCACGCTGATCTCAGCGGTACTCTTCCTGTTCCGTCAGAAGTGGCGGACCTCGATCAATCGTGCCGCCGAGGCGATGACCATCTTTGCCGTCATGTGCGCTCTGACCTTTCCCGGCATTCACGTCGGGCGCCCGTGGCTGCCCTACTGGATGCTGCCGATCCCCAACCAGATGGACATGTGGCCGCAGTTTCGCAGCCCGCTGATGTGGGATGTCTTCGCGGTGTCGATCTATGGCACGGTCTCGGTGCTGTTCTGGTACGTCGGCCTGATACCCGACCTGGCCACCGCTCGTGATCGCGCCAAGACCCGTATCCGGCAGGTGGTCTACGGCATCTTCGCCCTCGGCTGGCGGGGCTCGTTTCGCCAATGGCTGCACTACGAGAAGGCTTACCTTTTGCTCGCTGGCCTGGCCACGCCGCTGGTGCTCTCCGTGCACTCAGTCGTGTCATTCGACTTCGCCACATCCCAGTTGCCGGGTTGGCATACGACGATCTTTCCTCCCTACTTCGTAGCCGGCGCCATCTTCTCCGGCCTGGCGATGGTGATCACCCTGATGGTGATCTGCCGGGTGATTTTCAAGATGGAGCACATCATCAATATGCTCCACTTCGATCGCATGGCAAAGCTCATCCTACTGACGGGCTCACTGGTCGGCTTCGCCTACTCACTCGAATTTTTCATCGCCTGGTATTCGGGTAACCCCACAGAGTTCTATGCCTTCTTGAATCGTGCCGGAGGCCCCTTCGCCTGGGCTTACTGGATCATGGTGACCTGCAACGTCGTGGTGCCACAGATCTTCTGGTTCAAGAAAGCGCGGACCCACATCCCGACGCTGTTTATCGCCTCGATTTTCATCAACATCGGCATGTGGTTCGAGCGCTTCGTGATCGTCGTCACGTCGCTGCATCGCGATTTCCTGCCGTCGAGTTGGGACTACTACACGCCGACATTCTGGGACTTCGCGCTCTTCGCCGGAAGCTTCGGGCTGTTCTTCACCATGTTCACTCTTTTCGTGCGCTTCTTGCCGATGGTGGCGATCGCCGAGGTCAAGAGCGTGCTGCCCGAAGCCCACGTGCATCACCGGCCTGAGTAACGGTCGCGCCGGAAGAGAGGACTGAGCAATGGCCGATGAGACAAACAGGGAGTTCGGGGTGTTGGCGCAGTTCGCGGACCCCGAGAAATTGATGCACGCCTGTGCCAAGGTGCGCGACCAGGGTTTCTCCGCGTGGGACGCTCACACGCCGTTTCCGATCCACGGCCTCGATAAGGCCATGGGCCTCAAACGCTCGTGGGTCTCGGCCTTCGTGCTGGTCATGGGGCTCGCCGGAGCGGCCCTCGGCATGCTGATGCAGTGGTGGGTATCGGTCCAAGCCTATCCGCTGGTGGTCAGCGGCAAGCCGTTCTTCAGTTGGCCGGCGTTCATTCCGATCACCTTCGAGTGTGGCGTCCTGGGCGGTGCATCAGGGGCGGTGCTGGGATTCTTGATCCTGTCTCGCCTACCGCAGCATCACCACGCGCTGTTCAATTCGGAACGCTTCACCCAGGTGACCGACGACGGCTTCTTCATCTCGATCGAAGCGGACGATCCGAAGTACGATTCAGCGGAAACCCAGCGATTTCTGGAGGAAATCGGCGCTAGCCACGTGGAAGCGGTCGCGGCTTGACGGCGACTGAGGCCGATAGAGGAAAGATCAGCCGAGCGAGGAGAGCATGGAACACGACGTCTCACTACCGTCCCGCGAGGTGACGCTGCCGGATAGCTGGAAGAACCTGCCGATGATCGCCGGTGCCGTCGGTTTGATCGCCCTCGGCGCCTCCTTCGCTATCGGTGGTGGGCTCCACGGCAAACAGGTCGCTTTTTCCTACCTGACCGGTTTCGTCTACTGGCTGACGATCGCCCTCGGCGGTCTATTCTTTGTCTTGCTGCACTACCTCGCCCGTTCGGGCTGGAGCGTCGTGGTTCGCCGGCTGGCGGAGCATGTGATGGGGACCCTGCCGCTGTTCGCGGTGCTATTCATTCCGGTGATCTTCGGCATGCACTCGCTCTACCACTGGACCCATGAAGATGCGGTGGCAGCAGATGAGCTTCTCCAGCACAAGACTCCCTACCTCAACACCGGATTCTTCCTCGCCAGAGCCGCGATCTATTTCGTCGCTTGGACGTTGTTGGCGGTCTTCTTCTGGCGCCAGTCGACGCGCCAGGACTCGAACGGCGAGATCGGCACGACCAAACGCTTGCAGACCCTGAGCGCCCCGGCGATGGTGCTCTTCGGCATCACCCTGACCTTCGCTGCTTTCGACTGGCTGATGTCCCTCGAACCGCATTGGTTCTCGACGATCTTCGGGGTCTACGTGTTCGCCGGCTGCGTGGTGTCGATTTTCGCGCTGTTGATCTTGCTGGTGCTGCGACTCAAGAGCGCCGGAGCGTTGACCCAGGTGGTCACCTGGGAGCACTTCCATGACATGGGCAAGCTGCTGTTCGGTTTCGTCGTGTTCTGGGCTTACATCGGCTTCTCCCAGTTCATGCTGATCTGGTACGCCAACATTCCGGAGGAGACCTTCTGGTTCGAGCTGCGCTGGGAGGAACCGGGATGGCGTTGGGCGTCGATCTTTCTCGCCGTCGGCCACTTCGTGGTGCCCTTTTTCTTTCTGATCTCGCAGCCGGTCAAGCGCAATGGACTCGCGATGACTATCGGCGCTGTTTGGATGCTCTTTATGCACTACGTCGACATCTACTGGCTGGTGATGCCGACGCTGCACCACGAGCATTTCCAGCTCAGCATCCTCGACTTCACCTGCTGGCTCGGGGTCGGAGGGCTGTTCTTCGCTGCTCTCGGATTTTTGATGCAGCGTGGCGCGCTGGTGCCGTTGCGTGACCCACGGCTCGCCGAGTCGCTGGCCTTCGAAAACTGACGCCCCAAGAAACCCAAGCCTGCGGCTTGGCTTTCTTGGCCCAGCCCCTCCTTGGCAGGGTCGGGCACGCTACGCGCACCCAACCCTGCGGCTAAGCCTCCGGCCAGCGGCTACGAGGAAATATGCGCAACAAGCTCCTGCCCTGTCCCGTCTTGTCAAAGTCCGCTGACGCGAGGCGGCGTCGTGGCGGGCCGCTGTAAAGCTCGGAGGGGCCTGCCCCAAAGGCTTTGTTATCCAAGCCTTTACGGTCCGCGAGGCTGTCCAGGGGGCCGGGTTACGCGTACAATAACCCCTTGAATTCGCGCGAAGTCCTTTAGTCTTCCTTTGGAGCCATAGGTGGCAAGAGTCCTGGTCTTGGAGCTCGACTCGGTGTTCGCGGCGGTGATCGAAGACCGTCTGCTGGTGTCGGGTCATGAGTCGCAGCTGGTGTCGGATCCGGCGTTGGCGGTGTCGGTCGCGACCGAGGGCCGAGCGGACCTGCTGATCATGGAGCTGGATCTGCCAGAGGTCTCGGGGCTCGAGATCGTCCGTCAGCTGCGGCGCCAGTCGGAAACCCGATCGTTGCCGATCCTGGCCCTGTCGTCCCATGACACCAGCAGTGACCGTATCGAGGCGTTGCGAGCCGGCGTCGATGATTACCTGGCCAGGCCGTGCGATCCGGAAGAGTTGATGCTTCGTCTCGATCGCATGCTCGGACGTCGCGGAGTCGCGGCACCACCGCTCTCAGGAGACCTGGCGAGCCATCCGATCTGGGGGCTTCTGCAATACATCCAGCAGGCAGACAAGAGCGGGGACTTGAGAGTCCACGGGAAGAGAGGCTCGGGCAAGGTGCATCTGCAGCGCGGGCGTGTAGCCTCGGCGCGCTGGCAGAGTGGTGCCAAAGGCGCGAAGACTGCCCAGCTGCGCGATCGAGACGCCCTGCTAGCGATTGTCGACATGAAGGATGGGCGCTTCCAGCTGACCACTGAGACATCCGGCGGCGAACCTCCGGCAGAGGCCATTCGCATTCCTGACGTGTTGATCGAAGCTGCCTGGATCCAGGATCATCTCGGCCGGCGTCAGCAACATATGCCGGCAACCGGCGCGCCGCTGATGTCGGCCGTAGACACCTTGCCTCCGATCGAGGAGACGCTATCGGCCCTGCCGATCGTGGAGATCTTCGATCGGATACGAGCCAAATCCGGCATCAGACTCTACGATTTGATGGCGGAGAGCTCCCAGGCACCGTCCAGGATCCGCCTGGTCGTCGCCTGGCTCGCCGAACAGGGCGCCGTGAAGCCGGCCGAGCAGCCCACGGCCAGCACGACGATGTCGACCACCGAGATCTCGTCGTCGGTGGTTCTCGACGTCGCGGTACACAATCTGTTGTCTTCTGCTCGGTCCGCCGGTTTCGACGTCACGGCGTTGCCCTATCTGCTGCTGGCGGAGCCAGGGGCCTGGCCGCAGCTTCAGAGGCTGCCGGCAAGTGTTCCCGGTTTCTTGAGCCACGAAGCGCTGCGCAAGCTGGTCGAACGGACTCAAGATCGCCGAGGCGGCAGCGCCACGTTCCCTACCGACCTCGGCAAATTGTCGCTCCATGTCCAGCCACTGACCGGCGCTGTCCGCCAGCAGATGGAAGCCATCGTTCCGGTTTGCGCCGGCGTTTTGTTGTGGCTGGATCAGGCGGAGGAACGCGAACTGATCCAGCGCGTCGTCCATCGCCTGGAAGCGGCCAGTGGAGCTGCCGCCGGGGTGCTGGTCGCGACCACTCCCGCGGCCTCCGAGGTCGCTGCCGAGCTGACGGCCGAAACCTCCAAGTGGCGAATCTCCACGCATGCACCTCAGAGCCTTCTCGGTGTGCTGCGGTTGCTTCAACCCCGATCTAGTTAGATCCCATGCACCCTCGCGGCAGAAGCAGTGGCGTACGGATTCCCGAGGACGGCGCGGAGGCGCCAGGCATGAGCTCGCGGCCAGCAGCTTGCCGGCCGAAGCTCGCGCCGTAGGCACAGACTTTTGTCTCGGCAATAACGGACAGGAAAACATTCGACGATGACCCGTGGCTACATCATTCCCATCGGTGGTGCCGAGGCGAAACTTTCGAACCCGGCGATTCTTCGTCGCTTTGTCGAGATTTGCGGTGGCGATCAAGCGACCATCGCGGTGATCCCCACCGCCTCCAGCCTCGAAGACACAGGGCCGCGATACCAGGCCGTGTTTCGTGACTTGGGTGTTGCCAAGACCTGGAACCTACCTTTTCAGGAGCGTAGCGACGGCCGACGCCAGGATTGGTTGGAGGTTCTCAGTAGGGCCTCAGGCGTGTTCATGACCGGTGGCAACCAGCTGCGCCTGGCGACCACGATCGGTGGCACGCCCACCGCCGACCTGCTGCGCGAGCGCAATCTCGACGGGCTCCACGTCGCCGGTACCTCGGCAGGCGCCTCGTTCATGTCCGAGCACATGATCGCCTACGGCAAAGAAGGCATGACGCCGCGCAGCGACATGGTGACTCTGGTCCCTGGCCTCGGCCTGACCAAACTGGCGATCATCGACCAACATTTTCGCCAGCGCGACCGCCTGGGACGTCTGCTCACCGGTCTCGCCTATAACCCACGACCGATCGGCATCGGCCTCGACGAAGACACCGCGGCTTTCCTGGCTCCGGGCGGCCTGCTCGAGGTTGTGGGTTCCGGCGCGATCACCGTACTCGACCCGGCGGATGTGGAGTATTCTTCGATGGATTCGGTCAAGCCCCACGATCCGGTTTGTGTCATCGGTGTGCGTCTACATGTCTTAATCGAAGGCGCGACGTTCAACATCAAGACCCGGCGGGCAGCCCCACCGCCGGAGGAGGACGAGGAATCGTGAGAATTCTGGATAAATCGATAAGCCCTTTCGCCTCGTAGAGCTTCTGGAGAAATCGTGAGAATTCTAGACAAATCGGTCTACCTCGGCCCCAACCTCTACGCGTTGTTCCCGGTCATCCGGTTGACCGTCGACCTCGGCGAGCTCGAGAAGTGGCCCTCGGTCAAGCTCGGTCCGGCGTTTACCGACGCCCTGCTCGAGGCGCTGCCGGGGCTTCATGAGCACGGCTGCTCCTATGGAGAACCGGGAGGTTTCGTCCGCCGACTGACCGAGGACGAAGGCACTTGGATGGGCCACATCCTCGAGCACGTGGCGATCGAGTTGCAGAACGTTGCCGGGGCGCACGTCACCTTCGGCAAGACGCGGGGCAACGGCGCCCCCGGCCAGTACGACGTGGTCTACGAGTATGAGCAGGAGGACGTCGGCGTCACCGCAGGACGTCTGGCGCTCGACCTGCTCCGGCATTTGCTGCCAGACGAGCTGCGTGCCGAGCGGGATGCCGAGTTCGATTTCGCCAAAGAGCGTGATGGCTTCATTCGTTACGCCCAGCGGCGGGCTCTCGGGCCGTCGACCGCGTCGTTGGTGAAGGCCGCCGAGGAACGGGATATTCCCTGGTTGCGCCTCAATCGCTATAGCCTGGTGCAGTTCGGCCACGGCCGTTACGGCAAACGCATCCAGGCGACGGTGACCAGTGAGACGCGCAACATCGCGGTCGAGATCGCGGGAGATAAAGAAGAGACCCACATCCTGCTCGGTGATCTCGGGCTGCCGGTACCGCGCCAGCGGCTGGTCTACAGCCAGCGCGAGGCCTGTCGGGCGGCGGAGCGGATCGGTTATCCGGTGGTCGTCAAGCCGCTCAATGCCAATCACGGGCGTGGGGTGTCGATCAATCTGAGCGACGCCGATGCGGTCAGGGTCGCCTTCGGCCAAGCTCGCGAGCACAGCCGCGGGGTGCTGGTGGAGAGCTTCATCGAGGGGCTCGATCACCGACTGCTGGTGGTCGACGGCCAGCTGGTCGCCGCCTCGAAGAGGGTTCCCGGACACGTCGTTGGCGACGGGTCGTCGACGATCGCGCAGCTGGTCGAGGAGGTCAACAGCGACCCGCGTCGCGGCATCGGCCACGAAAAAGTGCTCACCCGTCTGAAGTTCGATCACCAGGCTGAGCGGCTTCTCGAACAGAAGGGCTACGACCGCGACAGTGTGCCGCCCGACGGTGAGGTGGTCTACCTGCGCTCGACCGGCAACCTGTCGACCGGCGGCACGGCGGTCGACGTTACCGACGTGATCCATCCGGACAACCGCGAGATGGCGCAGCGCGCGGCGCTAGCGATCGGCCTCGACGTCGCCGGGGTCGACTTCCTGACCACCGATATTACGCGGTCCTACCGTGAGACCGGCGGCGCCATCTGCGAAGTCAACGCGGCCCCCGGCTTTCGCATGCATGTCGCGCCGTCTGAGGGGCAGCCGCGCGACGCCGCTGGGCCGGTGATCGACATGCTCTTCCCGCCCGGCTCTCCGGCCCGGATTCCGATCGCCTCGATCACCGGTACCAACGGCAAGACCACCACTACCCGTATGACCGCTCATATCTTCAAGATGGCGGGGCATCACGTCGGCGTCAGCACCTCTGACGGGGTCTATATCGACGGCAATCTGACGGTCGAGGGCGACATGACCGGGCCGGTGGCGGCACGTATGGTGCTGCGTGATCCCTCGATCGACGTCGCGGTGTTGGAGACCGCCCGCGGCGGCCTCTTGAAGCGTGGCATGGGCTACAAACGGGCCAACGTCGGCGCGGTGCTCAACGTCCAGGCCGACCACCTGGGGCTGCGCGGCATCGACACCCTCGAGGACTTGGCGCGGGTCAAACGCGTCATCGTCGAGATCGCCAGGGATACGGCGGTGCTCAACGCCGACGACCCCCTGACCCTGCGCATGGCCGACTACTCCAACGCCAGTCACCTCTGCTACGTCACCATGAACCCCAAGCATCCGCTGGTGCGCGAGCACATTCGCTCCGGCGGTCGCGCGGTGGTGCTCGAGGAAGGCATCAACGGCCACATGATCACGTTCTACGATCGCGGCTCCCACATCCCGCTGCTGTGGACCCACCTGATCCCGGCGACGCTCGAAGGCAAGGCGATGCACAACGTACAGAACGCCATGTTCGCCGCCGCCGTGACCTACAGCATGGACGTCAATCTGGAGGATATTCGCCACGGTCTGCGCACGTTCGACACCACCTTCTTCCAGGCCCCGGGGCGGATGAACATCTTCGACGAGCATCCGTTCAAGGTGATCCTCGACTACGGCCACAATCCGGCCGCGGTCAAGGCCATGGTGCAGCTCACCGAGCACCTGGAGGCCGAGGGCCGCCGACTGGTGGTGCTCGCCGCTCCCGGGGACCGCCGCGACGAGGACGTGCGCGAGATCGCTCGGCTTGCAGCCGGCAAGTTCGACCATTATATCTGTCGCCGCGACGATCACCCGCGGGGTCGTGGCCCCGAAGAGATCCCCAAGATGCTACGCGAGACCCTGCTCGAAGCCGGCGTCGACGATGAGCGTATCGAGGTCATCGTCGACGAACGAATAGCGGTCCGCCGGGCGCTTTCCCTGGCACGTCCCGGCGACCTCTTGCTGGTCTTCGCCGACGCCATCCAGCGAAGCTGGAAGCAGATCACTCAATTCTCCCCGGATACCGAGGACGCGCCGTCCGAGCCGTCTTCGACCGTCGCCGTCGAGCCGCAGGAATTCATCGACCACGATCTAGATCTCGGGGGCGACGTCGCCTTCGTTCGCGACGATCGCGGGGTGCGGTTGGCGCGGGAGGAGGAGGATTGAGGTGAAGCTCAGGGACTCCCGTCGCCTCACCGGCCCCAACATCCTCTGGCACCGGCCCAGTGCTGTCATCGATGTCGTCGTGGAAGAGCTGGAGAGCACGGGTAACCTGGTGTTTTACTGGACCCATCACGCGCGGCGAATGCTCGACGCGGTCGGCTGGGACGACGAGCAGCTCACGCACCGTCGTTTTGCCAGCGGCGTCAGTCTCGCGCTGTCGGCGCCGATCGACGCCCTCTACGCCGCTACCGAGGTCAACGAATACGCTTTCGAGGCCGCCGTGGCAGAAATCGCGGGCGAGGCGATTTCCGATTTCGAGGAAGCCGCCGAGCGCTTGCGACGGGAGATCGCCGCGGAGCGCAATCCTGCCGTGCTGGCGATGCAGGTGGCGGCTCGCGAGCACCGCGTCACCTTCCTATGGGACGACGACGAGGTCTCGGTGGGCATGGGCAAGGGATCCGTGACCTGGCCGGCAAAGGCGATTCCCGATCCGTCGGATGTCGACTGGGCCTCGGTCAGCAATATCCCCGCGGCGGTGATCACCGGCACCAACGGCAAGACCACCACCGTGCGCCTGCTCGCTCAGATGGTGCGGGCGGCCGGGCTCGAGCCCGGCATTTCGTCCACCGACGGCTGTTGGGTCGCCGGCGAGGAAATCGGCGAAGGCGACTACTCTGGCCCCGGCGGCGCACGCCTGGTGCTGCGCGACGCCCGAGTCGAGATCGCGATCCTCGAGACCGCTCGCGGCGGTATGCTGCGCCGCGGCCTGGGCCTCGAGCGTGCCGACGTCGCGATCATCACCAACGTCGCCGAGGATCATCTCGGCGAGTGGGGCATCCACGATCTCGACGAGCTGGTCGAGACCAAATTCATCGTCGCCAAGGGCACCCGCCACCTGGTGCTCAACGCTGATGATGCCAAGCTGTGCGCCCGTCCCGATCGCGAGGGGCTTCACCGGATTTGGTTCAGCCTCGATTCCGAACCCCAAGAGATCAAAGCGAACGCCGAAACCGGCGGCGAGACTGCGATTCTCGAGGGCGAGGAGTTGGTCGTCGTGGGCCGCGACCAGCGGCGCGAGGTGATTGCCCGCCTGGACGAGGTGCCGATGACCCTCGGCGGCGCCGCTCGTCACAACGTCGCCAACGCTCTCGGCGCGATCCTGATCGCTCGCCGTCTGGGACTTTCCGTCCGGGCGATTCGCCAGGGCCTGCGCGGCTTCGACTCCTCGGCCGAGGAGAACCCGGGGCGACTCAACCGCTTCCAGTTCGGCGGCGTCACCGCCATCGTCGACTTTGCCCACAATCCCCACGGCGTCGAAGCCCTGATGGAGATGGCCGCGGCCTTACCCGCAGAGCGTCGACTGGTGCTCATCGGTCAGGCCGGCGACCGCGATGAGGCATCGATCCTCGAACTGCCACGGATGGCATGGAAGACGCGTCCCGACCGTGTGATCATCAAGGAGCTCGGCAAGTACCTGCGCGGTCGCGAGCCCGGCGAGATCCCGGCGATGATGGAAGCCGAGCTACGTCGCCTGGGAGCTCCCGAGGACGCCATCGAACGCGCCGACTCCGAGCTCGAAGCGATCGAGAAGGCACTTCGCTGGGCACGCGACGGTGATCTTTTGCTCTTGATCGCCCACGAGGAGCGCCAAGCGGTGCTCGATCGCATGGCACAATTGCAGCGGGTCGGGTGGCAGCCGGGGAGTGAGTTGCCGGCTGCTGATTAGCAGGCGGCTCCCTCAACAAGAGTCGAACACTAAGGAGATTCCCCAGGTGCGGCGCACTGTTGGGGAGTCTGTTGCGCCATAGATCTCGCAGAGATCGATGCCTTATCCGAGGACTCGATTGCGCCTCTAGTAGTGACCCGTACGTTCGGGTCGACGTCATCATTACTGAAGAAAGGAAGTCTAGATGGAGACCAACATCCTGAACCGACGCACACTCACGACTTTCGCGACCTTGTTGACCGTTTTCTTGACCGCTCCGGCCGCCTTCGGACAAGGCGCCGAGACCCTGATCCTCTTCGATCCGGCCGCCCTGGAGACGCCGGAGAGCATCGTCTTCGATCGCCAGGACAACGCCTACATCACCCTGGCGCTGACCGGTGAGATCCGCAAGATCGCGCCCGATTTTTCGCAGACCTCGCTCGCCTTTGTGCCGCTCGGCGGGCCGTGTGCCCCACTGCCCTCCCTCGCCGCGGGCCTGGCCATCGACGCTGACGATCGACTTTTCGTCGCCGTGACGTCCTGCAACCCGGCCGACTCGGGCATCTATTCCGTCGACACCGGCACCGGTGCGATCGAGCTGCTAGCCAACGCGCCGAGTAGCGCCACGGTGTGGAACGGGATCGATGTCCACAAGGGCTGTCTCTATGCTGCCGACACTTTCGATGGCCTGGTGTGGCGACTCGGAGTCGGCGAAGACGGCGAGGACAGCGATAGCGATTCCGGCAGCGACAGTGATTCGGATAGTGATAGCGATTCGGAGGGCCGGGCCAGCTGCGAAGCGGGTGAAGCGCCGATCATCTGGGCCGACGATCCGCTGCTCAAGAGGGCGCCGGGAATTCCTTTCCCTGGCCCCAACGGCCTGCAGTTCTATCGGGGCGACATCTACGTCGCCAACTCTTCGACCGGTGACATCGTCGAGATACCGATCGAGCATGACGGTACCGCCGGTGCGGCGTCGGTCTTTGCCACCGCCGCTCCCCTGGGCTGCGATGAGTTCACCTTCGATGTGCTGGGCCGTCTCTACTGCACCACGGATCCCTTCCAGACCCTGCTACGACTGAGCGCGGACGGCACGGTCGAGACTCTTCTGGGACCCGCGGATCTGCTCGACGGGCCGACGTCTGCCGCCTTTGGACGTCGCGGCACCAACAAGAAGAACCTCTACATCACCAACGCTGCCTTTCCCTTTTTCCCCAACCTCTTCCGGCCGAGCCTGATGCGGTTGCGGATCGACGTTCCTGGCGACCCGACGGAATTCTGAATCGCGCTTTTTGAATCGGCGTCGTCTTGAATCACAGCCGGCCTGCCCCATGGTATGGCCGTTCTCAAGCCCAGGCCTCGCCCTGGGCTTTCTTGTATATGGAGGGCAGGATCACGCCGTGATCGAGGTCTCGGAAGAAGTTTGAGAGGCGGATCACGCCGTGATCCTGCCCTCCATATACAAGAAAGCCCAGGGCGAGGCCTGGGCTTGAGAACGGCCATACCATGGGGCAGGCCGGCTGTGATTCAAGACGACGCC